>Ga0183095_10404_pt1 | contig 101905 bp, 89 predicted proteins | sample BioMet4_FD_130346 | JGI IMG/M metagenome (GOLD analysis project Ga0183095, IMG submission 130346) | Microbial communities from bioreactor (seeded with sewage sludge) at LBNL, California, USA - Biofuel metagenome 4 (v2) (version 3) | ecosystem: Engineered > Bioreactor > Anaerobic > Unclassified ...
ATTTGGGTATTTTTGATTGCGGATGTTTGGCAGCACATTGTGTATGGGTGGACGATGCAGATTTAGAGATAATGGCCAGAAAACATGTCCGTGTCGCTCATAACCCGGGAAGTAATTTAAAATTAGCCAGTGGAATCGCACCGATTCATACTATGCTGCAAAAAGGCATTACCGTAGGATTAGGTACAGACGGCGCTTCCAGTAATAATAATCTGGATATATTCGAGGAAATGCGGTTGGCTGCATTGATCCATAAAGCGAATACACTGGATCCGTTGATTATTCCTGCGGAAACGGCTGTTAATTTATTAACAGAAGGCGGTGCTAAGGCTCTTGGCTATACCGATGTCGGAAAACTGCAGGAAGGCTATAAAGCAGATATTACACTAATAAATCGTGAAGGTTTGCATTGGTATCCTAAAAATGATATGATGTCACTGCTGGCGTATTCAGCGAATAGCTTTGATGTAGACACCGTTATTGTAGATGGAAATATTTTGCTGCGCAATAAAGAATTTACTACATTAGATATTGATAAAATTCGTTTTGAAGCAGAACGGACTAAAGATAAACTTTTTAATTCATTATGATAAAATATTTCTTTAACTAATTGAATTCAAAGATAAAGTATGATACAATTACTTCCGATAACGTTAAATTATCGGAAGTAATTGTATTTTTGTTCTTTCTGGAATTTTTTAATAAAATATATCGATATTCTTTTATATTCAATATTATTGTTAAGGAGTGATTATGTTGGATCATCCACCCAAATACTTTTATTTACATAATGCCGATATCATGGCGGCTAACACAAAATTGACAGACAAAAGTCGTCAAAGCATATATATTTCCCGATCTGAAAATACAATTGACGCATATGAGTCGGATTGGAATGATTTTTATGATTGGTGTGACCACCATCATGTACAAGCATTCCCTGCCGAACCGGAAACTATTATAAATTATATTAACGATTTGGCTGATAATGCCAAAGCAAATACGGTAGCTCGCAGAATCAGCGCATTAACAGAAAATTTTGATGCCGCTGGCATCAAGGATAATCCCTGTCGCTTCCCTATCGTAAAAAATGCCTTAAAAGGAATAAAACGAATGAAAGGGACAATGCAGCGTGGAAAACTGCCGGTATTATTCGATGATATACGGGAAATGTTACATTGTATGGAAGGAGACGAATTACAACAAGCCAGAGATAAAGCTATCCTGCTTGTTGGATTTTACGGAGCTATGCGGCGTTCAGAAATAGCCGGCCTTGACATGGAAGATTTGCGATTTACCCGCTTAGGTCTGCTTATTACACTGCGTAAGTCTAAAACCGATCAAATGGATCAAGGACAAATGATTGCAATCCCTTATGTTAAAGATAAAGATGTCTGTGCTGTACAAGCATTAAAAGATTGGATAGCACTCAGCGGTATTACCACAGGACCTGTTTTCCGCGGTTTTACAAGAAGCCATGGGCTCCGCAAAAATCGGATATCAGATAAATCAATTGCTCTCCTTGTAAAACAATATGTTGGACTTGTGGGTATGGATCCTAAAGATTATGGAGCGCACAGCTTGCGACACGGTTTTGCAACGTCAGCAGCACAACACCATGTAGAAGAACGGCAAATCATGAGACAGACACGTCATAAATCACAAGCTATCGTTAGACGGTATATAGATGAAGCGGATAAACTTATTGATAATCCTATATTTAAAATTACGGGTGATAAAAAATAAACATAATAGTAATAAACAAAAAGAAATGCACCTTAAAATTTGATTTTGAGGTGCATTTCTCTTTGTTTTTATGCTGTATGTGTACTATATTAAGTTGTCTTAATTTCCTATCAAAGTTGTACATCAAAATGAGATTTCACTGTTTCAATGCTGCTGTCATGCACCGGTATTTGTAATATTTGTCCGGGATAAATATCATCATTATTAGATAAATGATTTACTTTTAAAATACCGTCTACGACATCCCGTACATCTGTTCCGCTGTCAACGGCTGCTGATGCGATATTCCATACGGTATCTCCTGTATGTACTCGGACAGGAATATATTGTGCATTATCATGAAATATCCATCCTAATTGAGTAATGGATACTATAAGAGCGGTTAGAACAAAAAAATATTTTAAATTTATCAGAGGGTGTTGATTTCTTTTCTTCATGTAGATCACTCCCGTTTAGAACAAATGTTTGATTACATGTTTATTATATCGCCGAACAATTGTTCTTGTCAAGTATTAATATGAACAAATGTTTGATTTATTCCTTTATATCATATATAATGAGATAAAAGAATAAGGAGTGATGCGTAATGATGATGACTAGTGAAAAAAACTTAACCACCCGTCAACGCCAAATCTTAGAATATATACGTGAATCTGTTCATAAATATGGATATCCCCCATCAGTTCGTGAAATTTGCAAAGAAGTAGGACTGAGTTCTACTTCTACGGTTCACGGCTATTTACACCGTTTGGAAACCCTAGGCTTTATCCGCCGTGATCCAACCAAAAATCGTACCATTGAATTACTGGATGAAGGCTCATGGCGTTCAAAAAAAATTGTTCCCCTCCCCTTAGTTGGGCAAGTACGTGCTGGCTCACCTGCTTTGGCGGAAGAATATGTAGAAGATGTATATCCTTTTTCTGCTGAATTTATTGGTGAAGACGATTGCTTTATGTTAACTGTAAAAGGTGACAGTATGATACAAGCAGGTATATATGAAGGAGACTATCTGGTAATACGCCGTCAGGATACAGCAAATAACGGCGAAATCGTAGTGGCTTTAATCGACGATGAGGCTACAGTGAAGCGATACTATAAAGAAGATGAACATATTCGTCTGCAGCCGGAAAATGACAATTATGAACCGATTATTACCAGGAACTGTTCTATTTTGGGGAAGGTAGTTGGCCTTTTTCGAAAATATTGATACGTTTTATCCGGTCAATGATTATCCTTGCCGTTCTTTTAGAATTAAAATTTTCTGCAGCTGATATGTGGTTGCTTTTTTACAAAGATTATCTATTGGTAAAAGTTTTTAGTTCACACTGTTTGACAATTAAAGAGCAGTTGATATAATAAAATCATATAGCAGTATAATTGAATTAATGATGATTTTTGTTTTTGACAGGAGGTACCTAATATGAATAATGATGAAAAAAAAGAACAATTGGAATTAATTGCTTCTCAATTAAAAGAATTGAGGGATATGCATAAGTTAAATATTATTTCTGATGATGAATATGAAAAACGTACTTTTTATCTGTTGCATCCCAGTACGGTAAAATCTCCGGAAATGAAGGAAAATAAACCAGCTATCAGTGAAGAATTATTGGATCAGCTCAAAGACATCAGAGATATGCATAAGTTGAGTGTTATTTCGGATGTAGAGTTTGAAAAGAAACTATATGAACTGCTGCATAAACAAAAAAAGTAGTTTAAAATAAATAAAGATATGCCTTATAACGGCATATCTTTATTTATTTTAAACCATCAATTATAATTGGAGCAATTCATTGAGGTATTTACGTTGATATGGCTTATATTTTTCTTCTATGTTACAGCTGTTTTTTTCAATCAGAATATGTACGATATCTAATAATTGATCAATTTTTCTGTTTACATTATTATTTTTTCCTTTTATCATTTCGCTGCATTGTTCAAGTAATTTTTTTGCTTCCCTATATTCTTTTTTCAAAATCAACCAACGGGCCTGAAATAAAAAGCGGTAAGAATCATCAAAATCGATAATATAATAATATGTATTCCAAGACTTATAGAATGCTTCTTCCTGACGATTTCGCAAATATAATTTGAATAATCCCATATACATGTGTTTAAAGCCAGAGGCCATTTTTTTATTTTGCCGACGTATGCAATCTATTTCACAGGCAAGTTTATAATATTTTTCGGCTTTTTCATATAAAATATGGGGATCGGAACACCGCGTATATTGTAATGAATAGTCATAAAACTTACCTATCATATAATAAACATCCCAAGATCTAGCAATAATTTGTTCACGATTGGCAAGTGTTTGTATATCTATGATATCTCCAGCGTCTGTGGGAAGGCATTCTTCCCGCAAAATGCATTTTAAACAATGACTTATTTCGGAAAATTTTTTCATTTCGAAAGAAGATATTTCCTTTTCTTTTGGTTGAAAATCAAATAGCAATATCAATTCATTGAGCAGTGAAGATCGTTTGGCAATTAATCCCAGTCCGCAGCGGCAGACACCATAGCAGGATTTTATGTATATTCGTTGTAGACGCTTTTTTTCTTTTTCCTGTAAATGTTCATATTGCTCTACTGCCTGTAAATATATGATATAGGCTTTTTTTCTTTTTTCCATGATTTCGCCGAAAGATTGGATAGAATGTATATTATTGGAAGCCATATATAATAGATGAGCATAGCGATATAAGTCCAATACGTCAGGCCTATGCAGTCTTATTTTTTCATATAAGATATCGGCATTCCGTTCGCATTCTTCTATACTAATAGGCCAAGAGGCTTTATTGGAAAAAAGCAACGAATTATAGCCGATATATTCACTATAGTATAAATATGCCATCCCTTTAATTGAATTATAATTTTCTTTTTCATTTTCTGTTTTTTGAAGAGCGGCGGCATAAGTTTGATGTGCTAATTTAATATATTTTGCGTGCTGTTCTTCGGAGCGGGCCGCATGCATATAAATAAATGCTAATTTGTTTAATAATACCGGTGAATTCTTATACTCAGTGGGTATTTTATTTTCTGCTTGAAGCTGTTGCAAACAAAGTTGCCATTCTTTCATTTTCAGACCTTGATTCATGATATCCAATATAAATTCTTCTCTGCTTTGTACCATTTCATTACTCCCGTCATTATAAATTTTATTGATTACCTATATTTATTATGATGGCAGAAGTTTGTATTTTAATTAAAGTTTGATTATATAATATTTATAATTTCTCTAATACGCATTAAAGTTATATTAAAATTAAATATTCGTAATTTTAGTCCATATAAGAACAAATGTTCTGACAATTTCATTCACCTTTCGCAGAACATTTGTTTTATATTAAAACAAAACGACCGCCTATCATTTCTAGGCAGCCGTTTATTTTAATATTTTATTTCTTGTTTTCCCTTAAAAATTTTAATATGTCTCGTACACGGTCTGCCGCTTGTTTAATGGACACTATTTCCACTTCACCGGTACTACGAATTTTGATTTCCACTGTCTTTTCAGCAGCGGATTTTTTCCCTACAGTAATACGAATAGGATAACCAATTAGATCTGCATCATTAAATTTGACACCCGCTCTCTCATTACGATCATCAAGAAGCGTTTCAATTCCAGCCGCTTGTAAATCTGTATATAACGTGCCGGCAATATTCATCATTTTCTCGTCTTTAGTACTTACAGGAAGTATGGCGACTTCATAAGGTGCTATGTTTACCGGCCAAATAATTCCTTTTTCATCATGATATTGTTCTATGGCTGCTGCCATTGTGCGTGTTACACCTATACCGTAGCACCCCATAACATATGGTTTCGCTTTTCCATTCTGATCTAAAAACGTTGCTTGCAAGGAGGTAGAATACTTTGTCCCCAGTTCAAAAACCTGACCGACTTCAATTCCTTGAACCATATGAATAGGTGCTCCGCATACCGGGCAAACGTCTGATTCCATAATCAGACGTATTGTTGCTACGGTACTATTTTTAAAATCTCGGGACGGAGTTACATTTTTATAGTGATACCCATGTTTATTGGCACCAGTGACACCATTATATATATTCATAGCCGTTGGATCTACAATAATAATAAAATTATCATCTGGAGATGCTGCATGAATAGGACTCATATATCCGGCTTCTAATCCATGAGCTGCCAATACTTCCGGAGACGCCGGTTCAATTGTATTGCCGCCCACGAGATTCTGAACAGCTACATCATTCACTTCATGATCCCCTCGAATCATACAAAGCGCTAATTTACCATCCACATCGAACGCCACCGCTTTTATTGTCTTTTCTATGGGGATTTCCAAAAAACGGGTCAAATCATCAATAGTGGAACAATTAGGAGTTTCAATAATTTCTAAATCTTTTAATGATTCCACAGGCATATTAAGTGTAAGAGGAACTGCTTTTTCCACATTTGCGGCAAAATCGCACACAGAGCAAGAAACGACGTCAGCTTCACCGGCATCTGCTAATGCCATAAATTCATGTGTGCGACTTCCGCCTATTTGACCTGAATCGGCTAATACCGGCTTATAATTTAGCCCGCAGCGATCAAAAATTCGGCTGTAGGCATCGTACATAATCTGATAACTATGATGCAACCCTTCTTCATCTATATCAAAAGAATAGGCATCTTTCATTACAAACTCCCGGCTCCGCATTAAACCAAATCGAGGGCGAATTTCGTCACGATACTTATTCTGCATTTGATATAAGGTTAAAGGCATTTGTTTATATGAACGAAGTTCATTGCGTACTAATGTCGTAATAAGTTCTTCATGCGTTGGCCCTAAACAATAATCATTGCCATGTCTGTCTTGTAATTTGAACATTTCCGCGCCATAGGCACTCCAGCGACCGGATTCATGCCAAATTTCAGCTGGCTGCATGATGGGCATCATAATTTCCTGAGCTCCTGTCGCATCCATTTCTTCGCGGACAATAGCTTCAATTTTACGAACAATACGCCGGCCAAGAGGCAAAAAGGTATACACTCCCCCAGCATTTTTCCGAATCATACCTGCTTTTAACATATATTGATGACTTACTACTTCGGCTTCAGCCGGTATCTCCCGTAATGTCGGGCAATATAATTTAGATGCTAACATAAATCTCAAGACTCCTTCTGCATATATTTTCGTATTTCTTCAAGTAAACTTTCCACGAGGTTATTTTCAGTTACACGCTTTAAAATTTTCCCATGAGAAAAAATAATACCGCTGCCTTTTCCTCCGGCGATACCAAAGTCAGCTTCGCGTGCTTCTCCTGGACCGTTTACAACACACCCCATAACGGCAACTTTTAATGGTATATTTAAAGGCGCAATAGCTTGTTGTACTTTTTCGGCTAACTCAATTAAATTGACTTGTGTACGCCCGCAAGTAGGACAAGATATTAAGGTCGGACCAAACTGCCTAAGACCCAGAGAACTTAAAATGGTTTGTCCTGCTTTGATTTCTTCGGCAGGATCACCCGTTAAAGAGACGCGAATGGTATCTCCTATTCCATGATATAATAAAGTTCCAATCCCAATTGCTGATTTAATACTGCCTTCTCTTATCAATCCGGCCTCCGTTACACCTAAATGGAGTGCGTAAGGGATGCGTTCGGCTAAATTCATATAGGCCTGTATCATCAGAGGGACATCGGATGATTTTAATGAAATAACCATATTTCTATAATTCAGGCGTTCCAAAATTCGAATATGACGCAGCGCTCCTTCTACCATTCCATCCGCAGTGGGATGTCCGCCATGTTCGGCTAAAACATCTTCTGGAAGAGATCCTGAGTTAATACCGATACGAATCGGTATATTGGAAGAACGGACTTTTTCAACAACACAGGCAACGTTTTTATCGGGTCCTATGTTGCCAGGATTGATTCGTAATGCTGCGACACCGCTTTCAACAGCCTGCAGTGCCAGCTTATAGTCAAAGTGAATATCTGCCACAATAGGAACGGGAGATGCTTGTACCACTTCTTTGAGTCCTATGGCAGCGTTTATATCGGGAACTGCAAAACGAATAATTTCTGCACCATAGGCAGCAAGCCTTCGGGCATCAGCTGATGCTTTTTCGGTATCGGAAGGTGTAATGGTTGACATGGTTTGCACTGAAATAGGGGCATTCCCGCCAATCATCAAATTACCAGCCATAACAGCAATTGATTTTCTGCGTTTTATCATTATACCACCTCTTTAAAACCGGCTAATATCCTGCATCATTGCAAGTATAAACACAGCCGCTAAGATACACATACCCACCATTTGCACATAATATAACGCCTTTGCAGGTAAGCGGCGCCGAGTAATCCCTTCTAATATCAAAAGGATAATATACCCCCCATCAAGCATAGGGATAGGCAGTAAATTGATAATTCCTAAATTAATGCTTAAAAACGCAGTAAACATTAGTAAATTAACAAAGCCTAAAGAAGCTACCTGTCCGGCTAATTGTGCAACCCCTATCGGGCCTGCAATATCCGCTTTTTCTGTTCCAGCCGCCATATGATATAATCCAACAATCATCATTTTACAAATTTGCCCCGTACGTTCTACCGACAATACGGCGGATTCAAAAAATCCATGATTTTGCGTTATAATGACCGGGACAACACCGATTATAGGACGTTGTGTTTGGGCTTCTAATTTTGGAATCATTGTCAAATTTATATTTTCATTATTACGTTGTACTGTAACCGTCAGTACTTCCTGACTATGCTGGGCAACAGCCGCGGAAATATCATTCCATTTTTCAACCGGGATACCGCTGATAGCAACAATTCGATCACCTTTTTGAATACGAGCAGTCGAAGCAGCAGAATCAGCCATCACAGAACCGACGATGGGTTCTGTAGAAACATCCTTGGTCCCAATTGTAAACATTAAGCCCCAAATAATAAAAATAGCCAGAATAAAGTTCATAGCAGCTCCGGCCGCAATGACAAAAAGACGTGAAGAGACACCTTTGGATAAAAAAGATGTCTCGGTTAATTCTTCTTCTTCCGACATACCAGAAATGCGGTTAAATCCACCTAATGGGATAGCCCGTAAAGAATATAATGTGGGTCCGTACTGATAACTGTATATTTTGGGACCAAAACCGATAGCAAATTCATCAACCTGCATTCCAGTTGCCTTGGCTGTCATAAAATGACCTAATTCATGAACAAAAACAATAATACTAAAGACGAAAACCGTCGCGGCAATCGTTACCAACATATGCGGCCTCCCCCCTAAATAAGCGAAACAGCGCAACGTCTAGACCAAGAATCGGCACTGCTGATGGAATCCAAAGTTATATCGTGGCATACAGTGTGTTTTTCCATCACGGCACGTACGATTTCAAAGATACGGGTAAAAGAAATCTTCTTATGCAAAAATGCATATACAGCTACTTCATTAGCACCATTCAACACACATGGCATAGTACCGCCAATCATGCCAGCTTCATACGCCAGTGGGATAGCGGGAAATTTTTCATTATCCGGTGCATAAAAATCCAAACGGGCTAACGTGTTCCAATTGATTTTTTTGGCATTGCGGACAGGAAATCTATCAGGGTAGGTAAAAGCATATTGAATCGGCAGCCTCATATCCGGCATACCCAATTGTCCGATAACCGAGCCATCAATAAATTGAATCATGGAATGAATAATACTTTGTGGCTGGACAACTACTTCAATCCTACTGAAAGGCATATGAAACAGCCAGTGAGCCTCAATTACTTCCAACCCTTTATTAAACATTGTCGCTGAATCAATCGTTATTTTTCCACCCATATTCCATGTAGGATGATTTAAACATTGTTCTACCGTAATGTTGGGAAAGTCTTTTGCAGGAAGTTGAAAATGAGGACCTCCAGAGGCGGTTATCAAAAGTTTTTCTATTTCTTCTGTCTTTCGTCCGTGGAGACATTGAAAGATTGCACCGTGTTCACTGTCAACCGGTAAAATACGGACTCCCCGGCGAGCGGCTTCGCGCATGACTAATTCACCTGCAGCAACCAATGTTTCTTTATTGGCAAGGGCAATGTCTATACCGCGTTTAATTGCTGATAAGGTCGGTGCAATACCAGCGGCACCGACAAGAGAAGTTAAGATCATATCGGCATCCGTCTCTTCAATAAGATGCATTAATCCTTCTTTGCCCTGAAAAATGGTACATATATCACCTACTTCCGAACGCAAATGTTCAGAAGCCGTTTTATCAATCATACAGGCAAAGGCAGGCTTGTATTTTTTTATCTGCAAGGCAGCCGTGTACCAATTGGTGTTTGCTGCGACAGCAGTTAAAGAAAATAAATCAGGATGTGCATCGATAACATCGACTGCTTGTGTTCCAATGGATCCTGTACTGCCTAATACTGCAATTTTTTTCATGATTCACTCCTAAGTAATTTTACATTGTACTACCGCCCAATGAGTAATACATACACATATACAGCGGGGGCTGCAAACAATAAACTATCGAAACGGTCTAATATCCCGCCATGTCCAGGAATAATATTTCCGGAATCTTTAACATCGCATACTCGTTTGAGAATTGACTCTATTAAATCTCCTAATGGAGCCATAATAGCAATAATTATACCTATGACTAAGCCATGAAGAAGAGAAAATTTAAAAATCAATGAGAAAACAACTGCGGTTATAATTGTCCCAAGAATACCGCCGAAAAAACCTTCTACTGTTTTACTGGGACTGACAGCTGGACAGAGCTTTTTTTTACCTTTTAATTTGCCGACGGCAAAAGCAAATGTATCACTAGCCCAAGTAGAAAATACTAATAAAAAAACAATAAATTTTGACGGTTCAATCATTGCCGTTTGAAAGTACTGATTAAGAGAATCGCCAATCATGCTGTTGCGCAAGACCAACATAGATAAAAAACCACCGACAATGTAAATCAAACCGTATAAAGAGTAAGCACTATCCACCGGTTTTACAAATTCATGTCGTATAACAGTGCGCAATAAAATCCAAGACATCATAATCACACTGAGCAGCATGATTACTTTATTATTTGTAAACCAATAAGCAAAAAATAAACATACAATCCAAATATGACCGGGGATAACAGTCAAATTTGCATCCATTTTTTTCATAAGCCGGACATATTCCTGCCAGCCAAGCATTGCAAGAATCGTCATCATGGCAAAAAACAACCAATTTCCTTCATAAATAACAAAAATCGTAAAAGCTGCACCTATAATACCTGTCGTTATTCTTTTAGACAACATAACTACGTTACCACCTTACTTCAATCCGCCAAACCGGCGATCCCGGCTTTGAAAAGATAAAATAGCTTCTATTAATGTTTCTTTAGTAAAATCCGGCCAGCATAATTCTGTAAACCAAAACTCAGCATATGCCATTTGCCATAATAAAAAATTGCTTACCCTTTTATCAGCACCGGGACGAATAAGCAGATCTACATCATTATGAGGAGCTGTATACAGATATTTTCCCACAAGTGATTCATTTATCTCATCGATTGTTATTGTATGCCGCAGCACATCGGATGCGATATGCTGCATGGCCTCCGTAATTTCAAGCCGACCACCGTAGTTAATCGCTAAGTTCAATACTAATCCTGTGTTATTTGCAGTATCCTGTTCAGCGTCACAAATGATTTGCTGTAATTTGTTGTTCAGTCCGCCGATATCTCCGATAAAATGCAGCGAAACATTATTTTCTTCAAGAGCACGAAGATTCTTACGTAAATACTCTTCAATTAAATTCATCAGATAAGAGACTTCATCCTTCGGCCTCTTCCAATTTTCCGTTGAAAAAGCATAAACAGTTAATATTTTTACTCCTAAATCACTGGTATCCCGCACAATTTGTTTGAGAGTGTCAGCCCCCGCATGATGACCATAGCTGCGAGGCATTCCCCGCTTTTTAGCCCATCGGCCATTGCCATCCATTATAATGGCAATATGATGGGGCATGTTATTCTTATCAAGCATCTCTTCAGAGAGATGCTTAGTATTTGATTCTTTTTTAAAAAATAGGTTCTTCATAGTCACCATTCCTGTCTCGCAAAACGTTGCAAACATCATTACTGACTTCTAAACTGTAATTGACCAGAAAATGAATTTGCTCATTTACATAAGTAGCCCGTATGACATATATGGACTGCTCATTGCATTTAAAAAAATGACTGCGGGATTTTGTTTCTTCAACAGTAAAAGGAATATCTTTCTCTTTTAAGACAGATTTGGCATACCGTAGGGGCATGCCAATAAAAATCCGTATATCCATCATACTTCCATTACTTCTTTTTCTTTCTTTGCCTTCATTTCATCAATTTCTTTGATTTTTTTATCTGTTAATTTTTGAATGGTAGTCTGTGCTTCCTTGCTGTCATCCTCCGTAATATCTCTTTTCTTTTCTAACTTTTTAATAGATTCATTTGCATCACGCCGTATATTACGAATAACTACACGAGCTTCTTCTGCATGCTTATTGACTTTTTTTGATAAATCTTTGCGGCGCTCTTCGGTAAGCTGAGGAATTTCCAATCGGATCATAGTTCCGTCATTATTGGGATTTAAACCGAGATCGGATTTCAATATAGCTTTTTCGATAGGGGCCAGCATATTTTTTTCCCAAGGAACAATGGTAATCAGGCGCGGTTCCGGCGCAGAAACATTCGCGACTTGTTTTATAGGCGTAGGGATACCGTAATATTCCACAGAAACACGGTCTAATAAAGTCGTGCTTGCTCTGCCGGTACGAATAGATGCTAAATCTAATTTAAAGCTGGAAATGGCCTTGTTCATGCGTTCTTCTTCCTGTGTAAATAAACTCTGAATATCCATTTAAATCACTTCCCTTTTCTATAATTATAATATGATATGATATATAACTATAATACAGCTATTACCCTTCTTTGTCGACTAAAGTTCCTATATCTTTTCCGCTGGCAGCAGCTACGATATTTCCGGGAATATCTATACTAAATACCAATATGGGAATATTGTTGGTCATGCATAATGTAGTTGCAGTTGCATCCATGACAGCGAGTTCGCGTTTAATAACTTCAATATAAGAAAGTCTCTTGAATTTTTTAGCAGCGGGATTTATTTTAGGATCACTATCATATACACCATCCACACATTTTTTAGCCATAAAAATGCCATCTGCTTCAATTTCGGCTGCGCGCAATGCGGCCGTTGTATCTGTCGAAAAATAGGGATTACCTGTACCAGCACCAAAAATCACGACACGGCCTTTTTCTAAATGGCGGATAGCTTTTCGGCGGATATAAGGTTCAGCAACTTGCTGCATATTAATTGCGGTCTGCACACGTGTAGCAACCCCTTTTTTTTCTAAAGCATCTTGTAATGCCAACGAATTCATTACCGTTGCCAGCATTCCCATATAGTCGGCAGAAACTCGATCCATTCCTTTAGCGCTTCCGGATAAACCGCGCCATATATTACCGCCACCCACTACGATAGCAATTTGGATACCCATTTTTGATACAGCAACTACATCATCTGCAATTTTATCTACTGTCTCAGGATCAATTCCATACCCTACATTCCCGGCTAATGCTTCTCCGCTTAATTTCAAAACAATTCGTTTAAACTTTCTTGTGTCCATATGGTGCCTCCTGTTGGAAAAAAATCTTTTTGAAAAAACGCAGATATATGGCCATAAGCCACATTAGAAAATAAGAGAACACATGGAACGGTGTTCTCTTATTTAATCTTATTTAGCTTGTGCCATTACTTCTGAAACGAAGTCATCACTGCGTTTTTCCAAACCTTCTCCTAGTTCATAGCGCGTATAACGGCGGATATCGATTTTTTCACCAATTTTCGCAATATTTTCATTAATAACCTGTGTAATATCTTTATCAGAATCTTTAATGAAAGGCTGTTCCATTAAACAATTTTCTTTATAAAATTTTTCAATACGGCCAACTGTCATTTTTTCAACAATTTTTTCCGGTTTACCTTCGTTCAAAGCCTGAATACGAAGGACTTCTTTTTCATGATCGATAACAGATTGAGGAACTTCTTCTCTCTTTAAATAAGTCGGTTTAGATGCAGCAATCTGCATAGCGATGTCTTTACAAAGAGATTTAAAATTATCGGTTTGAGCAACAAAGTCGGTTTCACAGTTCACTTCGACAAGGACACCAATGCGTCCATTGCCATGAATATAAGAGTAGACTAAACCTTCAGCGGCAATACGGCTTGCTTTTTTAGCTGCAGCAGCTAATCCTTTTTCACGTAAAAAGTCAACAGCTTTATCCATATCACCGTCGGTAGCCGCCAACGCTTTTTTGCAGTCCATCATACCGGCACCGGTTTTTGTTCTTAAATCTTTTACCATGCTTGCAGTAATCATAATATTCCTCCTAAAATTATAATAATATAATTCAGTTTAATAAAGGTAAGGAATCAAAATAACTCCTTACCTTTATATGATAAAAATCATTTAATTCTCAAAAAACGTCATATATTATTCTGCCGAATTTGTTGCTTCGTTTTCCGCTTCAACCGTTTCGGCTTCTTCATTTTGTTCTCCCTGACGGCCTTCAAGAATGGCATCTGCAATACGACCAGTTAATAATTTAACTGCGCGGATGGCATCGTCGTTAGCCGGAATAGGATAGTCAATTACATCGGGATCACAATTTGTATCAACAGTGGCAATGATAGGAATGTGCAGCTTGCGCGCTTCAGCAACTGCGATTTCTTCCTTCTTGGGATCAATAATAAACAATGCACTCGGCAATGTCTTCATTTCTTTAATACCGCCCAGATATTTCTGCAATTTATCCATTTCATGTTTTAAACCGATAACTTCTTTTTTCGGTAAAACATCAAATATTCCTTCTTCTTCTTGTTTTTCTAATGTTTTTAAACGTTTTACACGTTTTTCAATGGTCTGATAATTTGTCAGCATACCACCGAGCCAACGTTCATTTACATAAAACATATTACAGCGTTCTGCTTCACTTTTAATTGATTCTTGTGCCTGTTTTTTTGTACCGACAAAAAGAACCGTACCGCCTTCTGCTGCTAAATCACGAACAAAGTTATATGCTTCATCCATTTTTTTAACGGTTTTTTGCAAATCAATAATGTAAATACCGTTACGTTCGGTGAAGATGAAACGAGCCATCTTCGGATTCCAGCGTCTTGTTTGGTGACCAAAATGAACACCTGCTTCTAACAATTGCTTCATAGATACTACTGCCATAATTATAATTCCTCCTGTTTTGTCCTCCGTCCGGTCATTACCCATTATCACCGAATAAACGGCACAGCAATAAGTTCGACGTGACGTGTGTATTTTGAACCTTTAATATTATATCACACCCCTAACCTGCACACAAGCATTTTTTGAAGGGAAGCAGGGGAATATATGGTTCTCGATTTCTCCTAAACTGCGCCCCTGCCGGGCGCAGCACTTATAAAAAACGATTGTGTTCAATTGAACACAATCGTTTTTGTTATAATTTGTAACAATTAATTAAGTATATACACTTCAACACTGCGACGTCCAAACTGCATGCAAGAACCATAATCCTCCATACATAAATCAATCCGATTCCCCACGATAGCGCTCCCTGTATCGGCAGCAATTGCTTCCCCGTAACCGGGGACAAAAACCCGGGAACCTAAAGGAATAACATGCGGATCGACGGCAACTACACCGTAATGTGCAGGTATTCCTGTAGCCGTAATACCCTCTCCAGAACCATCAGTAGGAAGATAGGCTGTAGCCTCCATGCTAAATACTGCCCGGTATCGTGAAATATTACCACGGGAAACTTCGACAGTTGCCCGTGTTCCGATGTGACGAATCATAGGTTTCATTTCGGCGATGACAGAGGAAGAAATTATTTCCTTGCCAACTATCTCTCCATCTAAACTTACAATATTTGTTTTTACTGTTCTACGGCCATTAATGCCTTCTTGAATAAGTTGTTCTTCACCTTGTGCCAGATTATCATCGGGAACGCTTTCTACAGTATAGGGAATAACTTCATCTTCCGTAACTTGTTTTTTAGATAACGTACCTACATGAATCCACATACCTTTTTGGACTTTCATTGAAGGATCACCGTAAACACGATAATTTTTCCGATCATAGCCGTATTGCTCAGCAACGTCCTGCGCTGTTTGTTTGGCTGTTTCTACAACCTTAGACTTATCTTTAAAAATCAACATGACCGGGACAGCACGGTGTACTTCCAAAGTACTGCCAGATTTAAGCGTCGGCGTGGATAGTGCAGCTTCATCGTTAGGCCCTAAGGAAATATTCTCTTCACGCAAAAGAGCTTCTGTATTCACTGCTCGTGTAAAAACAGTATTCGTCTGACCATCGACAGTTATTGTTACCGATTTTCCTTTTGTGACAAAACCCGTTAAAGAAACGATAACAAGCAGCGAAACAAGAATCAAATACATTTGCGTAAAGGGACCTCTTTGCAATTTATTCATCAAATCCCTCCTAAGCACTTACATTCTACCAAAGAAGGACAATGACGTCAATTTTTAATGGTTTACAATTAAGAGTTAAATCATGGTAATATCATGTCATTTGCCATTTGTTAACCATGATGATCAATCAAAAACAATAGATAATATCTATAATGAAGGCGTTATTGAGAGCATATTGCATATTTTCCCACATGAAAGTAAAATTAACCAAAAAACGGTCATTAATTCGCCACTTATGGACTATAATTTTGCTTTTACTACCACTTTATAATTATAAATAAATTGTATTATCTGTATTGTTATTATAATTGTTCTTAAATTGATTTTTTGTGTCTTCTGTAAGAAGACATACAATATATTGTACATAATGCAAATCCGGACAGTAATTTTCAATCAGTACTGTCCGGATCCGCAGGTTGGATCATACGATATTATTTTTTATCGACTTTTGGCAAATCTCCATAGTTGCATATGCGGCCTTGTCTTTTACCGATTGAATCAAGAAATTCTTCCGTTTTAACTGTATCTTTTTCTATGCCTGAAGCAACTTTTACCAACTCTTTCACATAATCCCAGTCGGTATACATACGTGCCATAACCGTCGAAGCCTCTTGGTTACCGCCGCCATGAAGAGCCATCGCGGTCCAGTTGGATCCTCTCACCATATGTTCTATGAAACGAGAAGCCCGAAGTCTGTCAAATGCTGTGTACTCAGGGTTTCCCGGATTAAAAGCTCGTTGACAAAGGGGCCCTACTTCTCCACTGCGCATATCCATTTCGGAAGGTGCTGTTTCACCAAAACCAGCTAAAATATCACGCGCATATCGCACCGCTTCAAACGGAATTTTGGTGCAGGTATATTTACAAGTATGAGACATAAGCGGATTAGGAATCCAAAAACCGCTGGGATGTTGGAAACCTTCAATGCCTGATGCAAGTGATAAACCATACACTGTTTCTGCTGTCATAGCCATTTCTGTTAATTTGGTGCGAATATGTCCGGCTTTTTGCACACCAATCATATCGGCAATCAAGCTGGCTGCTCCGCAAAGAGCAGAACAGCCTCCTGCTTTGCATCCGCCGGCCGTAAGACGATGAACGGCTGTAAAATAGCTAAGCAGTCTGCTGACATATTTTACTTCTCCACAGAGAAATACGCGGGCATTAGGGACAAAGACTTTATCAAAATATACCAAGGCCTGATGATCGGCATATTTTTTACCCAAGTCAATCCCTTCTATCGTATCGTTTACTTCAAAAAATCGTTTATCTTGCGGTGTCCGCCCCAGCACAAAAGTAATCCCCGGGGAATCGGCCGGGACAGCACAGGCGACAGCAAAATCTTTATCTTCCGGTTTCATATTAGTCGTTGGTACAATCACAATTTCATGAGCAAAAAGTATACCTGTTTGATTGCATTTAAATCCGCTGATAACGATGCCGTCGTCACGAACTTCATCTACATGTACATACATATCCTTATCTGGCTGTGCATGAGGCGGAAGAGTACGCAGTCCTTTGACATCCGTTACAGTTACCGTACAAGTTAAATCATTTTTTTGTACATAATCAAGAAACTTCATAAATCGTTCGAAATAATGTGTTCCTAAGTCATGATCCATATCATAACAGGCAGGACCTAATCCGGCGAAAGCTTCTGAACCGGTACAGCGATGTGTGCAGCAGCCGATTACTTCAGCCAATGCGCGTGCAGCCCGTGTTTTTCTATTAGCATCTTCGGCAGAACGAAGCGGTGCATTATAAATACTGACATCTTCACCATTTAAATGGGATTTCACCGTAATCAGATTTTTCCATGCCGGACGCTGTGCCAATTCATACACTTTTGAGATGGCATTAAAGCTCGCCGCCAAGGGGGGGAATGTTGTCAAATCTTCAATTTTTTCCCCCAAGAACCAGACATTCATTGGTTTACGAGCACGAATACTGTCCTGGAATTGTTTTTTTGTCATTAACATGATAAAGCCTCCTTTTATACTATTTTGTCAAATAATTAAATGCATTTTTTTTGCAGCTGCCGTCAGCTCTTCACGAAAAGCAGGATGTGCAATACGGATAATAGCTTTTGCCCGCTGTGAACAAGTCATTCCCTTCAGTCGTTCCACACCGAACTCTGTCACCAGATAGTCGACATCATTTCTGGTTGTACTGACACAAGAACCTTCCGTAAGAATCGGTTTGATTTTTGACAAGCTGCCTTTTTTCGCAGAAGATTTAAATGCCAGAAAAGATTTTCCGCCCTTAGATGCGGCCGCCCCGCGAATAAAATCGACTTGCCCGCCTACTCCGCTATAATTCATCATCCCCATAGTTTCTGAACATACTTGTCCAAATAAATCTACTTCCATACAAGAATTAATAGAAATAACATTATCATTCTGTGCAATAATTCTTGGATCGTTGACATAATCAACGGGTAAAAATTCAACAGCAGGATTATCATCAATGAAATCATAGGTGCCGCGAGACGCAAAGGTAAATGTTACAACCGACTTTCCCGGATGTATTTTTTTTCGTTCGTTCGTAATGACACCCATTCGATATAAATCGACCATACTGTCGCAAAACATCTCACTATGGATGCCTAAATCCTTTTTTGAAGATAAGGCTTTCGCTACCGCATTGGGTATACCTCCTATGCCTAATTGCAGCGTTGCTCCATCAGGAATCATGTCAGCAATCATTCCTCCGATTTTTAAATCATCCTCGGTAATAGGCGGTGATGCTACTTCGGTGATAGGCGTATTATTTTCCATAAGTCCGTCAATTTCAGTAATATGAATAAAAGATCCAAACGTACGCGGCATAGTAGGATTGACTTCCAGAAAAATCTTCTTTGCCCGTTTGCGGATATCACTTAAATCCGCCGCTGTACCACAGCTGAAATATCCGTGTTTATCCATAGGGGAAACGGTTGCATAAAATATATCAGGAGCACCTAATATTTCTTTCCATACTAAGGGTACCTGACTATAATTAGCAGGCAAATAATCAGCACGTCCCTGCCAAATCGCTTCACGATCAAACGCACTGACAAAATGGGAAACATGACGTATATATTTCTCCATGCCCGCCGCCATATACGACTGATTGCGAAGGGGCAGCAGAATATAATGATATATATCCGTCATTTTATTGGCTTCGGCGTATGCGGTCAAAGCAGATAATATTCCTATGGGTTCCGTGACTTGTCCATTACTGACACAAATATCACCTGTTTTAAATTGTGCTGCGATTTCCTGCGGCAACATTTTTTTCTTTTCATATATCCTATTCCAAGTATCCATTGTCATCACTCCTCCCTAAAAAAATTGCCGGCATATCATATATATTTCATTATATTTATATGAAATATGTATGCCAAATACAAAAAAGCTCTATTTCACCGTGCAGACGCACGGTCTAAGAAATAATACGCCCTCATGTTGATGCAAAAATACATCAACATGAGGGCGTATTATTTTTAATCTCCTTAGGTAACAATATTTAGCGTGATGAAAAAATGCATCAAATAATGCCGGTATGCATCATCGGCACAGTTTATTCATTTTGCGAGAAACCGTTGCCTGATCTATCCCTAAAGCATACGCAATTTCTCTGGTGGTTTTATACTTTTTAGCGGCCTGCATCAACAATTGCCGTTCTACATCATGTACAGCTTCTTTCATTGGTTGTATTCCATGAACAACAATTCCGGGTTTGTCGTCTTCTGTTGTTTTTTGAGGCAAATGTTCGGGCAAAAGTAAATTTCCGGGAACAAGAACTACCATCGTTTCAATGACATTCTCCAATTCCCGTATATTGCCCGGCCAATTTCGTTCTCCTAAGGCATGACATATTGCTAATGATAATGTTTTATTTTTTTTGTACTTTTCATTATACATTTCAACAAAATATCTTGCTAACGGAATAATGTCATCTCGTCGTTCACGTAATGGAGGAACGTCAATATTGATCACATTTAAACGATAATATAAATCTTGCCTGAACGTCCCCTCTTTCACCATGTTCCACAAATTGCGATTTGTAGCCGCTATGATGCGGACATCAATGGGAACCGGCTTACTTCCACCAATACGCAATACTTCTTTTTCCTGAATAACACGCAGTAATTTTACTTGTGAAGTTAGACTTAATTCACCGATTTCATCCAGCAATAGGGTTCCGGTGTTAGCTAGTTCAAAAAAACCGATTTTACCATTTTTACGGGCACCCGTAAAAGAACCATGTTCATATCCGAATAATTCAGATTCAAATAATGTATCGGGAATAGCTCCGCAATTGATTTTAATAAGGGGTTTCATATTTCGGTTACTATGCTGGTAGATTGCATCAACAACTCGTTCTTTGCCAGTCCCTGATTCACCGGTAATAAGAACTGTAGAATCAACAGAAGAAACTACGTTAATGATTTCCATAATACGGGTCATCTTTTTGCTATGGACAACAATAGTATCATGGACGGTATCTTTACTTTTCATATTGGCAATTTCCCGTACATAATCAGCCATGGCCAACTCCTGTTTCTCGAGTTTGTGTCTAAGCATATTCATTGCCGATACATCTTGAATGGTTACAATGACACAGGTAAGTTTCTTTTCATTAAAGCTTGGGATTCCCGTATAAATTAATTTTTTACCGGCATATTCAGAGGCTACGATTACTTTATCCTGCTGCTGTAAAACTTTTTCTACAATACCTTCTTTAAAAACACCTTTTTGGACAATCAGGGTGGAAGACTGTCCGATTAACGTATTGCGATGTACATTAAAAGTTCGTTCTACCGCTTTATTGATACGAATAATAATGCCCGCGCCATCTGCTACGATAACACCGTCTGCAACAGATTCAATAATGGCATCAATTTCTTTCAAGGTATTAGTTAAAATGTCAACTTCTTGTGATGCACATACAGCATGGCCGGATTCATGCAAGACCAAAATGCTCCCATTACGTTTCTCTCTATTTATCCAAGGATAAATATTACAAATGATCCAATTCGTTCGATTATCAATAGAAAAACGTCCCTGCCCGTTGCCTATATCAATTTGTTCTGATAGTTTTGCCAATAGTTCTTGATAATTTACATTTGATTCTTTTGCTAATTTTTGAGCTGCCAAATTATAATAAATAGGATGTCCGTCTCGATTTACAATGAGAATAGAGCAATATAGAGCATTGATGACATTTTCATAATCACGGGTAGTAAAATGCAATAGTGTGTTTTTCATATCGATTTTCTCCTTTTTAAAGCCGGAAAATCAAAATGGGTCTGTATAGCTTTCTGTATAATACTATTATAATATAGTGAAATATATATAATACAGCAGCATTATTCAAGCTGCTTGATTCGTTCTTCTGCTTTTTTTAATAACGTAAGCTGAGCATATACTTTTTTCCTTGGATCAGAAACTTCTTCTCTATGGTATGAACCATCAGCTTCCATACAATATGCTTTTACATTATCCTCCAAATACAGGTGCAAAATTTCTTTAATTCTTTGTTTATGCAATTCGTAATCGACAGGAATCATCAATTCTACCCGTTCATCGAGATTACGCGGCATCCAATCTGCTGATGAAATAAACACATCTTCCCTGCCATTATTGTAAAAATAAAATAAACGACTGTGTTCCAAAAAACGTCCGACAATACTGCGAACCGTGATATTCTCGCTAACATTTTTTATACCTGGGCGCAGTACACAAATTCCTCTTATGATTAATTTAATTCTAACACCGGCACAGGAAGCCTCATACAATTTAGCAATAACATGTTTATCTAACAGAGAATTCATTTTGGCTATAATTTTTGCCGGTTGGCCTGTCTTGGCAATAGCTATTTCCTGATCTATTTCAGATATAATGCGTTCTCTTAAATTTAAAGGAGCTACTACAAATTTATTCCAAACAGGAGGATCCGAATAACCTGACAACAGATTAAAAAATGCGGAAGCGTCAATGCCAATCAATGGATCTTTCGTAAAAATACCGATATCTGTATATATTTTAGCCGTTAATCCGTTATAATTTCCGGTAGCCAAGTGCACATATCGTCTAATGCCTTCTTCTTCCCGTCTTACTACCAGTGTAATTTTTGAATGTGTTTTTAAGCCTTGTATGCCGTATATGACATGACAACCCGATTTTTCCAGTTTACGAGCCATCAAAATATTATTCGCTTCATCAAAACGAGCCTTGACCTCCATCAACACCGTTACTTGTTTACCGTTTTCCGCAGCATCACTTAAAGCCGCAATAATAGGAGATTCATTGCTGACACGGTATAAGGTTTGCTTAATAGCCAAAACATGAGGATCAGAGGCAGCTAAACGAATAAAATTTTCAACTATGGTAAATGCCTCAAAGGGATGATGAACCATAATATTCCGTGATGAAACGGCCTCCCAAAAGTCCGCTGCAGGTGCGGCAGCCAATTCATAAGCGGGCTGCGGTGTAAATGGCTTATATCGTAAATAGTCATATCCATGAATATGCGCAAATATTTTACAATCCAGCGGACCATTTATCATGTAAATATCTTGATCATCCAGCTGCAGTTCATGGGATAAAAACAAGCGTATCGTACGACTTGCGTTATAAGCAAGCTCTAAACGTACAGCAGCTCCCTTGCGTCTTTTTTTTAAAGACTTTTCTACTTCTGTCAATAAATCCTCTACATCATCGTCAATATCCAGATCCGCATCCCGGGTTACACGAAAAGGAGTTACCTCTAAAATGGTACAGCCGTGAAAAAAATGTTTAGCATACGCGCTTAATATATCCTCTAAAAGCAAAAATTTCTCAGGACTTTCTGTACCGGGAACTTTAATAATTCTATCTAAAACAGCAGATGGTACCGGAAGTACTGCTGTACGCACGGCAGGGTCTTTTCTTGTCCGCAAAAGAACGGCAAGATTTAAACTAAGACTAGAAAGGAAAGGAAAAGGATGACTGGAATCAACAGCCATCGGAGTTACAACTGGATATATTTCACTTTCAAAAAAAGTATTCAGCCATATCTTTTGTTCTTCTGTAAGTTGACGAACCGCAATAAATTGCAAACCTTTGGTAAGCAGCTTATTCCTTATAATGCTCAAATATCGATATTGTTCATTTACTAATATATGGGCCATGGATTCAATGGCATTAAATTGTTCCTGCGGTGTCATATTGGCAATATCGTGGTGGTCCACACCGCTTTCTATGAGATGTTTTACTCCTGCCACCCGAATCATAAAAAACTCATCCATATTGGAGGCGGCTATAGCAATAAAATTAAGTTGTTCCAATACCGGGTTAGATTCTACCATGGCTTCATTTAATACTCGTTCATTAAACTTCAGCCAAGTAGATTCTCTATTTAAATAGTACGCTGCATCATGAAAATTCATTATTTTCACCTAACCTTTCACCAATATAGGTGTCAAACCAAATACTTCTTCAAATCCAGAAACAGCTTTTTTAAAAGTCCAGCGTTCTAAGGAAACATCAAAATCAGATACATAGTTGACTACCAGATTTCGTTCACGGATTTCTGCCATAATCCGGCTTATTTTTCCATTGTGGCCGGCATCCAGTGCATCAGCTAATCGAAAAATAGTCACTAGTTTTATAAGAATTATTTTTTGTGTCGGATTTAAAGAGCGATAATTTGCATCCCCATTGCTGGGAGTGCCTTTATACGAATAATAATCTATATTGGCCACGATTTCTTTTTCTTCGTCTGTTATGCCAAATATATCTGTTGCCATAATAAGCTCATAGGTGCATCGATTATGTCCCCGCATGTTAATAAACTTTCCCGTTTCATGTAAAATAGCGGCTAATCTCAATAAATAACCAGTATGATGAGGGAGGCCGATTTGTTTATATAAGCTATGAAACAGTATAGTAGTAAATTGTTCTATTCGGGACGAATGTGTCTGATCAGATACATATTTAGAAGCAATCGTACGAGTTAAATCCAAGAGCAGAACACGTTGCTTGCGAAGATATAGATCATTTCCCCGGTCAGCAATATAAAACATGGAATATCCCTGCGTAAAAGTAATTCCCATTAAAAGAATCACATCTATATCAATAACACGGAACAGCTCGTAATACAATAAAATAGTCGGCATAATTACGTTGGCCCTGTTTTCAGAAAGATGAAAACGCTGCATTAATTTAAAGGGAGTAACTCCGTCAAAAGAATCAACAAATGCGAAGAATTCATGTGACTTAATTAAACATATGCCATTCCTCATTCTTTCACCCATCAAATTGCCGATCAAGTTAGCTTCTATTCCGGATAAAATGACATATTTAACATGGTGTTTTTTTACGCTGACCCACAGCGGAGACAAGGTACTGTGGATATATTCACGGGCAGCAGTGGGAAATGTTATTTCACAACGCTGTTTTTTATCAAAGTTTTCCAATATCCGCAGTGCACCGATATGTACGTTTTGCTGAAATAGTAATTTTCCAGCCTGCCAGCCGGTCAATCCCAATCCACCGGAAGTAATATCCATCAGCAGTACCGCTTCCCCGGCAAAATCAATATGATGTTTTTGAACGGAATAATATAAGCCGAAAAATTTATAATATATTTCTTTTGTCATATCCAGTATATCGACATGAAATCCTGTCCGTATATAGATTTGATCAATAACATTCAAACTATTTTCTGCTTCCCGTACAGAAGTCGTTGCCAACACTTTTACATCTTCAACGCCATAATCTTTCAGGAGCTGATGAAAACCGCTTAGTATACGGCACATGGAATTCAAAGAACGAAAGCTGATACGGTGGGTCTGAAATACCTCTTCCCCATAATCGACTTCGTGTGTAACGTTTTCTATTACTTCCATATCGTCCATGGAAGAACCTGATATGATCCGTAATGTCATGCGTGCTGACCCAATATGAATGATGCCAAACAAATACTGTATTTCCTTATTCATGGAAACACCTCGCTTATTTCTTTTGTAGTTCCTGTACTATATATATTATACATGAAATTTACAGATTATCCTTTATCTTTCCGTACATTTTATGTAAAATAAAATGTAGAATATATAAATAATATGTATATATAATAAAAATGGATTCTTGAAGAGAGGAAAAATATGGAAAAATTAGCTATCATTGATATGGGGTCAAATTCAATCCGTTTTGTAGTCATACAAATAGCTGATAATAATTCATACTCTATGTTATATCAGCAAAAAGAAAGTATTCGTCTGGGTGAAGGATTATCTGTTTCCGGATGCTTAAGTGCAGATGGAATGGAACGTGCCATGATTTGTCTTAAAGTATATGAGCATATGATGCATGTCATGAAAATTCACACCTGCTTAGCCGTGGCAACTGCCGCCGTCCGTAATGCGAAAAATGGAGAAATGTTTTTGAACCGAATAATAAATGAAACAGGAATTCATATTGATATTATTTCGGGAGAGCGCGAAGCATATCTTGGATATCTAGGTGTGATCAATACAATTGCCATGAAGGACTTTATCCTTTTTGATTTAGGCGGAGCCAGCGTGGAATTATCCTTGGTTCAAAACAGTATTGTAAAACATGCTGTTTCTATTCCTATTGGAGCGGTCACACTTACGGAAAAATTTAAGTTGCAGAACAATATAGCGTCGGAAAACATGCAAGAATGCGCAACATTCATTCGTCACTACATGGATACGGTTTCTTGGCTTAAAAGTGCGCATTTGCCACTCATTGGTATCGGCGGAACGGTACGTAATCTAGCTAAAATGGATCAAAAAGCGACAAACTATCCTTTGCCTAAGTTACATAATTATCAACTGCCGCGTGAACGTTTTGAAAATCTGTACGCCATGGTCATAACTAAATCATATGCCAATAGAAAGAAAATTGCCGGATTATCCGGCGAGCGAGCTGATATTATCGTTGCGGGTGCTGCTGTAATTCGATGCCTTTTTGAACTGACGCAGGATAATGAATTAACGATTAGCGGCCATGGTCTGCGGGAAGGCTTGTTTTTTGAATATTATAGTACGTATTGTCATTTAAAAAAAGGCTGGAATACAGATATTTTAGATTTCAGTTCAACTAATTTTCTGCGAACGTTAGATAATATAGATTATCAGCATGTAAACAAAGTATGTCAAATTACCGAACGCCTTTTTGATTTGCTAAAAGATATCCATGGATATGGCGAAACAGAACGACGCTTGTTAGTTACGGCTGCACGTCTCCATGATGTAGGAAAAGTCATCAATTACTATGATCACGCCCGTAATTCAGCATTTATGATTGGCCATGCTTCCTTATATGGCCTAACGCAAAAAGAACAAATTATCACTGCCTGTATCGCCGGATTTCATCACGGCATCAGTAACAAAACCGTACGCGCTTATCGCTATTCCAATGTCCCGACAGCAGAAGATTGGATCATGATCCGGAAATTATCGACGCTGCTGGCTTTAGCAGAAGCTGCTGATGTTACATATGAACACATTGTACTGGATGTATCATTGACAATAGCCGAACATGTTATCGTATTAGTATTAACAACTACCCCCGGAGCAGTCACAAGTGCCGCCGATTATGAGATGAACCAGCTTTTAAAACAATTTAAAAAAGAATTTCAAATGACGCTATTGCTTATTTGGAAATAGCTCATCAATAAAACGCCGCTCCCTGATAATGATGAGGGAAGCGGCGCTTTATCATTTAATATTTAATCTTCATTTAATGTAATATCTTCACCAGCCAGAATACGTTTCATATTACGAGCCGGACACATTTTACCACACATAGTACAAGTGCCTTCACACTCTGGTTTGCTGGATTCATAATACGTTCTGGCTTTTACAGGATCTATGGCAAGCTGTATCATCGTATCAAAATTAACATCGACACGGGCTTTACTCATTGCATCATCCCAATCCTGGGCCCCGGGAATGCCTTTTGCCAAATCAGCCGCATGTGCTGCAATTTTTACAGCAATAATGCCTTCTTTTACATCATCCACATCAGGAAGACGTAAATGTTCTGCCGGAGTTACATAACAAAGAAAATCAGCACCGCAGGAAGCCGCAATAGCTCCGCCTATAGCACTGGTAATATGATCATAACCAGGCGCTATATCTGTTACCAAAGGGCCTAATACATAAAACGGTGCATTATGACACAACCGTTTTTCCAATTTCATATTAGCTGCAATTTCAGTTAATACCATATGTCCCGGACCTTCAATCATTACCTGCACGTTCTTTTCCCAGGCACGTTTAGTTAATTCACCCAGGGTAATAAGTTCTTCAATTTGTGCGGCATCTGTCGCATCATGCGTACATCCGGGTCGACAGGCATCACCCAGACTAATAGTCACATCATATGCTGCACAAATATCAAGAAGCCGGTCATAATATTCATAGAAAGGGTTTTCTTTTTTGTTCATTTCCATCCAGGCAAATAACAGTGACCCACCGCGAGATACAACATTTGTTAGCCGTGGATTACGTTTTATGCGCTCTGCAGTTTTTTGATTCATACCGCAATGGATAGTCATAAAATCAACGCCGTCTTCTGCATGCTGCTGAACAACAGAGAAAAATTCGTCTACCGTAATATCCTTTAAATCCTTATCAAGCATCCCAACTGCATCATACATAGGAACCGTACCAATCATGGCGGTAGACATGTCAATAAGTTTACGACGAAAGTCACGTGTTTTGCCAAAACAACTCAAATCCATGATAGCTTCCGCTTTCATATCAATGGCATTTTGTACCTTTTGCAATTCTTCATCATAATCATTATGATCCTTAGAGACACCCAGATTCACATTGATTTTTGTACGGCATTTCTTTCCTACCGCTTCCGGATCAAGGCTTTTATGATTTTTATTGGCCGGAATAACGACTTCCCCCGCGGCAATCAATGTCCGTAATGTTTCTACGGACATTTGTTCTTTTGCTGCAACAATACGCATTTGACTCGTTATAATACCTTTACGTGCAGCATCCATCTGTGTTGTGTAATTCATATATGTATCTTCCTCCTAAAAAAAAGCTCACCATCGCAGGTGAGCTTCTAATATATCAATCAATTAAATGCTTTCCTACGGTAGGATTACCTACATCAGGTTGTAAGGGACAAACAGAATATGTTATCTCAGCCAATAATGGCACCCCTAGCGCTTATTTTATTTGCTTATATTATATTATAGATATGCCGTATATGCAAATTTTTTTTGAAAATAGTCAAATTTCATAGACCGTGATATAATAACAACAATAGGAGGTAATTATTATGAAACATACCCTTTTGAAAAATACTATTATGTCGGCTTTGTTTATATCGGCCGCAATTAGTTGTTTGCCAACACTGGCAGAAGCACAGCAGCCTGCACAAGAATCTATCGTTCACGTGACCGGTTATGCACAACAACAAGTTGTTCCGGATACGGCACTCATTACAGTAGGTGCAGAAACAACGGAAACAGATGCTTCAGAAGCTCGTCAAAAAAATAATCTTATTATGCAGCAAATCACAAATTCCTTAAAAAACATGGGAATAAATAAAATGGATATACGTACAAACGGTTTTACGGTATCACCTAATTATGACAATGGAAAAAACAGAAAAATTATATCGTATACCGTCAGTAATGCGCTGCGGATCAAAATCACTGATTTTGATCTTATATCAAACGTAATCAATACGTCTGAAACCGCAGGTGCTAACCAAATTTACGGGGTCCAGTTCTTGACCGAACATAGTGATGTTGTAAAAGACAGCTTGATCAAAGAGGCGGTTCAAAATGGAAGACGCGCCGCAGAAGCTGCTGCTTTGGCAGCAGGCGGGACACTAGGAAAGGTAAAAGAAATCAACGTTTCTGGGAATTCACCGTCCTACGGTTCTAATTTTGCCATGAATTCATCGCTGATATCCGTAAAACGGGCTGACTATACGCCCATTGAAAGTGGTTCCAATACAGTTAGCGAATCAGTCGACATTACATTCTATTTACAATAAATCAATAGAGTGCAAAAAGGCCGGAATGCAACGTACCCTTGAAGAGTTTTTTACTCTGCCGTACGTTGCATGTCCGGTCTTTTTAAGCTGTTTTTTTCTCCCGATGCGATAACATCGGCAAAGAAACCTGCGCTTTTGCTTGAAGATATAATACCGCTTCAATAGGTGTCATCTCTGCTGTATCTGTAATGGATTCGCTCGTTGTTACTAAATTTCCCGCAGTATCAAAAACTTCCTCTAAAAATGATAGTTTAAATCGGTATGGTGTATTTTTCATCCGTACGCCCTTGATGAAATCCAACAAAATGTAAGAATAGCCAGCAACAGCAGCTTCTGTACACACGGTTTCCAAACTCCGAGCCTTACCTGATGAAAAAATAATATGGCCGGAAAATTTTCTGCGCAGTTCATCTTGTACAACTTGCCGTATATATCTTTCATCATTTTGAATACATTCATCAAGTTGAAACGAAATAGGCCCAGCATAAACAACCGGTGAGTCCGCAATACTACCAACTATTTTATTTACCTCAGCAGGAACGCTATTTTTGATATCATAGTAATTTCGTAATGCGGCATCCGCATAAAGTGCAACAGCATGAAAAAATCGGTCAGAATTTGGATTCCGGTACCATTCTGTTTTTTCACCTAATTGTTTATATTCACCGGAAGTGATCGTTTGCAATACTCCCTTTACCGGATCATTTTTTATTACAACACGATCCAGTAATAGCTCTTTTCCGTATATATCGGAAAATGCTTGGTTTCCTACTGCGGGAGCTCCAAATGTAATAACTTCAATTTGCCCGGCCGGTACTCCGATATCAATAAGCCTCGCTGCCATTAAGGTAGCTACTGCGCCGCCTAAACTATGCCCAGTCAGCAATATATGTTCTTTCGGATTATTTTTAAGTCCATCTGCAAGGCTTTCTCCCAGGGGATTTCCTTCCTTGCCCACGGGAGTAGAAAATACAGTGTTCATATATTCGTTAAACCCTTGATGAACCATAGGCACTTGTGATGTAGTACTATGTCCGCTATCGGTAATAGTATTAAATGCAGCAAGTGCAGTGCCGCCAAAAGGGACCTTGCGAAATTTTATATCTGACGCAACGTCTTTGTCATTTTCAGTTCCGGCTATCGCCAAAATCTGCATTTTATCCCCGGTTTGAGCAGATGTGCCCCCGATAAGATAAAATTTTGCATCCGCTTTATCTGTATTGCGGTGAAACCCGATAACATTCCAGCCATGCTGTGACAGTTCGGAACGAGCCAATTCTTGCACGCGCCCATCATACGCGGCTAACGATGCCCATGCGCAGATATATTGTTTATACGCCTTATCTAATTTACTGCCTATGTGCGGGCCAGAAGGCTGCTGCGCATAGGCAGTAATAGGTACTGCCTGGAAAAAACAAATAAAGCCTATGAAGAAAGCCAAAAGATATCGTATCATAGTCCCCCCTGCAGGTGTTTTACAGTGAATATTCATTTATCATCGGATTAATCATGAGATAAAATGGTAAAAACTTCACGATTCGCATGAGTACTTTCTTCAAAAAACAACGAACGTGCCAGTTCCCGTTCCATAGCGGCTTTACGCTTTTTATTTTGTAAAATAGATAACACATCCCGATGTGCTTGAATTAATAAATTTCCTTTGATATGACGAACATGTACCATATCACGCAACCGACGAATTATTTGGATGGCAACAGATTCGGGGGAATATAAGTATCCTGTTCCTCCACATACGTCGCAGGAACTGAATTGGACTTGATGAAGTCCCTGCCGTGATTTTTTTCGGGTAATTTCTACCAAATTCAGTGCTGTCATACCTAAAACACGTGTTTTCATCCTGTCGGCAGCGGTTTCTCGTTCTAAAATCCGCAGTATTTCTTCACGCTGGAAAGGCAGCGCCATGTCAATAAAATCAATAATAATAATGCCGCCAATATCACGAAGCCGCAACTGCCTGGAAATTTCCACAGCAGCTTCTTTGTTAACATGAAAAATAGTATCTTGAACAGTGCTGTTTCCTGTATATTTTCCCGAGTTTACATCAATAACTGTCAGCGCTTCTGTTCGGTCAAAAACTAACGTCGCTCCTGAAGGAAGTGTTACTTTCCGATATTTCAACCGCCGTACTTCTTCCTCAATTTGATAAGCTTCGAATACAGGCTGCTGGCCTTCGTAATATTCGATACGTCCCAGCCATGACTCTTTGGTACCTGTAAAAAGCTGACATATGCGTTCATAGGAATCTTTGTCATCAACAATTACTTTTTTTACGTCAAATGTAAAATAATCACGAATCATACGCATTACTAAATCAGCTTCACGATATAACAAGGTTGGTTTTTTAGCTAATTTATAACGACGCTGTATCCCCGCCCACGTACCAAGAAGGTAATGTATATCGTGCAGCAATTCTTCTTCATCTACACCTTTGGCTACGGTTCTGATAATTAACCCCATTCCCCCAGGTTTCACAGATTCTACGATGGTACGCAGACGGGTTCGTTCCGCTTCATCGCGGATTTTTTTCGATACCCCGATATAATCTACTGTCGGCATGAGTACACCATAACGCCCGGCAAGACTAATATTAGCAGTAACTTTTGGTCCTTTCGTATCCGTTTCTTCTTTGATTACTTGGACAAGAATGTTTTGCCCTACGGAGATATGCGTTTGCTGTATCTCTTCCTTTGTGGCGGCACGAGGAAATATATCGCCTAAATACAGAAATGCATTTTTTTTACGGCCTAGATCAACAAAGGCAGCCTGCATAGCCGGCAGTATATTTTTGATAACACCTTTATATATATTGTTGACTATATGGGTTTCATCATCTCGTTCAATGGCGAAATCACGCAATACACCCTCTTCCACGACAGCCATACGCGTTTCTTCTGCCATAACGTTGCCTATAAGCATTTTCATGAGTTACACACCTTTGCAAAAGAATAAAAACAGATTTAGGTATCAGATACGTCAAATAAAGAATAACAAATACCTTCTGCACGATGAAAAATACCGATGCGTCTAGCCAGCATCATGTCAGCGGTTGCTTTCATAGCAAACTGATTGCACAACACTTCCCATACCTGACCTGGTTTAATCGCACCATTTTCATTTTGAAGTATGCCGATGCGGATCGAAACCGTATCTCCGACAATAGTACCTGTTATAGGTTCTACAACATGTTCTTTTACATCGATCATGCGTTTTCGATGCGTTTTAGGAGAACATCGTTCATACATAATATTGTCCTTTTGATTAAACGTTTCCAATAATGTATTTAATTCTTCTTGATTCATGTTTTCTGATAATGGACCGGATAAGTCGTAGACAGCATAATTAGCCATAGCCATTAATTTGGGAGCTTTTTCATCCACATAAACTCCCTTTAGAACGGCAAATCCCTGAGAAGATTTTTCATTCATTCTGCGGATTACTTCCGCTGTCGGGATCTCTTCGGTAAGTTCCATATCCATATATTCAATGTCGGCAGCCACCCCTACACCTAATGCAGAAGCAAAACTGATTTTCATATGAGGATTAAATCCTTCCGAATAACAAATAGGAATACCCGCACGAATAATAATATACCGTACGGTTCTGGCAAAATCCAAATGAGAAAGAAACCGGAGTGCGTTTTCTTTTTTAACAGCTAAACGAAGTCTTTTCATTATCTCGTCCCTCCTTGTTATCAATAACATGAACATGTAAAGAAGGACAAACACCACATCCCGTACATGATAAATGTCTGCAGTCAGGGGTCAATTCACCGGAAGCAGCCCGCTGCCACTCGCGTTGTAAGAAAGGTTTAACGGCACCGTTTGATAAATGATCCCAGGGCAGTGCCTCGTTTATGTCTCGTGAACGTGCCGCATAATAATCGGGATCAACACCCGCATTGGCAAAAGCTTGAAGCCATCGATCATAATTAAAAAATTCAGACCAGCCGTCAAATTTAGCTCCTAATTTCCAAGCCTCCATGAGTACGCTTCCCAACCGGCGGTCGCCTCGTGCAAAAGCGGCCTCTATATGTCCGGTTTTGGCATCATGGTAATGATAGATAATATGTTTATCCCGAATCAACGTCTTGATATATTCTTGTTTACGCCGAATTTCTTCGATAGGCAGCTGACCGAACCACTGGAAAGCAGTATGGGATTTTGGCACAAAACTGGAAACGCTTACGGTAACGCGGCCATTATTTTTTCCTGTTACTTTACGATATAAATTCAGAACTTTATATGCCAAATCAGCAATACCGGCTAAATCTTCATCTGTTTCAGTAGGAAGCCCCATCATAAAATATAATTTGACGGTAGACCATCCATTTTTAAAAGCATTTTCACAAGCTGCCAGCAGATTTTCTTCCGTTACGCCTTTATTGATAACATCACGCAATCGCTGTGTTCCTGCCTCCGGAGCAAAAGTCAACCCACTTTTACGTACTTGCTGTACTTTTTTTGCAATATCGACCGAAAAACTGTCGACACGAAGTGAAGGCAAACTGACACTGACCTTTTTCCCTTCGAATTCCTGCAACAGCATGTCCACTAATTCGCTTAAACAAGAATAGTCAGCAGAACTGAGACTCATAAGAGATATTTCATTATATCCGGAATTAGTAATCATTTCTTTTGCCAAATGAAGCAAATGTTCCGGAGTCTTTTCCCGGACAGGACGATATAACATGCCTGCCTGACAAAACCGGCAACCACGGCTGCAGCCGCGAAATAGTTCAAGAACGGCACGATTATGCACAATATCAATATTGGGAACAATCGGTTTAGTGGGGAAAAAGACATGTTCTTCATCAGCCACAATACATTTTTGAATACATGCCTTTGCTTCCGGTTCAGAGGGTGTCAAAGATACAAAATTGCCATTCGCATCATAGCAAACATGATAAAAGGCCGGGATATAATTTCCCTGCTGACCTGCAAGAGTCTTCAGTAATCCTTTTTTACCGCCCGGTTTTCCACTTTCTTTCCATGCAATAACGGTATCTGCCAGCAACTGTACGGATTCTTCCGATTCTCCCAGACAAAATACATCAATGTAATCAGCCAAAGGTTCCGCATTAAAAGCACAAGGACCGCCTGCTATAATAAGGGGCATATCTTCTCCCCGCTCTTTTGAAAGCATGGGAATACCTGCTAAATAAAGCATATTTAATATATTAGAAAAACTCATTTCATATTGGAGAGTAAATCCGACTATATCAAAATCACGAACCCATGTTTTGGTCTCCAACGTAAATAAAGGATATTTTTTATCCAGCATAAGTTCTTCCATATCGGGCCAAGGTGCATATACCCGTTCAGCGGCAACATCGGTTCGCTCGTTTAATAATGCATATAAGATTCGTAATCCTAAATGACTCATGCTGACTTCATATACATCAGGAAATGCATATGCTACTGTTAATTTCACTGCATGGTGGTCCTTAACCACACTATTCCATTCCCCACCGATATATCTGGCGGGTTTACTGACTTTTCCCAAAAGAATGGGATCTATATGTACCGTATGAGACACGGTGCAACCTCCTTTAAAAAATCATAGTCTGTTGTCTTCGATATATGCTGAGAAGCAATCCTAAAGACATCATGTTTGTAGTTAAAGCACTTACCCCATAACTCATAAAGGGTAAAGGAATACCGGTAACCGGCATGATGCCGCAGGTCATCCCTACATTGATCAAAATTTGAAAGGACCACATTGACAAAATACCGACAGCAACCAGCATGCCGAAACTATCTTTACAATCCTTTGCTGTTATGAGCGCCCGATATACCAAAATAAAATATAGCGCTAAAATAAAAATGCATCCTAAAAAGCCTAACTCTTCACCAATGACAGAAAATATAAAATCAGTGTGATTTTCAGGCAAAAAATTCAGCTGGCTCTGTGTACCCTGGAATAAACCCTTTCCAAAAAACATTCCCGATCCTATGGCAATTTTTGATTGGATAATATGATATCCTGCGCCGAAAGGATCACTATTGGGATCCAAAAATACCAGAATACGTGACTTTTGATAATCTTTCATAAAGAACCAGCTAATCGGTGCCAATACAATACAAGCAGCGAAAATATTGCGTAAAAGTTTCATATTAATATTAGCAATAAACAACATGCCTAAGGTAATTGCCAGAAAAACTAAACTAGTACCTAAATCCGGTTGTTTTAAGACAAGTAAAAAAGGAATACCGACGAACAGAGCAATCGGAAACAGTTTTTTATAAGAATGCAAATCATCCATATGATCGGAAAGAAGTGCGGCCAAACATATGATCATAATCAACTTTGAAAACTCTGAAGGCTGGACGGTAATGGGTCCCATCTGAATCCAACGCTGCGCCCCCAACGCTGACTTGCCTAAAAACATTACAGCTACCAGCATTAATAAATTAATAACATATAGAGGTACGGCGAATCGTTTCAATTTTTTATAGTCAAATCGGCAAACGCCTAATATGATGAGAAGATTTACAATAAAAAATCCCCCTTGGCGTATAACAAAATCATAATTAATGGCCCCCTTGTTAATATGTGTAGCACTGCCGATAATGCATAAACTCACACATACAAGCAGTATACAGGCACCCAGCATTACTTTATCTAAACTTTTCCATTCTCGCTTATTAAAAAGGCTAAACATGTTTACACTCCTAACGACGGTAACGACGCCATGACCAAGATTCTTGGCGTCGCTGCCGCAAAGAAAGTCCGGCAGACTTTTTTTCTATATTTTGCTTTGTCAATGCAGATCCCTCTTCCACCGCAATTTCATCTTCAGATATGGCTGTTTCTTCCTGCGGCAGTGCTATATCAGGGGCGTTCGGCAATAACGCTTCCAAATCGGAAATTGGCAGTTCTGTTCCTTTTTTTATGTAAACCAATGTACGTTCCAAAGATTTAAAAAAAGGGTTGCTTTCAGGGACAGCCACTAACGTACCTTGCTGCGCGGCCCTCTGTATTACATCACTATGCGGCAATATGCCGGCTAAATGTTCTGGATCCAGCATATCCAACATGGTACGGACGGAAACAAAGGCATCGGAAGGCTGATAAAAATTATTGAGCAATATGGCATAATTAAATTTTTTGTGCTTATCGCAGAATTGCATTACTCGTGACGTATCCCGCATAGAAGTCCAAGTCGGTTCTACAACGAAAAATATATAATCCGCTATAGCCACCGCTTTTTTATATGCCTGCCCTCGGCCAGGCGGACAATCCAATAAAACATAATCGTAATGTTCGGCTAAATCTTCCAGCACGTATTGATAGGAGGAGGCATCAATTTTTTCCCATGTATGTTTTTGACTAGCCGCTAAAAAATCCAAGCCGGGAGAAACTGCAAGAATTGCGTTGTTCGGAAGACACCGCTGTTTTATTATATCTACAGCATCATATAAAATTTCATCTTGTACACCAAACATCAAATCCAGATTCCGTAATCCCATATCAGCATCAACCGCTAATACAGAATAGCCATGCCGCTGCAGGGAAATGGCTAAAGTTGAAGTTACTAATGTCTTGCCTACACCTCCCTTGCCGGAGGCAATAGAAATGATTGCTGACATGGGAAATCTCCTCTCTTATAATTAATTTTTTTTATCAGATGGGGCAGCTGCTCCCGTATCGGAGTTTGCATACGTACCTAAATGGAAAAATGCTTCCAGCATCGCTTTTACAATAGGTCCTGACGAAGAAACGCCATACCCTCCCTGTTCCGTCAAAACAGCGATAACTACACGCGGGTGATCATACGGTGCATAGGCAACAAACCAACCATGATCAGAACCGCCGAAATTTTCGGCCGTCCCCGTTTTACCGGCGACTTGAATCGGGAAACCAGCAAATAAACTGCCGCCTGTACCTGATTCTTCCGCTACATTGCGCATGCCTTCACGCACATAATCCAACGTGGATTTTGAAACCGATAAAGTCCCCACCTGTTCAGGCGCAAAAATCTTATACGGAGTTCCATCCAGATTGTCAATACGGCTGACTAAAAACGGTTTATATTGAATGCCGCCATTTGCAACTTCACTAACGATCATGGCCGCCTGTAACGGTGTTACCAGTTGGAAGCCTTGCCCGATAGCCGCATTTAATGTATCACCCAGATACCAATCTTGATGAAACACCTTCTCCTTGTATTCTTCGCTGGCTATCAATCCGGAAGCTTCCCCGCGCAGGGCGATGCCTGTTTTTTTGCCCATGCCAAACATCTTGGCATATTCAGCTAATTTATCAATTCCGACACGCCGTCCCATTTCATAAAAGTAAACATTATCGGATTTTGCCAGCGCTTCCTCAAAATTAATCCAGCCAAACGCTTCACCGCCGGCATTTCTCATATTAACCTGCCAATCACGACCACTGTCAAAAATCAACTCATCGGGACGTACTTTTTTCAATTCCAATGCTGCGGTTCCGGCAATAATTTTAAAAGTTGAACCAGGCGGATATTCTCCGGCAATAACCCGGTTTTCCATAGGATGACCCGGATTATCGTTAATTTGTTTCCATTCTTTTTCAGTAATCCCCCGGGTAAACCAGTTCGGATTATATGCCGGACGACTGGCCATCGCCAGAACAGCACCTGTATTAGGATCTATGGCAACAGCCGCTATACCTGCCGTTCCGATTCCATTCGCTATTTGTGAATCCATCGCTTGTTCTGTTGCTTTTTGCAGATTAAGATCAATCGTTAAATGAATGTTGTGGCCGGATATAGATTTTTTGCGATCCATTTCCTTCACAGGACTGCCGGCAGCATCCACTTCTACCTGACGACCGCCATCTTTTCCCCTCAGTAAATCATCATAATACGCTTCCAGACCCGCCCTGCCAATACTGGTAACACTGGTAACACCGGTCTGTCCTTTTATGCGTTCCATATCAGTTTCATCAATCTGTCCAACATATCCAAATATTTGGGCGGCCATAGAATTATAAGGATAATATCGAACAGGCTGTACATCAATGGCAATCCCCGGAAGTTCATTTCTGCGTTCTTCTATTTTCGTAACTACATCCTGCGTAAGATCTTGTGCAAGAACCGTAGGTTCGTAAGAACTGTTGATCTTCTTCATTTTTTTCTGCAGCGTATCCGGGGTAATGTTCAATAACTGGGATAATTCTTTTACCTCACTGTCCGGCATGTTCTTTTTTGTCGGAACATAGGTAAGAATGAAACTGGGTCGTGAACCAACAAGAATCTGACCATTGCGATCATACATCACTCCCCGCATAGCTGCAATAGGAATCGTGCGCAAGCGGTTTCCCTCTGCCAATGAATGATAATAATTCCCGGCAAATATTTGCAAATAAATCAGACGGCTGATCAACAAGGAAAAAATAAAAATCAATATCCAATACAGATATTTGAATCGGCCGTCTTGATGTTTCTTTTTCATTAACGCTTCAAGCATGAATTACACTCCTTGTACAATATTGCTTACCAACGATATCCAAAAAAACCATATGCATCTTCCCGTCTTAATTTCCAAACGAAGTGATCTAAAGGAAGTGCAATAATGCCATGGTAAACAAGCATTGGTACACTATATTCAAACAAATATGCCATCACTTTTACAAATTGACCGGACATCAATAAAACGCCGCAAGTAAGTAAGAGACAACATTCTGTTGCCACTAAAACGATGACCAAAGATAAAAGCCATTGTTCACGTTCTACATTACGTCCCATGGCACTGCAAATAAAAGCGATGACCAAGTATGGCAGCAAATGAAGTCCAAAGAAATTGCCAATAATAACATCCTGGCAGAATCCGCCTAAAAGAGCAGCAATAATACCTGCACGCTGTCCGTGATGAAGCGCAATAAGGACAACAAGGACAAAAATAATATTCGGCTGATATATACCGTTAAATATAAAGGGGAAAATCGAACTTTGCAATATAAATGCTGCAAGCGCCATCATAAAACATGCCATCTTCCTCATAATGCTGCAGCTCCTTTTATGCCTTCCACTTTATCACGCTGCGTTTGTGGAACCAATTTAGGATCCACCGTCGGTTTCTCATATGATCCCGTATCGGAAAATTTTACGATCACAAATACTTCTTCCAATTTTGAAAAATCAACACTGGGGCGAATAACTGCATATTTAACAAAGTCATTATCACTTTGATGAATAGAAATAATCGTGCCGATGTACAAACCTTTCGGATAAATGGAACCATACCCGGAAGTAACCAGCGTATCGCCTTCTAGAATATCCGAATCTTTGGCAATATTGACAAATTGCGGTTCCGTCGGTGTATTGCCATTGCCGCGAACGACAGAAGACACACGAGATTCCGGACGCTGCACAATAGCACCGATACTAGTACGCGGATCAAGCATCAGCTGTACCCGGGCAGAATGAGGATATACATCACTGATAAATCCAACTACGCCTTTAGGCGTAATTACCGGCATATCTTTGGCTACTCCCTCTGCACTGCCCTGGTCAATGATCAAGGTATTGCTCCATGTTCCATAATCACGGGATATAACGGATCCTGCTAATAATTTGTATTGGTGACTATTCGAACGAAAATCAAGCAAGGCACGGAGACGCTTGTTTTCTGCCAGCAGTTCGTCATAATTAACGTTCCGTTCCTTTAATTCTTCATTTTGTTTTTCCAAAGCTTCCCATTCAATACGATTTTTAAGGCTAATATCGACGATATGAATACCTGTAGAAAATCCGTTCATAATACGACTAAAGCTGTATTCAAATGGTTCTGCTGCAAGTGCCAGCGGTCTGGTAATATAGGGAAATGCTTCGCGGCGGTTCCAAATCCAGCCAACAGCGGCTATTAATATAAATAGTATCAACATAATAATGATACTTTTTTTACCGAATGAAAACAATTTTAAAATCTCCTCCTGTAGATATGCTGCGCGCCTTCAACTAGAGCCGGCAACTTTTCTCTATTCATTAACGCTTTTCCTATGCCGGTCACTACTGCTAATTCCGGATTAGCTCCTATCATAACGGGCACGCGCAGTTCTTGACTGAAAAGTTTGTCCAACCCGTGAAGCAGTGCACCTCCACCAGTCAGTACAATACCATGTTCCATCACATCTGCCGATAATTCGGGCGGCGTTTCCCGCAGTACCGTTCGGACTAAATCCAAAATACGGTACAATGGTTGGGCGATTACCTGATAAATCTCACTGGATTTGACGGTGACCTCCTTAAGCAAACCATCATCCAGCCCCCGGCCTGTAAAATAGTACGGTTGATCTTCCAGCGGCAGTACGGCAGAACCAATACGGACTTTAATTTCTTCTACGGTAGAATCACCTGTCACTACATCATATTTTTCACGCAGATACTCTTTTATCGCTGCATCTAAATCTAATCCGCCTAAATGAATTGATTTTGCCACCGCAATGCCGCCCAATGATAAGGTTGCGATACTTGTCGTACCGCCTCCCATATCAATAACCATATTTCCTAACGGTTCAAATATGGGAAGATTAGAACCAATGGCAGCAGCCGCCGCCGTTTCCATTAAATAGGCTTCTTTAGCCCCTGCCTGAAAAACAGCTTCCAACACGGCTCGTTTTTCCACATTGGAAGCAGCGGAAGGAACGCCTACGATAATCCGCAAACGCTGTACACTGCGCACGGATTTACTGAGTAAATAGCCAAGCATAGTTCTCGTTACATCATAATCGGCAATTACTCCATTCAATAAAGGCTTATGCACCTTCACCGTTTCCGGTGATTTCGCCAGAAGTCCGGCAGCAGCATTGCCTACGGCAATTACTTTCTTATTACGTTCATCTGTCGCTATCAAAGAAGGTTCGGAAAGAACGATACCTCGTCCTTCTACATAGACTTGCGTAGTACAAGTTCCTAAATCTATACCTATATTTTTTGTTAACGGCGAAAAAATAGAGCTCATTACAAAATCCCTTTCCATACTTTCCAATACTTTTTTGTCATTATTATATTTTACCACAAACGATACATTCCGTCAGTATAATTCCCATTAAAATATCCCCGAATCATACGCAGTATATCAGCTATAATTTCGGGGATACAACTAGTCATAGTACGTATATTTTTGAGTAAAAGCTACCTTCTCATCCATCTTGCGTATGCTGCAGGCAGTTTTTCTTTCTAATGGAAAACAAAGCGGTTATTTATCGCCTTCCTCTTCCAAATACACTCGTTCCGTAGCATCATCATATTCGATAAGTTCCGCATATCGCATCCAGCCTATAATCAAATCCATTTGCTGCGCTGCCTTTTTTTCACCGAAAGCTTCCGTTAATTGTTCTTCAAAAAAGTCGATATCCATTTCGTTGTCGGTGTCTTTTTCCAAACTGTCTACCATTTTTCCCACAAAAGGAACATTTTTCAGCAAATGCGCTCTGAATAGCTCTTTGCGTTCCAGTACACTGGCTCTGGCAAATGCGATCCCTGCCTGTGTTAATTCAATGTCTCCTTCAGATACGATTGTAAACCGCAATAGATTAGACATTTCAACCAATGGAAAAAAGTCTTCTATATCCATTACAAAACGATCGGCTAATTTATATAAATCTGTTTTTTCATTTAAATCTTCCAGTAGTTCCAAAAAACCGGTAAGTGCACCGGCCGTAACATTGGGAAGCAATGTGTATTGAGATGGTGATGTTTTGATTCTGGCAGCGGCTGTTACTGGTTCACGCACAGCGGGCCTCTTGGTCATAAAAGAATAAATCTGATCTACATAAGACAAAAATTCAGGTGATTTCTTATCTCGCCACCGCGGTAAAGGAATCAGCATATTTTCCATTACCGTTGCCGGGCGCGTAGAAAGTATAATGGCACGATCAGCCATATATACAGCTTCTTCAATACCATGCGTAACAAGTATAATGGCTTTTGTAGGGATTTGCTTTTCCAGCCAAAGCTCCAATAAGTCACGACGTAAATTTTCTGCGGTCAACACATCCAAAGCAGAAAAAGCTTCATCCATCAGCAATATATCCGGTTCGCTTACTAAAGCCCGTCCGATACCTACACGTTGTCTCATGCCGCCTGAAAGTTCTTTCGGGAATGCACTTTCAAACCCATCAAGACCGACTATATCCAATATTTTTAACGATTTTTTTTCTTTTTCTTCTTTTTTTAAATCCTTCCCTTCCAAACCGAGCATTACATTTTCCAGTACCGTAAGCCATGGAAATAACGCAAACGATTGAAACACCATGGCGACTCCCGGATTTACGCCGGTAATCGGTTTGCCTAAATAGGCAACAGTACCCGAAGACGCCGGTATTAATCCGGCTATGATGCGTAATAATGTAGATTTTCCTGAACCGGACGGACCTAAAATAGCCAAAAACTCGCCTTCTTTAACGGAAAAATTTATATTCTCCAACACCGCTGTATTAGCAGAACCTTTTATATTAAATGTACGTCCTATACCTGTCAATGTAAGCAATTCACTCATTCTGCCCACTCTCCTAATCCAAATGAAATTTTGATTCTGCTAAACGATACAACCGACGCCAGACAAGTCGGTTTACACACACTACAAAAATGCAGGTTGTCATGACCCCTAGCACGATATGCGGCCAATCTCCGGCGGTTGTTGCCTGACTGACATATGCGCCCAGGCCAGTAGCTGTCAGGGTAACGTCTTTCCATGTGACCAGCTCGGAGACGATACTGGCGTTCCAAGCACCCCCGGAAGCCGTAATCAACCCGGTTACCAGACTTGGAAAAATGCTGGGAAGAATGAAAGATTTCCATTTTTTCCAACCGGTAATTTTAAATACAGAAGCAGCTTCCAATAAATCGTTGGGAATACTCATGGCCCCGGCAATGACATTAAATAAAATATACCATTGCGTCCCTAAAATCATTAAAAAAACAGATCCGGTCTCAAAATTCAATTGATATCTTAAAAAAATAATCGTCACAAAAGGAAAGATCATATTGGCAGGGAAAGATGCTACCATTTGAATAATCGGCTGCAGTTTAGCAGATAATTTAGGTTGGAGACCAATCTTCACACCTACCGGTATAGTCCATAAAGCACCTATTGCCAATGCCGCCATAACTCGACAAAATGTATATAAACCCAATGAAAATACAGTAAAAATTTCATGCAACCCCATATCATACACCATGACAGCAGAATTTTTTGCCGGATTATATAACTCGGAAACGACGAAAATAAAAATAAATAATTTAATGACGATATGTACGCTTCGTTCCTTCCTGTTGTTATGAATTGTTCCGGTGATTTTAGCCGTCATATCTGCCAACATATTGCCGCAATAATTCAAAAAGCCGCGAATCGGTGCAAAAATCAAATGCTGAAGAAGATCCATCAGCCATGACGCATGTAAAATGTCATACACAAAAGAAGTCGGCTGCACATCGCTTTCAGAAAACTCAACCTTAAATTTCTGACTCCAAACTACTAAAGGACGCCAAAACAATTGATCTACTAAAAATATCATAACCAACATTGTCAGCATAGCGTAGAGCATAGCAGATACGTTGCCGGCATCAATGGCCGCAGCCAGATACGATCCCACTCCGGGCAATTGAATATCCTGTCCCAATACACTGATGGCTTCACTGGCAGCTAAGAAAAACCAAGCACCGCCGAAAGACATCATACTGTTCCAAATTAAGCCAATAATAGAAACCGGAAGTTCCAACCGAGTAAATTGCTGCCACCAATTCAAATGCAGCAATTCTGTCGCTTCCTGCAAATCTTTGGGAGCCGTCATAATAGACTGATACACACTAAACGTCATATTCCACGCCATGCTGGTAAAAATAGCAAAAATAGATGCAATTTCTACGCCTAATAAACTGTTTGGAAAAAAATTAATAAACATAAGAATCGTTGCCGATAAAAAGCCCAGCACGGGAATGGATTGTAAAATGTCCAGAAGCGGGATCAATATCTTTCTGGCAAACTCATTTTTAGCCGCAATATAACCATATACAATAGAAAAAATAAGAGAAGCAATAAAAGCAATAAACATTCTAAGCAGTGATCTGCCGCCATAATAGGGAAGCATGGATATTTGCAAGTTGACTTTCGGTTCATGTTCAACGGAAAAAGGTATGATCATGCCTGCGCTCAGATGAACTATACCATATAAAATAAAAAATATACAAGCTAACAAGATAATATCTATCATTCGAATACGTTGATTTTCAGGGTTTTCCGTAAATATAGACACACGATTACCTCCTCATAAAAGAAACTAGAAAAACGATATATATGCCGCGTCTCTTGACTACCTCCGTCGTCCATATTTACTCCCCCCTTTATGTATAAAAATTAATTGGATAGATAATGAAAGAAATACCATATACATTATAGTATGACTGAAAGGTATTGTACATAAAAATTCTGCGGTTTTGACATTATATTTACAATATACGATTCCTTCTGTTGACAAAAAGGCAAATGAACATATAATGAATAAGGTAATAATACAATTTTTATTTACAAATAATGTGCTATATTTCAGCAGGAGGAACACACATGATGTTCAAGACACTAAGCCGCTATCTTATCGGCAAACCCTTAGCAAATAAACAACTGGAAAATGAACGCATTCCAAAATGGAAGGCGCTGCCGATTTTTTCCTCTGATGCCTTGTCATCCGTTGGATACGGACCGGAACAAATCGCCCTTGTATTAGCTTCCGTACCGGCATTGGAATTATATTCTTATTTTGGACCGATCATCATAGCGATCATTATTTTATTGGCTGTCGTAGCACTCTCCTATGCACAAGTAGTAAAAGTAAATCCCGGCGGCGGCGGTTCTTACGGCATCGCCATGAAATATTTAGGCGTGTATCCGGCATTGATTGCCGGGGCTGCTTTATTCGCCGATTATCTGTTGACCGTAGCTGTTTCTATTTCTTCCGGTACGGAAGCATTAACCAGCGCGTTTCCTTTTTTGATGCCCTATCATCTACATATAGATATTGCCGTTTTATTGATCATGATGCTTGTTAATTTACGGGGGACACAGGAAGCTTCGACTGTTTTTGTATGGCCGACATATATTTTTATCGTCTCCATGTTTATGACGATCTTAGGCGGCTTTTATCAAATTTTTGTATTACAGATTCCTGCCAGTACGGTAACCGCAGCGAGTTCCTCCATGCCAATGAACGCGTTTACTATGCTTATCATTCTGCGTGCGTTTGCCAACGGCTGCAGTTCTATGACCGGAGTGGAAGCCATTGCCAACGGCGTCACCATGTTTAAGGAACCGCAGGAAAACAACGCTATCAAAACAACGGCCCTTATGGCAGTAATTTTAGCAGGCATGCTGGGCGGACTGGGATATTTAATTATTTATTTCCATATTTTACCGGTAGAGGGATACACATTACTGTCCCTGCTTGTTGAAGAAGTTTTCAGCAGAGGTTTTATTTTTTATTTTATTCAAATCATGATGATGCTGATTTTGTACTTGGCGGCAAACACTGCTTACAACGGATTACCCCCGCTATTATCCTATATGGCCGTCGACGGATATGTTCCCCGATACTTTGCAAACCGCGGCGAACGTCTCAATTATTCCAACGGAATTGAATTGCTTACGTTAGCTACAGCTATACTGATTATTGCTTTTGATGGAAATGTAGAACACTTGATTTCCTTATATGCCATCGGTGTATTTTTATCTTTTACGATTGCTCAATCGGCAATGGTTGTACATTGGCATAAAAGTAAACCGCGCAACTGGCAGGTATATGCGGGCATAAACGGGTTTGGAGCCATGGTGACTGCTTGTGTCGTAATTATTGTATTACTAACGAAATTTATTTACGGCGCATGGATCATTGTTTTACTTATTCCCGTTCTTGTAAAAATTTTCCTTAAAATTCACCATCATTACAATGATGTACGGGAACAATTAGTTTTAACTCCTAATGAGTACAAGACATTCATGCACACAAGTTTAGGCCGCAGTATCATTGTAATTCCGATAGCCTCCCCCACACAAGCCGTGGCTCGTGCCATTCGGTATGCTAAAACAATCAGCAGCAAGGAAGATAAAATTTACGTTGTCCATGTATATAGTGATGAAGCCCGCGGGTTAAAAATTCAAAAATTGTGGCAGGAACTAGAACCGGATATTGAAATGATCATGATTCAATCTCCTTACCGGCAATTAACAGACCCGCTTATCGACTTTATTAAAAATCTTCGTAAAACGATAAACCCGAATGATATTATAACGGTACTTGTTCCTGAATTTGAGACAAAGAAATTATGGCATCGGCTGCTTCATAATCAGAGCGGCTGGATATTGAGAATCCGTATGCTGCAGTTTTTGGATGTTGTGGTTTCTACCGTTCCTCTTAAGTTTACCCGTTAACCAAACAGCAATCGGCACAGAAAAACAACCGCTGATACACGTATCAGCGGTTGTTTTTCTGTGCCGATTGCTGTACTTGCAGCCGTATATAATCTGTTACACGGTTATGGCTTATCACTATCCTTCTTTTTTTATGTTAAACCAGGCAGCATATAATGTCGGCAAAACAAGCAAGGTCAAAATAGTTGCTATAAAAAGTCCACTGGCAATAGCCACTGCCATAGGGCCCCAAAAAATACTGCGCATAAGCGGCACCATACCCAGTATAGCCGCCGCCGCTGTCAACATGATGGGACGGAAACGCATAACAGCCGAATCGATAATGGCATCCCAGGGACTCTCGCCTGCCTTCATATGTTTATCTATTTGATCAATCAATATGACGGAATTACGGATAATCATGCCGCTAAGAGCAAGAATCCCCAAATCAGCAACAAAACCCAGCGGTTTTCCAAAAATAAGCATCCCAAACGCAACACCGATGATTCCCATAGGGGCTGTAATCAACGTTAAAAACATAAGAGAAGGACGTCGCAGTTGGAACATAAGCAAGGTCATGATAACCAGAATCATAATAGGAACAGGAACCAGCAGATAGTTCAATGATTTTTGACTATTTTCCAATGTACCATCAACAGATACGGAATAGCCAAAGGGAAGACTGTCACGGATATCCTTGATAGAATCATAGGCTTTCTGTGTTGCGTCATTACTGGTGCCTGATTTAATATTACCTTGAACGGTAATAGTCGGCTTCAAATCTCTGCGCCAGATGAATCCATCTTCTGCGGCATAACTTATTTTTGCTACCTGTTCCAACGGCACATATCCGGCGGAACCAAGATAAATAGGTATATTTTTGATGCGGGCTAAATCATCCCGATCACTGCCCTTCAATCGAACCTGAATATCAATCGTTTTATCGGCAGCATAATATTCCGCAACCGTAGCCCCTGATAATTCCGTATATAGGGTCTGCGCCACATCCTGTCCTGCAAGCCCCATAGCCCGCAGCTTATCTTGATCCAATTCAAGATGCATCACTTTATTTTTTTGATTCCAATTCAAATGCAAGCTTTCCAAGTTGGGATCTTTAGACAGGCGATTCAGAATTTGTTGTGCATATGCTTTAACTTTGTCTGTATCATAGCCGGATATGCGGAGCATCATCGGATAATCTGACGGCGGACCCGTTTGGATATATTGTATATTACTACGCACATTAGGTTGGTTTTCCGCTATTTCTTTGCGGATTCCTTCTGTCAGCTCTTTCCGGGATTTGACATCTTTGGCAACGACAACAAATTGCGCATAATTATCTGCAGGCAGTACTGGTTCTGTGGTCAATACAAAACGCGGAGCGCCTTCTCCGATATAGTAGGAATAATTATCTATTTCATCCATATGAGATGACAGATACTTAGAAAGTGTATCACTTTCCTGTTGGGTTGCCTTCATGGAAGAACCTTCCGGAAGCGTCATTCCTACTATAATCTCCGGACGCAGGGAGGGAGGAAAAAATTCCTGAGGTACCAATTTCAATACAAAAAGAGAAACGACAAATATAATGCCTGTTCCTGCCAGAACCGGTAATTTATGAGTTAAACACCAACGTAATACGCCGCGGAAGTAGTGATAGAATTTATTTTGATATAAAGGTTTTTCCATACCCTCCGGCTTAACCTTAATCAGATAATATCCGAAAAGAGGTGCTACCATAACGGAAACAATCCAAGAAATCAATAGGGATGAAGAAATAACCGGGAATAACGCTTTACAGAATTCCGGAGCCGCTCCTTGAGCAAATGCCACCGGAATAAACCCGGCGCAAGTAACAAGCGTCCCTGTCAACATAGGTTTAGCGGTAGCGTTAAACGCATAGCAAGCCGCATCAAGACGGTCTTTCCCCTTTTCTAATTGGACACTCATCATCTCGACCGCAATAATAGCATCATCTACCATAAGGCCCAAGGCGATAATCAAAGATCCCAAGGAAACTTTATGCAAATCGATACCGGTAATTTCCATGACACAAAATACACCCGCTAATACTAACGGAATACATCCGGCCACAACAAGTCCCGTTCGGAAACCAAGACTGAGAAAACTAACAATCATGACAATGATAATAGCTTCCCGCAGTGTATTGACAAAGTCACTGATAGAATCCTTAACAACCTGTGGCTGATCAGAAACTTGATGGATTTCCATGCCTGCCGGCAAGTCATTATTGTTAACTTCATGTACTAAACGGTGCAGTTGTTCCCCCAATGTTAAAATATTACCGCCGGGTGTCATAGATACAGCAATACCTACAGCCGGTTTTCCGTTATAAAACATTTTTGGATCAGCAGGTTCCGTATATCTGCGTTCTACCTTAGCGATATCCCCCAGACGGAAAATTTTGCCATTCGCGTTAATCGGCAGCGCTTTAATAGCATCCATATCTTTAAAAGTCCCAGTTATCCGCAGATACACATTATCTGATTTTGTGTCGACCATACCGGCAGGAGTCATTTCATTCTGCCCTTTTACCGCATTGGAAATAACTGTCGGGGAGATACCTAATTCAGAAAGTTTAGAATTTTCAACTTCAATATACACTTTTTCTGATTGTTCCCCGAGGATTTCCGCTTTGCTGACATTTTTGACATCCAGCATCATACGGCGTATTTTTTCTGCCTTGATGCGCAGCTGTTCATAGGAATACCCATCACCGGTCACTGCATAAATGGAACCATATACATCATCAAACCGGTCATTGAAATACGGACCGTAAACACCTTGCGGCAGATCCTTCTTTACATCTTCCGTCAGATTGCGGACTTCCTTCCATGTATCGCGTACCTTACTGGAGTCAACTTCGTCATTTAAGGTAACATAGATAACAGTCTGCCCTGGTCTGGCATAACTTTTTATATAATCCAAATGGGGAGTATCCTGCAGTTTTTTTTCAATTTTGTCATTGACCTGTTCATCCATTTGCTGTGCCGATGCCCCTGGCCAAGCAACCGTGACTACCATTTGCCGCACTGTATATGCCGGATCCTCCATACGTCCCAGCTTTATATAAGAAAATATGCCGGCAATGGCAATGACAACAATAAAATACCAGACAAGAGCTTTATTCTTTAAAGCAATTTCCGAAAGATTTCTCATTGATCCTCACTCTCCGTCCGGACCGTCTGCCCTGCACTTAATTGATGTACGCCCGCAGTCACAATACTATCTCCGCTTTTCAAGCCTGTCACTTTGACTTTATTATCACTAAAGTTTTCTACTGTCACATTCTTCAACACGACAGTTTTATCACTGCCGACGATCCATACTTGAGCTTGGTTTCCTGTTTGATATATTGCCGCTAGCGGCAATATGACCGTCGGCTCAGAATCACCTGTTTCCTGCGAAAGATTAGTAACTGTTGCTGTCATTCCCAGCTGCATGTCTTCCGGTGGATCCGGCAGCGCTATACTGACTTTATAAGTTCGCGAAATCTGGTTGGCCATGGGAGCCACCTCCCGCACGGTACCCGTTACCTTTTGCCCCTGCAGTGCCCAAAAAGAAACACTTACTTCTTTGCCTATCACAAAATTCTGTACTTTATTTTCGGGAACATTGATTTGCACTTCTAAATCTCCAGTATGTACCAATGTTAAAACCGTCTGTCCCGCAGCCACGACTTGACCGACTTCTCCGGATAAAGCCGATATGACACCATCCGCATCAGCTGTTAAATCAGTATAAGACAAAAGATTTTCTTCTTGGGAAGCGGTAGCCTGTGCCTGATCATATGCCGCCACAGCTTGATTATATGCCGTGCTGTATTGATCCAACACAGCGGCAGGAACCGCATTTTGCTGATACAATGCCTGATACCGGGATAGATTAGACGCAGCCAGCTCCCTCTGTGCTTTTGCTGATTCTACGGCTGCCTGTGAACGAGTTACCGATTGAGCCGCATCTTTTGGATCTACCGTCATAAGTACATCGCCGGCCTTTACCCGGCTGCCCAGCTGTACATTACGGGCAGATATCCTGCCCCCTGCTTGAAATGCCAAATTGCTCTCATAGCGGCCGCGAACTTCTCCGGCATATTGCGCCTCACTGGTGTTTTGTCCTGCGCCAACAGTTGTCACCTTGACCAGCTGCGGCAGTTCTTTATCAGCCGGCTGCTGACCACAGCCGGTTAATGCAATCATCGCAGCAAAAACAACAACCATACGCGCTGCTGTATATAAACGGCTCATTTTACCTCACTCCCCTTGTTTGATTTAATAGCAATCGTGGCGGCATTTTCCGTAATCTTTCGCAGTCCCTGTATCGTATGTTCGACGACTATCGGTTCCAAACCTGCCGTGATATTGGTAATCCACGTTTCTAATACGGCATATAATTTATCTTTGATGCCTAATGCCTGTTGCGTAGAATAAATATGTTTCTGCCGTTTATCGTGAATATCCTGTTCACGCCGTATATATCCTTTATCTTCCAAATTTTTTATAGTCCGAGCCATCAGCCCTTTGTCCGTTATTAAAAGATAGGCTAATTCATCCAATGTAGCTCCTTCGTTTTCATATAACTTAGTAAGAAAAACAAATTCAGAAAACCCAATATTCCATGGCAGGCAGGCACTTACAATAAATGCCTGGGAACGTCTGTATAACACACCGAAATGATGTGCTGCATCACGATAATCCATATACGATCCCTTCCTTCTATAAACAATTTGACTATATCAACTTGTTTATAGTATAACAAATTGAAAATAATTATTCAACCCGTTATGAGAGAAGATATGGAAATTGTTCACTGCATTTATAATGAAATTATCTCTTCGCGTATTTGACAGAAACGATTAATCTTAAAAGCAGCTTTTTCTATAAGATAATCCAAGCATTCCCGATAGCAGATATTTTCGATGCCACGGCACGCACCCTGACACAAGCACCGTCCATTGACATGTAGCGTAACATGTTGATAAATAGGTTTGTTGTATAGTAACAATCTATAACGGTTTACCGTAGCTATAGTTACGAAAACAGAAAAAAGAGAACACCTTGTGTTATGCTTAGGCGGCCATGTCACACACAACAGAAAAGGTGTTCTCTCATAAACAGGTAACATGAAGCGTAACGTATTGCCTGCTACGCTTCGGCTAAAATCAACATTTATTTACTCTTCCCCCATTAATCGATAGCCAATTCCTGATTCTGTAATAATATATTTAGGTTTTGTCGGATCTGCTTCAATTTTTCGGCGTAATTGTGCTATATAGACTCGAATATACTGCGTATCTTCTCCATAGCCTTCCCCCCAGACAGCCTTCAAAAGCTGTCGGTGTGTCAAAACACGTCCCGCTTGCTGCATCATAATGGTAATAATTTTATATTCGGTGGGAGTGAGTTTTATTTCTACACCGTTTAAAGTAACACGATGCTGCGGAAAATCAACAGAAAGCCCCCCACACGTTAAGATAGATTCTTGTTCATTTGTTGTCGAATGACGCAGACATACTCGTATTCTAGCCATTAATTCCCCCATACTGAACGGTTTTGTCACATAATCATCTGCTCCCACATCCAACCCCTGAATTTTTTCCTGTTCCTGATCGCGAGCCGTTAATATAATGATGGGAATTTGTGACCATTCCCTGATTTTTTTGACTACATCTTTACCATCGATATCCGGTAATCCTAAGTCTACGATAACTAAACCGGGTTGTACATATGCCGCGCTTTGAATACCCTCTTTTCCTGTCTTTGCTATATACACCTCATATCCCGCCGCATGCAGCGATACCTGCAGCAATTTACAGATTTGCATTTCATCGTCAATTACTAATATCCGTATTTTTATTACATCCATTTGTATCTCTTCCTTTTACTTGAATGCCGTTTTCCTGTACATCTACGGGTAAGCTGAATGAAATAGCTGCACCTCCTCCCGGATTATTTTCGGCCCATATTGTCCCATGATGCATTTCAATGATACCTTTGCAAATAAACAATCCTAATCCCGTCCCTGAAATGGTATTAACATTCGACGAGCGATAAAACTTTTCAAAAATATGCTCTTGATCCGATGATAAGATACCTATTCCTTGGTCTTTTACAGATACAACCAAATGCGCATGTTCTAAGTAAGCTCGTATCGCAATAGTACTGCCCTTCGGAGAATATTTTATTGCATTATCGAGCAAGTTGACAAGCACTTGTTCCAATAATCCGCAATCTCCTTTGAAAAAAGGTAATGGAGAAGATATATCCGATACGATATTATGCGTAACACTGACTTTTTCAACACGTTGCAGCGCGACACCAATAATATCTTCTATATCACACCAGTCATTTTTTAATTGCAAAATTCCACTTTCCTGCCGTGCCGTATCTAAAAAATTATTGACCAACCGTTCCATTCGTGTTGCTCCATAGGAAATAGTTTCCAATAATTCCAACTGTTCTTTTGGATTATATTGGACAGTCGTATCCGATAATGCAGAAGCAGCCCCAATAATAGAAGCAAGCGGAGTCCGCAATTCATGGGATACCGAGTTGAATAGCGAAGTCCGCAGTCGTTCTGATTCGACCGCCAATGCCGCCTGCTGTGACTGATAAATCAACTTGCATCGTTCAATTGCCATAGCAGTCAATCGAATCCAAGAATCAATAATACGTTTTTCCTCTGGTAATAAAGGATTATCTCCAATTTGTATGCCAAATACGCCTTCTATTTGTGCCCCTGTCTGCAAAGGAATATATAAATTTTGAACACCCGGTATGGTATCTGTGGAACATCCTGCCATTTTTTTATTTTTAAACGCCCAAACAGCTACCGCGTATTCTTGCTCTACCAGCCTTAGCGCATGGCCTCCCGTTTCCGGAATATACTGCCCAGCTTGTTTTAATTGTCCTTTTTTGTCCGGATATAATACTACCACAAAACGATCTAATGTTTCTCCCACATATTCGGCCAGTTTTTGGCATATCTGGCCCGGTTTGATTATAGCCGCTATTTCTTGACTGAAATCATATAAGGTACGCATGCTTTTTTCTCGCTGCCGTGCAATTTTTGATTCCTTCCGCAATTTTTCTGTCTGTTTGCCGATCAAATATGAAAATATAAGAAAAATACCAAATGTCCATATATATTGGATATCATTGACGGAAGTCGTAAATATAGGCGGAATAAAAGAAAAATCAAACAAAAACACACTAACAACAGCGGTCATATAGGATGGCCATCGTCCCCACCATAACGCCGATAAAAGGACTGGCAAAAAGTACAAAAATGCGATATTAATCAATTCCAGTGATGATTGAAATATCCATCCCACACCCGTAATGCAAAGTGCCATACTAATCCCGCATACTGTATACCAAATCTGTTTATGCTTGTTTTTGTATTCTAATGGATGTGACTGTATTGGATTTTTTTCTTTTTTCTTTTCTTTTTCCTTTTCTTCTTCCCCTTGTACAACATATACATTAATATCGCCGCTATACCGGATCAATTTTTCCAAAAATGCCCCATGACATATATCCCAAAGCCGACCGTGCTGTGATTTTCCCGCAACAATGGCGGTTACATTATGCGTTCGTGCAATATCCAAAATCTCATGTACCAAATCATTTCCTACGGCAGTAAATATTTTTCCGCCCAGTTCCTCCGCTAATTTTATATTGTCAGCCAATCGTGCCCTTTCCCTATTTCCCATAGGAAATCGAGGGGTAGGCATCTCAATATGAACCGCCAAAAAATCAGCATGCAAGCCATCCGCCAATCGTCTGGCTGTTCGGATTAATTGTGTTGAAAAGGGGCTGGCACTGACACATACCATAACACGTCCCGTAACCTGCCAAGGTCCGGCAATTTTTTTCTTTTTCATATAGGCAGACATCGTATCATCCACACGGTTAGCCATAAAACGCAGTGCCAATTCACGAAGTGCATTGATATTCCCCAAGCGGAAAAAGTTTTTTAATGCTCGTACAGCTTGTTCATGCGAATATACCTTGCCTTCTTGCAGACGTGTGACAAGTTCCTCCGGTGGAATATCAATCAGCTGGATACTATCCGCCTGTTCCAAAACAGAATCAGGAACTGTCTCATGAATGGCAACACCGGTAATCTGTGTTACAATATCATTCAGACTTTCGATATGTTGAATATTAATTGTTGTATATACCTGTATTCCCGCATCCAATAATTCTTCTACGTCCTGGTATCTTCGTACATGTCTTGAGCCGGGAATATTAGTGTGTGCCAATTCGTCGACTAATACAATTTCCGGTTTAAGATGCAGAATAGCATCTGTATCCATTTCTTTTTTTTGCTGCCCGCGATACGATACATAAGCAGGAGGAATAACAGGAATTCCGGTTGACAATTTTTCTGTTTCTACTCTGCCATGTGTTTCAATCCAACCGATATATACTTGTTTTCCTTTCAGCAAATCTTCCTGTGCTGCTTTTAGCATCGTATATGTTTTTCCTACTCCAGCGGCAGCTCCTAAAAAAACGGTAAGCCTGCCTCGGTTTTCCTGATTCATTTGCGTTAGAAGTTCATCCGGATTTGGCCGGTTATCTTTTGCAATCGTCATTGTATCTATCCCCATCCTTACGGTATAATCACCACGCCTATTTTCGCGCATGACATGCAACAAACAGGGCGTCATAAAACGACGTCCTGTCTATTATATTTATTATGATTGAGCCGCCGTATCTAACGCACGATTCAACACTAATACATTCACTTTGTCTTCACCCAAAAATCCTAATTGTTTTGTTTCTATATGCTCTTTTATCAAATTTTTCACCGTCTGCACATTCATATGTCTTGTTTCCGCAACTCGTCTAGCCTGCACATAGGCAGCATCAGGTGTAATATGCGGATCAAGTCCACTTGCAGAAGCCAAGACTAAATCGCTGGGAACCTCTGCGGAATCTAACATATCATTCGACTTGCGCACATCGTCCATATTATCCAGAACTTGGCTAATTAATTTTTCGTTCGTGGGTCCCAAGTTGGAACCGCCGGAGGACATCGCGTCGTATCCATCATCGCCTGCCGCAGAAGGTCGGCCGTGAAAATATCGATCACTCTGAAAATTTTGTCCAATCAGCTCGGAACCAACAATGGTTCCATCCGTATTTATTAATAAAGAGCCATTTGCTTGTGTTGGGAATAATAGCTGCGCTACCCCTGTCATAGCAAACGGATAGATAAGACCTGTCACTATTGTACATATAACTATTAATTTAATGGACTTTATTATAGGCTGCCACATAAGTTTATACCTTCTTTCTTTTTTACGCTAACCCTAACAGGACGATAAGCATATCAATAATCTTGATGCCCACAAAAGGAACAATCAATCCGCCGAGACCATAAATCAACAGATTTTTCCGTAGAATGGCAGCAGCCCCGATCGGTTCATAGGCAACACCCTTGAGAGATAACGGTACCAAGGCAATAATAATCAGCGCATTAAAAATAACAGCACTTAAAATCGCACTTTCCGGTGTTGCCAGATGCATGATGTTGAGTGCTCCCAATACCGGATACGCACCCATAAACATAGCCGGAATAATAGCAAAATATTTTGCTACATCATTGGCAATACTAAAGGTAGTTAAAGAACCACGAGTCATTAGCAGCTGTTTGCCGATTTCCACTACTTCTATCAATTTTGTCGGATTGCTGTCCAAGTCGACCATATTTCCTGCTTCCTTAGCGGCCTGTGTGCCACTGTTCATAGCAACACCAACATCCGCCTGTGCCAAAGCAGGTGCATCGTTTGTACCATCACCGGTCATGGCAACCAACATTCCTTTAGACTGATAATCCCGTATCATCTTCAACTTTGTTTCCGGTGTCGCTTCTGCTAAAAAATCATCCATTCCCGCTTCTGCTGCAATGGCTGCTGCTGTCAATGGATTATCTCCGGTGATCATGACCGTTTTGATCCCCATTTTTCTAAGCTCACAGAAGCGTTCTTTAATCCCTCGTTTAACAATATCTTTTAATTGAATAACACCTAAAACTTTATCCTTTTGTGCAACAACGAGTGGGGTTCCGCCTTCTTTTGCAATGGCTTCACAAGAAAATTGCACATCATCGGGGAAGTGACCGCCATTTTTCTCCACATATTTCTTAACAGCATCCATTGCGCCTTTACGGATTTCCCTGCCTTGCCAATTAATGCCACTCATACGGGTTTGCGCTGTAAACGGTACAAACTCCGTTTCCGAAGCAGATAACTGTCGTTCACGTAAATTATATTTCTTTTTAGCTAATATAACAATACTACGTCCCTCAGGCGTTTCATCTGCAAGAGAAGAAAGTTGCGCAGCATCCGCTAATTCTTGTTCATCGACACCCATAGCAGGTACAAAATTAGAGGCCATACGATTTCCCAGTGTAATCGTACCTGTCTTATCCAGCAGCAGTACGCTGACATCACCGGCCGCTTCTACGGCACGTCCGGACATAGCCAATACGTTCCGTTTTAAAAGCCGATCCATTCCCGCAATTCCGATAGAAGACAAAAGTCCTCCAATAGTTGTCGGAATCAGACATACCAGCAACGCAACCAGTGAAACGGCCGGAATAACAGTCTGCGAATAGATTGCAAAGGGTTCCAACGTTGTAACGGCGATTAAAAAAATAATAGTTAACCCCACTAACAGAATCGTTAATGCAATTTCATTCGGAGTTTTCTTGCGCTTAGCTCCTTCTACCAGCGAAATCATATGATCTAAAAAGGTTTCACCTGCATTAGCCGTGATCCGTACTTTAATCCAATCAGAAAGCAATACGGTTCCTCCCGTAACGGAAGACCTATCGCCTCCCGCCTCCCGAATGACAGGAGCTGATTCGCCGGTAACGGCGCTTTCGTCCACAGAGGCCATACCTTCTACGATTTCTCCGTCGCCGGGAATAACATCACCACTTTCGATCAATACAACATCATTTTTCTTTAGCGTCGTAGCATCAACGATTTCTTGTTTTCCCGCTGCTATTTTTTTTGCTTTTGTATTGACTCTGGCATCTCGTAATGCCTGCGCTTGCGCTTTACCGCGTCCTTCTGCGATGGCTTCCGCAAAATTGGCAAATAACACGGTAAACCATAACCACACAATCACTTGTATCGTGAAACCCAGATGCTCTGCCGACTGTCCCAAGACGACTCTGACCAGTGTCAAACAGGATAGGAATATGGCTCCCACGTATACGACAAACATAACCGGATTTTTTATTTGTGTATTCAATTTTAGTTTTCGAAAAGAATCTTTTATCGCAGCTATAACAATAGCTTGATTCCATGTGTTTTTCTTATTCATATTCTATGCTCCCGTTATATTAAAAAGTAACTCCCTGCAGCATCAACAAATGTTCTACAATAGGTCCCAATGCCAATGCCGGGAAAAAGGTAAGTGCACCAATAATAAGCACGACAATAACCAATAATACGACAAATAGACTGCTCTTTGTAGAAAAAGTCCCCGGTCCTATGGGTACGGTGTTTTTTTCTGCCATACTTCCGGCAATCGCCATCATCGGAATGATGACGCCAAACCGTCCTATCAGCATAGCGAAGCCTAAAGCCACATCGTAAAACGGGGTGTTTGCTGTCAATCCACCAAAAGCACTGCCGTTGTTGCCAACAGAAGAGGTAAAGGCATACACCATTTCACTCAATCCATGGGGCCCGTTATTCAAGATTCCTGCAAGACCCGCATCTGTTGTAGAAGCTATGGCCGATCCCGTCAAAATGACAAAAGACGGAATCAGAAGTGCCAATATAGCCATTTTCATTTCCCAGGATTCTACTTTTTTCCCCAAATATTCCGGCGTGCGGCCTACCATCAACCCTACGATGAATACTGTCATGAATACATATGCCATCATCGCATAAAAACCGGTTCCTACACCACCTACTACCACTTCTCCCAACATGATCTGCAGCATCGGCACCAGTCCGCCAATAGGCGTCATACTGTCAAACATAGCATTCACCGCTCCGCAGGAAGCTCCCGTGGTAACAGCTGTAAACAAAGCCGTCCCGCCTAAGCCGAATCGTACTTCCTGTCCTTCCATTACCGAAGAACCACTGATTCCGAATTGACTGATCAAGGGATTGCCGGTTGCTTCACCCGCATAGATGCAGCCAAACATAATGACAAATAAAGTCAGCATAGCACCTAATATCGCATATCCTTGTTTTTTGTCCTTCACAAATTTACCAAATGTAAATAACAATGAAACAGGAATTAAAAAAATACAAATTACTTGCAGGAAATTAGTGAAAGCAGTAGGATTTTCAAACGGATGAGCCGAATTAGCATTGAAGAATCCACCGCCATTCGTTCCCAATAATTTGATTGCTTCCTGCGAAGCTACCGGACCCATAGGGATATGCTGTTCGATACCTTCCAACGTATGCGCAGTAACATACGAAGAAAAATTTTGCAATACCCCTTGTTGAACAAACAGTAAGGCAAAAACGATGGATAGTGGAAGCAAAATCCACAAAACACCCCGAACCATATCAACCCAAAAGTTCCCTATTTTATCCGTATTTTTTCGTGTAAGTCCTCGTATCAAAGCAATGGCAACACATAGGCCTGTCGCAGCTGATAAAAAGTTCTGCACCGTTAATGCGGTCATCTGTGTAAAATAACTCATGGTGGATTCTCCGCCATAAGCCTGCCAGTTTGTGTTTGTCACAAAACTAGCCGCCGTATTAAATGCTACATGAAACGGCGCAACTCCTTCAAAATGTTCCGGATTCAACGGCAGATACCCTTGCAATACTTGCAATAAAATAACGGCTATGAAACCAATAAAGTTAAACCATAATAAATCGATCGTATACGTTTTCCAATTTGTTTCCTGCCGTTTATCAACTCCCAAAATTCGATATATCCCTCGTTCCACAGGACAAAAGACCGGATCTAAACATGTTTTTTTAAAATTAAATACATGAAACATATAAGATCCCAAGGGTATAGAAATCCCAATTAATACAATCATAAAAATTGCAAAAAGCACCATATCATTTCCCATTTTAAAAATCCTCCGGTCTCAATAATGCATATACCAAATATCCTAACAAGAAAAGCGCCAATATTCCGGCTATCCCCAATTCCCACATAACAAAAGTCCTCCTTCCGACTTTGCCGCTGAAAAAAAGCTGAAACAAAACATACGCTGTTTAATACTATAAATTAAAAGTATGTATCCATAACGGAAATAGTATATATACAGGCAAAAACTGCACCTTATAACTTCTCTCTTTACATATGCAGCGAATGATATTGCAGCACGAAAGAAAGTATGATGATACCAATAAGATATCCCAATAAAAACAAGATATTTTTCATCATAGGAAAGCCTCCTTTCTTTTACTACACTTTCCTCTCTTTCATGGCATCATTGTAACATGTTAAAAATAAAAATAGTGTTAAAAATAGTTGCCGTAATATAAAAATAATATAAAGATACTGTAATCCATAAAAGAAACAGGTGGTGTATCCGACACAACCCGGCTTTGTCAGTTTTAGAACACAAACATAACTTCTACCCGCGTTTCCTCTTTCGGATCGTAGGAAATGCTCGAATTCTTGGCTTTTGAACCAAATGTCTGAAAGAATTGAAGTTTGGTATTGTTCATAAGCGTATAATCAAATCCGATGCCCCACGAGGCAACATTATCTAACAAATTATTGTTTCTCCACGTATCGGTAGAGCCATAGAGAGAATGGGCATCCGCATTGACATATTCAATCCATGCATCCCAACTATGCGGTTTGGAAAAACTCGACGCTCCATATGTCAGCACACCTGCCCAAACACGGGAATTATCATTCGTACCTGCAGTAGCAGCATCATGCGTTATGTCCTGGAAGTCTACCAGCGCATGCCATTTAGAACCCATATCCATTTTCCCATAGGCTCCCAAAAGACTCTTCAAGGGACTGTTGTTACCATGAAAGCTGTTGTAATATATTCCGACCTTTGCCTTATTCCCCAAATAGCCTTCTATTTCACCATACCCGGTGCTAACTCCCAACAGATCATTTTCACCCGTAGCACCTTCTTTAAAAGTACCGTACCCGGCAGTCAATGCAATTTTTCCATTGTCATACTCGGCCTGTGCTCCGTCAAAAACATCGCCATATTGGTATCCGTAAGCGTTACCGAGAATATATTCATCCCAACGCCCTGCTTTTACCGTAAGATTTTTGCTGAAATTATGTTGTACATAGGCATCATCATTATATATACCGGGAGACGCTCCGGTATCCTCTGCCGCAGCTGCCGTACTGTTGATAAAAGTTTGGTTGTTTGTGGAAAATCCTACCAGCGCACTCGTTGTATCATTGATGGTAACATTCGCCCGAAGACGAGCCCGATAAGACCATGATGCATCTCCGGTAACTCCATCATTACTAGTTGATGTCGTATTATTTTGGTTAATATATCGAAAACGAATATCTCCGGTAATGTTTACATTACCCACCTTTTGTTCCAGATTGCTTACGCGGATACCCAGCATATGTAATTCATCGGCATATTCATCTGCCAATTTATTAATTACAGCGCGTTGTTCTACACTTGCACTGTCCATGTGCACCATTGCCTTGGCCGTCATTTCAGCAGCTTCATACCGGGTAATATTGCGATTACCTTGGAAATAAGTACCATCCACTCCCTGAATCACACCGGCATCCGCTAATTTCACAACAGATTGGTACGCCCAACTATCTGTCGGTACATCCGTAAACGGGTTGGCTGCCAGCCCGCACGTAGTGCTGATTACCATAGTTGTTGTTAAAAACGCCAATTTTTTTCTCATGATTATACATCCCTTCCTGAATTATACGATCAAACTATACATTTCCTCGATTTTTCTTTCTCCATTTGCATGAACAGACCCATCTGCGTAGATGATATGGAATCTAAAATCGTCATACATTGATAGCATTGTACCATTTAAAAAATAAAAATAGTGTCAAAAATAGCTTGCGTATCATAAAAATACCGTAAAAAAATGCATTAAACATCTGTACCATTGTATCCAGGAATCCTGACAAAAAAAACTGTAATAAAATAAGGAAAAATCCTCATTTTATTACAGCTTTTTTCTATCTTCCCGTCATTCGCGGTACCATGCAGGCAAGGTGCTATACCCATACCTTTCAATTCATTTATGTTAATACGATAGCATCTGTCGCTTGACACCTTTTCAAGATACGTTTATCGTAATGTTCTTTACGGATAATGTTTTTTCCCATCATGAAGAATCAGTGGTGGTTCCCACATTCATTTTCGTATTGATGATCGTGACAAATAGAATCCGTCGATTGTAAATTTCCTTGGAGATACTGATATGCAGTATCCGTGACATCTCCGACCGCACCTGTAATTACTTTTATATTGTTTTCACTAAAAAGTTCTACTGCTCCCTGCCCCATTCCACCGGCAACAATAACATCCGCACCCTTATCCCTCAAAAATACAGGAAGAAATCCTGGTTTATGTCCTGGATTAGGAATCGTTTCCGTATGTACAATTTTCCCGTTGTTGATTTCAAAAATAGTAAAATCAGGACAATGTCCAAAATGGCGTGCTACCATTCCGTTTTCACTTGCAATCGCTATTTTCATATCTAATACCTCGCTTTTAATTATTTTTCCGATTCCATATAACAAAAATTATGTTAAATCTGCCGCAAACAACAGTTTTATAGTTTCTTTAAAAATAAGCTGTACCGCTCTTCCGCTCGGACAATCCATATCTATGATAGAAAGGCCGCTGTTAGCAGCAATAACCGCTTCCGTATCATACGGTATGCGACCTACAAAGGAAATATAATTTAAACGGCAGAAAATTTCAATTTCTTTACTTTTTTCTTTATTCATATCATATTTGTTTATACAGACTGCCATAGGTCGATGAAAGAGCTTGGTGGTTTGAATAATCCGTTTCATATCACTGATCCCAGATACCGAAGGTTCGGCTACAATTAAAACCATGTCGGCACCGCTCAAAGATGCAATGACTGGACATCCAATCCCCGGTGACCCGTCAATAATAGCTAACGGAATAATATCATCGTCTACATGTGTAACCATCTGTTTTTTTACTTCTGTCACCAATTTTCCCGAAGTACCGTTGCCTATATCTAACTGTGCCGTTGAAAATACGCGATTCCCCAAAAATAAACACAGTCTACCGGCAGCCGCTGGTTGAAAAGAAACAGCATGAACGGAACATACTATGTCACACACACCACACCCTTCGCAGTGATAGGAATGAACGATATAAGGATCTCCTTTTGCAATAGCATCAAATCTGCAATGATCATAACAGGCACCGCATGAAATACATTTTTCTGGATCGATAACTGCTTTCGGCATGCCAAAGTAAGCATGATACATTGGCGGTTCATTGCATTTCATAAGCAAATGCAGATTAGGAGCCTCTACATCACAATCAGCAACTGCTTTGGCTCCGGATAACTTAATAAAAGCCCCTGCTACCGTAGTTTTTCCAGTTCCTCCTTTTCCGCTAAGAATCAACAGCTGCTGCATGCCGCACCTCCTTTTCTATGCTTTTTAATAGTTCAGAAAAGCAGTTTTTATATTGTTTGGCTTTTCGGACAACAAGACCTCCATTGGATTGGATTTCAGCTAATTTTTGATCAAAAGGCAATTCACATAAAATAGGTATACCTTCCTGCACACAATATTCTTTCGCCGGATTCCATTCATTTTTCAGGCATTTATTCAATACTACTCCATAAGGTTTTTGAAACAGTTTGACCAATTCGTGAACCATTTTCAGGTTATCGGTACCAAAAACAGTAGGTTCCGCTACTAATACACAATATTCTGCATGCTGCATGCTTTCCATCACACTGCATGCGCTTCCCGGAGGGCAGTCAATAAATACAGGTTCAGAGGCCGCCTCTATTACATTCCACAATTCTTTGATGATGGGAATACCCGATGCAATTCCTATATGCATAGCACCTGAAATAACATGTATATTTTTTGAGGTACCATATGCTATACTGCCGACTTCCTGCCTGGTTTCAGCAATCGCCTTTGTAGGACATACCAAAACACATCCTCCGCAGGAATGACAAATCTCACGGAATACCATAACATTGCCGGAAACAAACGCCAAAGCATTAAATCTGCAAAATTCAGTACAAGCTCGGCAACCATTGCACTGCGGTGCATCGATAACCGGTATTTTCACATAAACAGGTTCCGTTTTTTGTATACTGGACGTAAACAATAAATTCCCATTCGGAGCTTCCACGTCACAATCCACATACATGGAAGCATCACATACAGCAGCTAGATTCGCTGCAATTGCAGTTTTCCCTGTACCTCCTTTACCGCTCAATACTGCAATTTTCATATATGACGGCCTCCCTCTCCCTGCCTGCCATGATATCCTCCGTGAAAATCTCCTGATTTTAAAAGTTTTCCCTGTAAAAATTGATCAATGTTGTATTGTGCGGACCCACTTGTCGTTTGAAATAATGTAACATGTGATTCATGTAATACTTTCGCTGCATTTTCTCCACATTGCGGGGTTAATAAGACGTCAACGCCCGCATCTAAAATAACTTGTGCGGCCTTGATTCCGGCACCGCCTTGACTATTCATTGCAAGATTATCGATATAACGCGTTTCTTTGCTATCCGTATCATAAATTAAAAATTTTTTTGACCTTCCGAACGTACTGCTGACAGGTTCATCTGTTGACGGCATGTCAATGGGGACTCCTATTTTCATAAGATACTCCTTTCATCAAAATCTCCAAAAATGTAAATATACTATGGTTTATGACATATGTCAATTTATATAATATCCTTATTATCGACATATGTCAATAATATTTTATGAATTTACATATTTTAAAAGCCGTCCCGGAAAAATCCGGAACGGCTAACATAAAGTAAAATATATGATTAAGCACCGATCACTTAATATCGATGCGATGACCAGCGTCTACGACAGTCGGATCTGCTTTCGGCAATGTAATCGTTAAGACGCCGTTAGAAAAGGCAGCTTCTATACTATCTTTTTCAATATTACGGACAACAAACTGCCGACTAAAACCATTGCTTACCCGTTCTTTACGGATATAGTTTTTATCCTTGTCTTGTTCTTCTTTTTCCTGATTCTGTTGTGTCATAATAGCCAAGACATCATTATCATAGGTAATGGTAATATCTTCTTTTGCAACACCCGGTAAATCTGCAGTAACAAGATACGCTTTCTCTGTATCCTGGATATCAACTTTGGGAAAAGTCATTTGACTGAATTTTCCCGGTTGTAAAACCCGATTGAAAAAATTTTCGAATATAGGATCCGGAGAAAAAAAGTTATCGATATTTACAGGCAATAAATTCTTCATAATATCAATCTCCCTTCAATAAAATAAACTAAAATTATATTTGCAGGACTTTCTTTGTCCTTTTGACTTTTAATGGTAAGCCTTTTCTTACTTTTCCTGCTTACATATATAGTATACATAGTATTAGCACTCTTGTCAAGTGAGTGCTAATACTATATTTTGCCTTTTATGTAGGTTTGTCAAACATATGTTACACAGTAGCAAGAAAAGAACGAAGGACTTCGTTAGGAGATTTCCAAGCCAGAGGACGCATAGGAAAATTATTGTATTCTCTACTACGTACTGCTAACTGTTTTTTGAAATCTGCAAAAGAATAAAAACGATGCTCCGCATAGAAGTACTCGTTGTCTTTTCGATGAGAGCGCTCTACCTTTCCGTTATGCCGCGGCGTATACGGCCGTATTTTTTGATGGATAATGTGATAGGCTGCCAATTGTCGTTCAAACAGCGTGAGTTCCGCTGTCTTACTTCGACCAAATCGGTTGGTGAATTCAAAGCCATTGTCGGTTTGGATTTTACAAATGGGAAACGAGAATCTTCGTACCAAGTGTTGGAGAAATATCGTGGAAGAATAGGTGCTCTGTTCTTGGAATGCTTCCAAATACCGAACGCGCGTACATTCATCGATAGCCGTGTATTGGTACATTCTTTCACCCAGCGCATGTGCCTGCCCCACGATGCAAGCAGAAGGAACTACTTTGACATCTACCTGCACTTTTTCTCCAGGGAACAGTGCTTGTTGATAGGGCTTGGGGATGTACTTTGGGTTCGGTACGGATTCCCGTGTGAGTCCGATACGCTTTAAACAGCGATATAGGCCCGTGATGGATCGTGTATATCCCCGTTTTCTTAGCTTGATCCAAAACACGACCAGCCCGGCATGCGGATTTCGTCGTCGCATATTCTGAATAAACGTTATCTCTTGAGACGTGTGCTGATTGGGATGATGGTGAGGGCGTCTGGATCGGGGCTGTAACGATGCCGGGGTCCCATCATAGCGCCATTGCAAGCGATAGATAAACTGGCGATTCGTACGATATTTTATAGCAGCAATAGTCACACCATATTTTCTGGCGTAAGAAAGAATAGATAGACGATACTTTACATCTTGTGTTATGCTGTTCATGAGAGAGCACCCTTTCTGTTGTGGTTTGGTATAGACAACTTAAGCATAACACAAAATGGTGCTCTCTCTTTTCTGTTTTTGTAACATATCTATGGTAAACCTACAGTGCTAATACTATATTTTGCCTTTTACTAATCATTCGGCCTTTGTATCGTTCCGACGAATCCGTGGCATATGGCAAATTTTCCTTTATATACTATAAAATCAATGCCATTCTTCAAGACTGGTTCAACGATATGATTCATGCTATCTATTTAAAGCATTTCAATGGTTTTATGGAAAAAACAAAACGACGAGATACAAGTATTCACAATATCAACTTTTGAGGTTATCTAAAACAAATTGAACCAATACCGCAACTCCAGTACGAATGCTTTTTTCATCAAAAATATTGGAGCCGGTGTGCAGCCCCAACCGAGTATTAGGTGCATCACTACCGGTTCCCAAAAAGAATTGCGCACCTTTGCAGGAACCCATAAAAACGCCGAAATCATCAGAACCCGGACTGGGATGTGCCATAGTAACAACATGTCCTTCGCCTAATATTTTTTCTGCCGCGGTGATTAGTGTATCTGCAACAACATCATCGTTATATATAGGTGCCAACGATGTGCCGATACATTCGACAGTCCCCTCAGCCCGCATGCTTTCACAAACGCATTTCGTGATACGCTCTATGGCTTTTAAATTCCGCTGCCGGCATTCAGGATAGAATGTACGCATCGTTCCCATTATTTCAACAATGTCCGGAATAACATTGGGCACCGTACCGCCGTGTATACTCCCGAATGTCAAGATTGTAGGTTTGACCGCTTCATTTTCACGAGATACAACAGCTTGCAGTTCAGATAATAAAAACGCACTGGTCATGATGGGATCGATACAATGATGCGGATAGGCTCCATGCCCTTTTTTGCCTTTTACAGTGATCTTGATAACATCGCTTCCTGCTTCCATCGGTCCTTTCCGCAGGCAAATATCTCCGGCCGTTGTAAAAGGATGGGTATGCAATCCGATAACTATATCATTAACCGGTCGTATATTCATAATACCGGCGTCAATCATCGTTTTTGCTCCTGTACCGTCTTCTTCCGCCGGCTGAAAAACAATGCGTACCGTTCCCGCCAATTGATTTCTTCGTTCCTGCAGCATTTTTGCCGCATATAAAGCGGTAATACTATGGATATCATGCCCACAGGCATGACTGACTCCCGAAACCTGCGAGGAGAAATCCAACCCTGATTCTTCCTGAATAGGAAGTGCATCGATATCATGGCGAATGCAAATTGTTTTGCCGGATCCCGCTCCATGGATAATAGCGCTGAGGCCTGTATGCAACGGCAATGGCTCTATTTCAATCCCCCATTCCATAAGCCGTTTTCGGATAAACTCGGTCGTGTCAAACTCACAGCGGCTAAGTTCCGGATGCCGGTGTAAAAAACGCCGATCGGCTATCATTTGCGGTTCGGATTGAATAATCTCCTGCATTATTTCCATCACATTTCACTCCAACCTATATAATGTATTATATGAACAAAATCAAAAATACGCGTCATGGCGTCATACATGATGCCGCAGCATTCTGCCTTCTAATATTCCTGTAAAAACACCTTGATCCACAACGCATTTTCCATTGATCAAGACATAATCAATGCCTTTCGGCTGGTGTACAGGATCCAAAAATGTACCCACTTCATCAAGCGTGCGGGGATCCCAAATGGTAATATCGGCAATGTAGCCCTCTTTTAGAATCCCCCTCTTGCCCAGTTCAAAAATATGTGCAGGCAGGGATGTTATTTTTTTTATGCCTTCCTCCAAGGTAAATAAAGAATCCTCAAAAATATACTTTTTCAAATAATGTATAAAGCCGGAATAATTTCTGGGATGCGGCCTGCCTGCCGAAAGGATGCCTGTATACGGTCTGGCATAGGCATCGGTACCTACCGTGCATAAACGATAGTTCAGCACCCGGCTCACATCCTCCTCCGCCAAAGAATGAAATACGATCGTACCGATACCTTCACATCGTTTTAATACGTGCAGTATACTTTCTTTCGGGCTGATATGATTAAAATCGGCAATTTGTTGAAGCGTCATACCTTCATACATCTCGCAATGTTTCCCAAAACTGACGATAATCTGTTCAAATCCGTTGGATAAAACTACATTCTCCCAATCTGTTTGATCTAGCTCAGACAATATACGCTGCCGAGTAGCAGGTATATGGAGATATTTCATTGCTGCTGCACTGCCATTGGCAAAAACCCATGGCGGAACCAGCGATGTGATCCCGATGGATCCTGCCGTATAAGGATACATATCGCAGGTAACCTCAATTCCGCTTGTATTAGCCGCCTCTATAAGAGCCAATGTTTCCTTCGTTTTCCCCCTGTTTTGTGTTCCCATTACCTTATGATGGGAAATATGCACGCGGCAGCCGCTTTCTCTCCCTATCCGAATCACCTCTTTCACCGCTGGGACAACATGGTTGCTTTCATTACGCATATGCGTATTATAAATGCCGTGAAACGGCACTAACTCACGACAAAGTGCAATCAATTCCTCTGTCGGGGTAAATGCGCCCGGAATATAGGAAAGTCCCGATGACAGACCAAAAGCTCCTTCCTCCATACAAGTCCGCAAGATACATTTCATGCTATTTAATTCATCAGCCGAAGCCTTACGATCCGCAAACCCCATAACAGCGATACGCAGTGTCCCTTGTCCGATAAACATGGGCATATTCGTCGTTAAAACAGGTTCGAACGTTGAAAATGGCTGCGTGTATTCATGGGATTCAATCCCTTGCGGCAAAAAAGAATCACTATATGTTAAAGCATCTCGCCGAAACGCTCCTTGTGGTAATGGATGGATGCTGGTGCCGCATAATCCGCTTACATCGGTAGTCACTCCCTGCATGATTTTCCCCGCCGCATTCGGACAATACGGCAACAGAACATCTGTATGGGCATGTGAATCTATAAAGCCGGGGCATACATATTTGCCTTCGGCATCAATGTGGTGATATGCCTCCGCATCAATATGAGCGGCAATTTTAACGATCACGCCGTCTGTAACGGCAATATCTCCTTGAAACACTGGTTTCCCCGTTCCGTCAACGATATTGCCATTTTTTATAATACTGTCATACATGATGCTATACGGCCTCCTTTTATGATATCTGCTAACAGGGAGTGTACCCTTGATTTTCTGTTGATACAATATAATTAACAAATAGACCGGCCGCATTTTGTTTGTCTCACAGCGGCCGGTACCCTATTAGGCAAATATTGTTGCCATAGGTATATAGTATTCTTTTTTCAGGATTTCGAAAAGATCTTGATTTTCATAGCCATCCTGCCAATACGTATCATCTTCCCATTGTAACGCCAAAGGCGCATTCCTTCCGATATATGCAGCATCAGGCAATACGCCTTCCCTATCCGAATGTTTTTTCAAAAAATCACTTTCCATAACAACATAAGAGGTCAATGCAATTTTTAATATACCAGCCGCTTCTTCTTTGCCAAAAGCATTTTTAAAACTGGTATAATGATGGAAAATTAATTTCACACAAAGCTTATTGAATCCCGCCTTAGCCGTAGGCGGTTGATATGTACTCATATCCGGTTCCGCGTATCCCGGATCGAATTCAGAAAAACTTTCGGCACGTTGTTCGGGCGTTAAATCACCGGGACGTAAATATACGGCAAAACAACAATGATCATCATATGCCTGTGTCAACGTCTTAGCTAAATTTACCTGGACATGAGGAGCGTAGGAACCGTAGCAGGCATGATGAAATTCTTCGCAATAAATACGGCCCAGCCAACGAGCATCATTTCTTTTCCATAAATCGGCAATAGGGCAAACAAGCGTATTGGAAATCCGTTCCTGCGGATTTAAAGCAATGCGTTCCCGTTTAAAGCGAGGGTCATTCGGCAAATCACCATAGGTAAATAAATTTTTCATATTTAACTTTAATCCCAAGCGTTTGTGCAACTTAACCAAATTCCGTGATCGATCATAGCCAAATTGCCGGTTTCCCTCACGCAGCGCTGCTTCGCCATCCATACCCTTTAATCCCGTAACCGCCTTTGCCAGACATACATACAACAGGGACCAACCATCCTGCAAATTTTTGATTTCTAACTCTTCCACCACTTTGCTCATAACATATTGCCTCCTAATTATATCTACGCTTGTAGTGCCGTATCATAGATTCCCAAGCCATCTGTCGCTTTCCATCCTATAAAGGCTTCATCCCCGGGTGAAAGGCTGATAGCACTGCTATCAGCCGGTCTTTCGACAGAAATAACGACACCGTTCTTCAACTCGACTTGGAATTTAGTGCTTTTTCCCAAATAATTTTTATTGATAATACGGCATTGTTGAATATTTTGTTTTTCTGTACTAAATGTACTGCCATCTTCTCGTAGCATGACTCGTTCCGGACGCAGGGAAAACATCGCATTCTCGCCCGGCTTTATATGCTGTCGATTTTGTATTTTTACGGCATCATCTCCCAAAAGTACGACTGCCATGGAATCATCCATGACCTCAACCAATTTTCCCTCCAAGATATTCGCTGTACCGATAAAATTGGCAACAAACTTTGTCTCCGGTTTTTCATACAAATCATTCGGTACTCCAAACTGTTCGATGACCCCTTTATTCATAACGGCTATACGATCAGACATAACAAGTGCTTCTTCTTGGTCATGGGTAACAAAAACAGTCGTAACATGTAATTTCTTCTGTATATTCCGTATTTCTATCTGCATTTCTTTTCTTAATTTCGCATCAAGATTAGATAACGGTTCATCCAACAGCAAAAGATTCGGCTGAAGCACCAGCGCACGCGCCAAAGCAACCCGCTGCTGCTGTCCGCCACTCATTTCCCTCGGATACCTCTTTTCCAAATTTTCTAAATGTGTTAACCCAATGGCATCTTTTACCATCGTCTTGATCTTGGTTTTATCCATATGATGCATAGTAAGACCAAATATTATATTTTGTTCGACTGTCATATGCGGAAATAGGGCATAATTTTGAAACACCATACCATTGTATCGTTTATACGGCGGTATGCCTTTCATATCCTGACCGTTAACCAATACGCGCCCCGACGTCGGTGTTTCCAAGCCCGCCAAAATGCGCAACATCGTTGTTTTTCCACATCCGCTCGGCCCTAAAAGAGAAATGAATTCGCCCTTGCCGACAGAAAGGTTGATATCTTTAAGTACTTTTACATTACCAAAAGATTTTACCAGTTTCTCCACTTTTAGTATCTCGTCCATGATTACATCCCCCAAATAAAACAAATATTAACATACATTATGTAAACCAGAAGTCTTTTCAATTAGTATCATGACCAACAGTGTAAATACCAATGTAACAGTTGATATAGCCGCTAAAATAGGATCCGGGCTGAATTCAGCATATGAAAAAATGCGGATAGGCAACGTCGCCATTTTAGCGGAAGACAGGAAAATAGATATGGACAAATTACCGAAAGAAATAATAAAAGCAAAACTGCCGGCAGCAATTAATCCCGGTTTTAATATAGGAATGGTAACATGCATAAATGTCTGCATCTTATTCGCACCCAAGGTTTGCGCCGCTTCTTCCAATGTAACATTATATCGGTATAAGGACGCCATAACAGTCCGTACTACATACGGAATGATAATAATAACATGGCCAATCAACATAAGCCAAAAACCATGAACTAAATCAAAAGTCACCGAAAATCGTAAAAGTGCCAAACTGATGATTACCCCCGGTACCATCAACGGTGAAATAAAAAGTGACAGCAATACATTACGAAAAGGAGAACGCTCAATGGAATATGCGCTGATCGTACCTAAAATCAATCCTGTTACCGCACTCGCTACAGCAAGTTCAAAACTGATAAAAAAAGAATTCATAAATGGTTTGCTGTTGAAAAATGCCGTATACCATTTCAGTGAAAATCCGCTTGGCGGAAAAACCAAATGACTTTCCTGACTGAAGGATGCTCCAATTAAGACAATAATAGGGGCAATCATGAATAAGACCACCCATACAACAGTCAACGTTAATATATGCCTGTTCATATTTTTTTGCATTATTTACGTCCGCCTCCTCCCAAGAATCTTGATTCCAACACTCGGTTCTGCAAATAAACCGCTATACTGGCCACAACCAGCAAAATAAACGCCAATGCGGACGCCATGGGCCAATTGATGTTGACCTGAGCCTCCCGTATAATAATAGAGGCCAACGTATTGATCTTGCCGCCGCCAATAAGTCCGGGAATGACAAATGAACTTAAGACACCTACAAATACGAGCAATGTCCCAGATGCAATGCCTGACATACTCAACGGTAACGTAACCTTAAAAAATGTTTTCCATGGCGAGGCGCCTAATGTCATCGCCGCTTCTTCCGTAAATGTATCTACCGTATACAACACATTGCGGATACACACGACCATAAACGGTAAAAATGCCTGCAGGAGAGCAATGACAACACCTGTTTTGGAATACATGATTTTAATAGGCGTTTGAATAATTCCCCATTGCATCAATACATTATTGATTACACCGTTATCAGACAATAAAATCATCCAGCCGAAAGATACGACCACGCTGCTGGCCAGCAGGGGCAAATAAATGATAGAGGACAGGATAGGTGTAAACCGATTTTGGCAGCGTACCAGATAATATGCCACCGGGTACGCTAAAATCACTGCCAAAATCGAAACAATAACCGCCATTTCAAAAGAATCAAATAAAACCTGTCTGTAATACTCCGTTTCAAAAAACTTCGTATAATTTTCAACTGTAAATACAGCATCATACAATGTATTCGGGTTAAATTTGTAAAAGCTGTATCGGAGCAAATAAAACAAAGGGACAATAAAGAATACGACTAAATATAAAATTCCCGGAAACAACATCGTGTTCTTCGATGCCCTCATTTCTGTCTTAATTGTCTTCATACTTGCATCCCCCATTGACACGCATAAAATCAATTCAAATTTTTCCCAACTAACGGTGCTACTTCCTTATCAAATTTAGCGCTCAAATCAGATTTGATAGGAGCTAAGATATTCCAATCGCAGATAATCAAAGCCTTCGCCTGTTCCGGACCATACACAACCTGCTTCGCCAATTGATCATCCAATTTAGCATCTTTATTGACAGGTCCATAATGTATGATGGATGACATTTCGGCTTGCGCTTTGGCATCAAGCATGGCATTTAAAAATTTATACGCCATTTCCTGATTCTTGGAATATTTTGTGATAATCATTTCAACATTGGTATTAAAAGCGCCTTCTTTAGGAACTACAAAATCAACAGGAACACCTTCATCCACTAGGGCATACGCTCGTCCGTCCCACCAAGGCGCGATCCACACTTCCCCCGTAGTAAGCATATCTGTCAGATTTGAAGTGGATTGCGCAATGGCCTTGCAATTAGCTGCCAATTGCTTCATCGCCGTCCAACCGGGATCAAGATGAGCATCATCGCCGCCGTTCAATCTAGCAGCCATACACAGAACTTGTAATCCTGACGTGCCTTGCAAGGTATTGATTGTTACATGCCCTTTATATTCATCTTTCCATAAATCCTGCCATGATGTTGGCTTTTCCTTAATCTTATCCGTACGATATACTAATCCCAACCGTCCCCATTGAATACTGACGCCGAGACCGGTAGGATCCACAGCACCTTTATATAAATCTTTCGTGTTAGGAAGCTTTGTCAAATCCAAAGGAAGAAATACATCCGCATCTTTCCCCTGCGCAACTTGGATATCATCCATTAAAGCAAGATCCACACTCGGATTTTTTCCTTCACCGGCAAGCTTAGCATAGGAATAAGATGGATCCAGTACAACTTCGACACCTGTTTCTGCCGTAAATTTTTTTATGACCGCTTTCATAAACGCTTCATCATATTTGCCGCCATACGTACCAACTACTAAGGTATCGCCGCCTTGTTTTGCTGTTTTTTCATTTGAACCTTCATCTTTGGAACCACACCCGCCTAAGCAAACAGCCGCCAACAACAATGCTGCAAGGGAAAAACAAGAAGCTTTTTTCAGATTTTTAAACAACACAACAACCACTCCCCCATTCTCAATATTTTTATTTTCAGTATATGATAGCACAAAAGGGCCACTCTTTTTTGTGGCCCCTTTGCCAAAACTGCTTATTCTTTTAAGCGATCCAAACGTTCTGATGTGATCCCTTCGATATCGGAGATATTTTCTATGCTAGTTTCTCTATTTTCCGCTACAATATGTGCAATCAACGTATTCAGTAAGGCAATGGTCCCAACATGAGACAAATTAAACGCCAAGGTATCGCAGGCGACTAATAATACGACTTCGGAAAAACGGACTAAATCAGAAAGAGTACTATCCGTAATAGCTATAACAGGTACACCTTTACTTTGAGCCAATTGTACGAGTCGTAAGGTGTAATTGGAATATTTAGGAAGCGAAACTGCCAGCATACAATCTCTTGAATCGGCATCGCGCAAATAATCATCTGCCGTACCATACATAGCAACTAACGGCATCGCATTATTTAATACTTCATTAAGGTGAATGGCCGCCAATATTGCGATAGCTCCGGCATTACGATCCCCGACTGTAAAAATTCTGCGCGCGTTTATTAAAAGCGCAACCGCTCTTTCAATAGAACTTTCTGTATTAACTTCGAATGTATGCGATAAATTTTGATGCTCTATTTCAAATACCTTGCTCGCAAATTCTTTGGGATCGCCATCTTGAAAATCTTTTATACGATCCAGCCTTCCTAACTTTACTCGCATCAGATCACGCAGACTGTTCTGCAGTTCTTTAAAACCGGAATATCCTAACTCCATACTAAGACGAACTACAAGTGCTTCGCTGACATCCAGTTTTTTTGCAATTTCCCGTGTCGTAGAAAAAGCGACGTCCATCCATTCATCCATAAAGTATTTGGAGATTTGTTTTTTATTATCCGACATGGAATCATATTGATTTTGAATTCTTTTAAAAAGATCCATGTAGTTCCTCCTTGTTGTAACATTTGATTCAATATTTAATTTTTGAATCATTAATTTCATTTGCAATTTTAACACACTACTATATAAATGTCAATAACGTTTAAATCTAATATGTATTAATATTTTTTCGATATTTTTTATGTAATTAATGGTAATATATGTTAAATTCCTTAATTTTAGAAAGTATGTATACGGAACCCTGATTCATCATCCAGCACAGCATCTACCACTCATTTTTTCTAGATTACGTTTTCTTTTTACCATAAAAAAAACCTTCGTATACTGTATATTTTACTTTACACCATACGAAGGTTTACACAAAACAGAGGATTTTTTCCCTTGTTACACATTTCCTTATTCTTATTACCCGGACCAGTTTTTTTACCAGTTCGCCAAACTATCCATTTTCCACGCACCTTATTTGTTCTAGGAATATATTTTAATACCTTTAAATTTGTCTAAATCAACAGATTTTATGTAACAAACGGATCCTAAAGTATAAACATTATTTATCAGCTAGTTTTTTATACGCTTCCAACCGCTGTTCCATGTCTTTAGCGGTTTTGTCAAAAAACGCATCGGCAGTATCAGGGAACATCGTCTTCAGCGACGAATAGCGTACTTCGCCCATGAGGAAGTCCTTGATATTTCCTACGGGATCTTTAGAATCCAGGCTGAATCCGTTCTTTCCGGCTTCTTCCTGCGTCGGATTGTAACGGTATAAATGCCAATATCCGGCATCTACCGCCTTCTTCGCTTCCCGCTGCGCACAGCCCATCCCCGCTTTGATGCCGTGGTTGATACAGGGTGCATAGGCAATGACAAGAGAGGGGCCCGGATACGCTTCGGCTTCCTGGATGGCTTTCAGACACTGCGCCTTATCCGCTCCCATGGCCACCTGGGCTACATAGATATATCCATAGCTCATGAATATGGATATAGTACAATTAAGTTCGCAAAAGTAAAAAAAGGGGAAAGCCATCAAAACTCCGAAAAGGTAAGTAGCGAGCAAACCAATAAGGCGTGAAAAAACGCTATTAAAATTTATATCAGATGAAGACCCCATGCAGTCTATGCTGAAATGACTTTGTGAACGACTGATGGAGGCCGAAGTGAATAGTAAACTTTGTGCCGAAAAATCAGAACGAAACAAGGAACGTCAAGGATACCGCTCAGGCTACCGCGTTCGCCGTTTCGACACAAGAATGGGAACGATGTATTTGATGATTCCCAAAATCAGGAACGGCGGATACACCCCCTTCTTTGTAGAATCGAAAAAGCGTTCGGAAGCTGCGCTCATGAACGTAATCCAAGAAGCGTATGTAAATGGTATTTCCACTCGAAAAATCGATAAATCAGCAAAAAGTCTGGGCATAGAATCCATTTCACGAGGGCAAGTTTCCGTCATTACGAAAGAACTGAATAAACAAGTAGACGCTTTTCGAAACCGTCCATTAGATTCCACCTATCCGGTCCTTTTGGTAGATGCGTTATACGAGCGAATTCGGGATACCCAACAAGTCAAAATGATGTTGTACAATAAAAATTGGCACCCTATTCTCAAGGATTGTGATATATAATTGATAGAGAATAGGAGAAATAAGATGGCAAAACGAATTATAAAAACTTATGACCAAGAATTTAAATCACAGGCTGTAAAATTAGCTCAGGAGATTGGTGGACACAAAGCCGCAACGGAACTGGGGCTTCCTGATAGTACTATCTATACATGGGTTAAAGCCTTCAAAGGAGGTAGGTTGGAGGCAAAAGACGCTGTTCATACTCCTTCCAATGCCTTATCTCTTAACGAGGAACTTATTGAACTTAAAAAGCGTGTTAAAGAACTGGACAAAGAGAATCGCCATCTTAAAGAAGTGAATGAATTTCTTGAGGAAGCAAGCGCTTTTTTCGCCGCCAGCCGTCGGAAGTCAACAAAAAACAGAGATTGATATTTATTGCAATAAAAACTGAAGACGGCACTATTAAAGGTAAAATTTCATTCTATTGTAAAAGCCTATGCGTAACCAGACAGGGATTTCACAATTATCTTAAATATAAAGATAAGCCTTGGAAATATCAGTCTCTTGCAGATGCTATGTTAGATATCTGTGCTGAAGATGAATGCAATGATACTTACGGACGAATCAGAATGCATCAAGCTTTAGAGCTAAAAAAACCTGCTGGTATTGAGATTCCGAGTGAACGGACTGTATACCGTGTTATGGAAGAAATCGGTATTAGCCATAGACCAAAAAGAAAACCTAATGGAATCACAAAAGCGGATAAAGAAGCCAGAAAATCGGATGACTTAATTAAACGTGATTTCTATTCTGATAAACCGTTAAGCAAGTGCGTAACAGATATGACTGAAATAAAGTGTCTGGATGGAAAACTGTATGTATCCGCAGTTTTTGACTGCTTCGATTCTGCAGTACTGGGATTAGCAATGGATACAAATATGAAAGCCACGTTATGTGAACAAACAATAATTAATACATATAAAGCATATCCAGAAATTCGGGGCTGTATCCTGCATAGTGATAGGGGAACACAGTATACCAGTGAGCTGTACCGTAATGCAATTAAGCAATACGGAATAGTACAAAGTATGAACAGTGCAGGTGGCAGATGCCATGATAATGCCCGTTGCGAAAGCATGTGGGCAAGATTAAAGGAAGAATTAATCTATAATCGATATAATGCTTCAAAAACAACTGTTGAACATATGAAAACAATTATATGGAGATATTTCATTAGTTACTGGAATAACCGAAGAATCTGCTCCACCAATGGAGGATTACCTCCAATGATTAAGAGACAACAGTATTACCGCTCATTGAAGGATGCAGCGTAGATCCAATATCCTCGAGAAAAAAGTGTAAAGAGATATTGACAATATCAATGCGTATCAAGCCCACTATCCACGAGTTATTTCGACTTTAGAGGATGGATTAAAAGATTCTCTGCAATTTTTCAGTTTTCAAGAAATAGATGCTAGAAAAATATCTTCAACGAATCTATTAGAACGGCTAAAACAAATTATAACAATAAAAGTTATTTTCTTAAATAAACAGGCAGACCATCCGTTTCAGATGGTCTGCCTGTTTATAGCTGTCGCACATCGATATGTGCAGACACCCTTTTATTTTTTTTGAAATACTTCCGGATTGATACAGTCATGCAAGGGATTACCCGCAAAATAATCAAGGATATTCTGAGCAGCGGCATATCCTTTCTGCTTCCAGGCCTTATTGGTTGATCCGCCAATGTGCGGGGTAATAATAACATTTTCCATTGTCAGCAATGGATGATTACTGGGCAGCGGTTCCGGATCCACTACATCAAAAGCGGCTTGCTTGATTTCCCCCTGCTGCAGTGCCGTTACCAAGTCTTCTGTTTTCACTGTATCACCGCGTCCGACATTGACAAAAAGAGCTGTTTTCTTCATCTGACGAAATACGGACATATCAATGCTGTGCTTGGTGGCTGCTGTCGAAGGAAGGACATTTACAACAACATCCGACTGTGCATACAGCGCTGCATCCGATACAAAAATCAGGTGGTTATGATCGGCATCTTTTCTGGGATGACGATTATGGTATAAGACTTTCATTCCACAGCCCTGTGCCATCTTGGCAATAGAGAATCCAATATGTCCCATTCCCAATATCCCTAGTACTGCACCATGAAGATCCCAACCAAACAGGAAAGGTACTTTTTTGCCGGAACTCCAGTCGCCGCTGTGGGCATATTGATTATTGCGTGTAATGTTGCGTGCGGAAGCAAAAATCAAAGCCATCGCCATTTCGGCAACCGTATCTGTTGATTGACTGCCTGTATTACAAAAGGGAATGCCGAATTCTGTACATGCTGCAACATCGACATCTTCATACCCAACAAAAGGCTGCACGATAATCTTAAGATTTTTCCCGGCAGCTATGACATCACGGGAAATAATCGACCGATAGGATACGATAAGCGCATCGGCATCGACAATTGCCTCTTTTGTTTCCTCTTCGCTCATGACGGTTGATTTTTTCCAATCTCTGATTTCAAATGCTTCGCTTTGTTCCAATAACGGCAAAACTTGTCGATTAATTCTCCCATTAATTAAAATAATAGGTTTCTTTTGTCCCATTCCCATCACTCCCATGACCATGTAACTCGTGTATTTTCTTACCTAGTACGGCAGCTCAAAAAATGCCGCAAAATAGACAGACGCTTCCCCAAAAAATGAGAAAACGTCTTTGTTTATTTGCTATTATCTACAATAATAACTGCAGATTCTCTGAATGTCAAGATTTTGCAGCTTTTTCAGTACGAAATGTATCTTATTCCCAGCCTAATGCTTGACGTTGGATATGTATCTTGTGATCCAGTTCCTGTAAATCAGAAGGTATAAATTCATGCACAAGAAACTGCGGTTGCAACATGCGGATAATTTTCTGCACCGCCTGATTCGTAAAGGGTTCGTGGGAATCTATGTCCAGTGTATACGATAAGGCTTCACGCAATGTTTTCAGCGGTGCTTTTTTCATGCATTGCAATGCATATTGACCGGATAAGGCACAATGAAGATGAACACCATATATTTTTTTTCTTGTGTTTGTAAGAGATTGCAGTGCCTGAAGGATATAATCAATACTTTCTTGTTCCGTGCGGATCTGGGGTTTGCTGCAAAGAAAATGTCCCGTATCAAACATAAATCCGCTATGTTTATGATGCACTTTTTGTAAGAGATAGGCGGCCGCTTCATCACTTTGCAAGGTAAGTCCGGACCACCAGAGATTTTCGAAAAGAAGCAGCCGGTCCTCCGGTATATCGTCAGCAACAGCATTAATATAGGCAGCAGCTGCCTGGATCACCTCTTGATCAGAAGAAGCAAACTGCCGGCTATACAACTCCCAAGGCCGCATATTCGTTACATGAAAAACAAAATAAGGTGCGCCGCTGGCAACGGCAACATGCAGATTCTTCCGAAACAGTTCCAGCCATTGCCGGCAGTTATCTGTACCAAACTCCGATATAAGCGCTTCTCTGTTGGGAAATATACGCTGTAAATTATACGAATCATGCTGCCAAAAGTCCAGCCAGCTTGGCCAAAAACGAAGATGGACACCTTGAATATAGTGCCGCCCCGGAAATATTCCATCCCAAGGCGCGGCAAACATCATTTCCACCCCGTCCAGATTATGGCGGGAAAGAAGGGTATCTAACAAATGCGGCTGCCCCTTTAATAAAACCTGCAAATCATAATCCGTATTCGATAAATTGATTAATTCTTTCATGGCTTAAAACGTATACTTCACACCAAGCTGAAAGTACCGTCCCGGCATCGGATACCCTTTATACATTTCGTACTCTTTGTTGGTAATATTATTCATTTTAGCATATATAGTAGTATTTTTGGCTACATCATAACTGGCGCTGGCATCTAAGATAACGTAAGAATTATGTGTATACACTGTGGTATTTCGTCCGGTTCCTGCCGTCATCAAGATATTAGCTTTCCAGGCATTTTTAGCATAATGAAGTCCCGCACGATATCCATTGGGCTGGCTGTTTCCTGTATCATAGCTATAACCGGAGCCACTATCTGTCTGTGCATAAATATATGAATACCCTAATTCATAATTCCAAGCATCATTGATTGTTTTCTGCATGGAAAGTTCAATGCCGTGTTTCTTTTCGTTTTGATTATTGGCCTTATACGAATCGGATCCGAGATAGGTCCAATTAATAGCATTATCGATCTTGCTTTGGAACCAATTGACATTAAAATTGGTTTTGGGATCCAATTGATAATTAAATCCTATTGTTTCAGAATACCCTGTTTCCGGTTTTAAGTCAGTATTTCCAACATATTTTCCCCATATGCCGTAATCCACATTATAGTACAGATCATCCATGGTAGGTGCTGAAAAGACACGTCCCCAGGAAGCATAGGCATTAAATTTATCATTGGCTTTATAGTTTAATGCGATTTTAGGCGTTTTATGAAATCCGAAGGTACTGTTATCATCAAAACGAATACCCGGCGTCACAGATAATTTACCTACGTCAATAATATCCTGTGCGTAAAAAGCCCGATTCGTACGTTTTTTATCAGTATATCCGCCGGTTTCACTAGAAGCTGTATCTTTTTGCCACTCGAATCCGGACGTAAGGCGATGACGTCCCACCAGCCAGCCATCTTGTGCTTGAATCCCTTCCGTTGCCACATCATATGCGCCGGAAAAATCAGTTGATGTATAATTTTTGAAAATATGAATATAACCAGGCGTCGATGTATTTTCCTTAAAATTATAGGTTGCCGCAATATTGTTAGTTATCCGCTCCATTGCGGTCGTCCCTGAGGGTAAAAGATTGGTGAAATACGGATTATTTCCATCATAACTCTTATGCGATACATAAAAACGCCACGAACTACTTTCATTTATTTTTTGATCCATGCGGGCAGTAAAGGAATTATCCGTATAATTACTGTCTTTACCAGACCCATCCAGCTTTATCGTGTCATTTCCGTGACGATAATCATAATACCCCTGCCGCCCTAATTCACCGGTGACAAACCAACTTGTCTTGCCATAATTTCCCTCATTGGTCATCGTATATGTATGGGTACCCCAAGAACCCGTGTTCAAATCAAGGGTACTTTGATTTTTTGTACCTTTTTTGGTGATAATGTTAATCACACCGCCCACAGCATTGCTGCCGTATAATGCCGATCCATTTCCTTTTACTACTTCTATTTTTTCTATATTCTGTACTCCGGGCAACGTATTCAAATCCAATGTGCCGTGACCACTCACCATTCCCTGCACGTTATCGACAGGATGGCCATCTACTAACACCGCAACCCGTTCATCCCCATTCAGGCGCACAACGGACATGGATCCTCCCGGTACCATGTCCGTCACAGTCACTCCATTTACATGCCTGATTGCTTCGGATACACTATCAAATCGATTGTTTTTGATCTGCTGACTGGTAATAACGGTTATATTTGCCGGCGTTTCCGATTTTTTCGTAGGAATGCGGTCTGCCGTAACCACCACGGTATCTGCCTCTTCCGTATCAAGAGAACTTGCCGTCACCGCATTACCGGACATACCTCCCATAACAGACAAACAAATAAACGATGCCAACATTTTTCTATGGATCATAAAAAAACCTCCTCACACACTCTTTTTCTATCTCATTACTGTAAATTAAAAGGTATATGTAATTGTTTGATACTACTAACATTCTGTCCGTACGTATTTACCGCCGGTTTATATTGACATAAATATGCGATTTGAACCGCAGCCGCATCCATCGCAACATACCCGGAGGAACTCACGACCTCCACATTGGCAACGGTTCCGTCAGAAGCGATGGTAATGGACAACGTTACCATTCCACTGATTCCTTTTTGGCGCAGCTCCTGCGGATAATAGGTACCCGTACTTGGTTTTGAAATCAAAACGGCATTATGTGCCGGCCGGGCTCCCTCTCCTGACCCGTTTCCTTCTGCCGTGCCGTCGCTGTCGGTACCACCGCCAGTACCGGCTATTCCTTCTCCCGAACCACCCGTACCATTGCCGGGATGCTCCATCCCTTCACCGGTAATTCCACCTGTGGGACCGCTAGCACTGCGACTGTCGGCAGATGCAGCATCCACACCGCTCGCAGGGTTTTGTGCCACGAGCGGTGTGGCCGTTTCCGCATTTACGTACTGCGGGCTCATCACTTTTTTTATTTCCTGTTCCCCTGCCGCGGCCGGTATGTCCTGTTGATGAACGGCCGGCAGTCCTGTTTGCGTCACTATACCTATGGCATCCACTTCACGATGGCCGTCCTGAGATGCCCCCGGTGATCCTTGGCCGCTGATTGTCCTCGGCTGCCGGGAATCTTCATGATAGAGCGTCACATCTATGGGAACCGTCTCATGATGCTGCAAAAAAGCAAAAAATCCGGCAGCCGATAAAACGATAAAAATCAGCATATGTACTGCAGCGGAAAACAGAACCGCTATCCGTTTATGGGTATTCATTGTTCATTGCTGCCTTCAGCCGCCAAGCCAAAGTGCGTAATGCCGGCACCTTTCAGTTCATCGAGCAGCGCAACTACCTGCCCGTAATCCAGTCCTTGATCAGCTCGTATAACAACAACAAACTGAGGATTTATTCTGCATTCTGCAGCAGCTCTTTTCAGTAACTCCGATGTATCTATCTGACGATCATCCAGCCAAAGTGTGCCATCTTTTTTCAACGTTACCAAATAATTCACTTTAACTTGTGTATCTGAGTGGGCAGCTTGCGGCAAATGGACGGCAATCGTCTTGACATCTACCATATACAAGGTGCTGATCATGAAAAACACCAATAAAAAAAACATGACATCAATCATAGGAATAATCATGACTTCCGGCTTAGTAAACGATCGTCTATCCCGCAGCCGCATACATCTCACCTTCCTTGTATATCCGCACTATGCAGTTCCAGTGCAGAAAAACACATTTCCATATCGGTAATGATATGATCCAGCCGCTGTATAAAATAAGCATGGATCACTAATGACAATATGGCGACACAAAGTCCAAATGCTGTAGCTATGAGTGCTTCTCCCACTCCTCCGGTAATAGCTGCCGCCTGCCCGGACTCCATATTAAAAATACTGAAAGACGTAATCATGCCGCTGATAGTACCTAATAATCCCAGCAAAGGCGCCATGGTAACGATACTATTCAAATAATACAGTCGGCTGCGCAAGTTAGCCAGAAGAATACCTGATTGAATTTCCACAAACCCGTTAATCGGCATGGTTTCCTCCCGACTCATGGCTTCCTCGAGAATGTCAGCCAATCCGCCTTTGCTATGTTGTGAAAATTCTTTAGCTTTTTCATATTGTTTGGTTTTGATTAATGTATAAAATCGAGCAGCAAAAGAACGCCCCGAGTCTGCCGTTTGATAATACAGCCATCGTTCTGCCCCGATATACACAACAAACAAAGAACACGCAAGGAGCACATACATGACAAAACCACCCTTGTGAAATAATTGAAACCCTTGCCATATCCAATCCATAAATTCCTCCGTTTTCCTGTACCTGCCTAACAATATGCCCGATCGGTTCTGTACATTTCATGTTTGTTTATTTTAACCGTTTATGCAATATGTATAAAAAGTAAGGAGTTCCCAATAATGCAGTCATAATACCTGCCCGGATTTCTGTTTGCGGTACAATGACACGTCCCAGTGTATCGCAAAAAACAAGAAAAACTCCTCCGGCAAAGGCCGCTGCCGGAATGAGCCGCCGATGATCAGACCCGACGATAAATCGCATCATATGCGGCATGACAAGACCTACAAAACCAATATTTCCGCTGACACAGACACTGATAGCTGTCAATAAGGAGGCTAAAGTCAATACACATAGCCGGAAAGGAATAACACGCATTCCCAACGCTTGTGCTTCCATATCTCCCAGAACCAGGACATTAAGATGCCGCGCCAACATACTGGTTATACAAATACACCCAATAATCGGTCCTGCCGCAATATATACATGATCCCAGCTGCGATAGTCCAATCCTCCTATGGTCCAAAATAAATATTGATGAAGCTGTTGATTCGTTCCCATGGTGAGCAACCCGGATGTAAGTGCGTTAAACAACATACCGACCACAATGCCGGCTAACAGCAGGGGCATAATTTTAACTCTGCCATGCCGTACAGCCAGCAGTACCGTCAAACTGACGGCCAGCATAGCTCCCACGATAGCAAAAAGCGGCATATATACAGTTCCCAGAACGACGCTTCCCGAAAAAATAGCAAGAACAGCACCTAAAGAAGCCCCACTAGAAACTCCTAAAATTGCGGGATCGGCCAAGGGATTCAGGAAAACAGCCTGCATGATAGTCCCTGAAACAGCCAATCCTCCCCCTACCAAAAATCCTACGGCCGTGCGCGGCATGCGGATATTCCAAAGTACGGCCTGTTCCTCTGCTGCAGAAGTCCCGCCATCCTGCAAAAATATACCTTGTAAAATATGCGAAACAGAAATAGGAAATTGCCCTAACGATAAAGACAAAAGCACTACAAACAGACAGACGATTCCCATGCCGATCCAAATCAGCCAAACAGGCTTTTTTGCATTAATCATGATCCGCTCCTCCTGTCTTGCCGATAATCACATCCAGTAACGCATCGCGTCCGGAAGCAGATGACGGGGTACTGTAAATATCGAGATGTCCCGTTGTACTATTTTGCTGCACGGCAATAGGCATCCCATATACAGCACTGAGATTTTCTTCGGTCAATACCTCGGCCGGTTTTCCTATGGCTGCTGTCATCCCGGCTCCCAGTAATATCAGTTTTGTACAGAAACGGGCGGCCAGTGCCAATTCGTGAACAACAAGGATTACCGTCTTGCCGCGAGTGCAGAGGACACGGCAAAGACGCAGTATCTCCTCCTGATAGAAAACATCTAATCCTGCCGTCGGTTCATCCAAAAACAAGAGCGGTGTTTGCTGTGCCAAAATCTTTGCCAGTAACACCCGCTGCTGCTGTCCTCCGGAAAGTGTGAGCATATCCCTGTCTGCAACCTGCATCACTCCGGTGTACTGCATACAGGCATCGACGATACGACGATCATTTTCACCTTCCTGCTGCCACCAATGCAGATGCGGATATCGCCCTGTCGCGACCACATCTCGTACCGTATACCCCGGCAGCAAGCCATCGTGCTGCTTCAAATACGCTGCCTGCTGTGCAAACGTTCCGGCACGTAATTTTCCGATAGGAGTACCGCACAGTTCTACGACTCCCTGCCGGATAGGCAAAAAACCTCGTATGGTTTTAAGCAGCGTACTCTTTCCTGCACCATTAGGACCAATAATGCCGATCATGTCCCCGCGGCGTACCGTCAAATCGATATTTCGCAAAACTGTCAGTGTACCATAGCCGGCAGAAAGCGCATGTATATATAAAACTATATTAGTAGATTCCGTCATAACCAACCCTCTTATGAATTATGGAACAGCCGAAATGTGCTTCCCGGCAGGTTGTGCAAACGTCTGTCCATATACAGAAAATGCAATTTCACGAATGCCGAAAACAACATCCTGAGACCCGTTGTACAGGTAGCTCTCACGTGGTTTCACCAAGTGATTTTCCCTCACTGCTGTCAAGGTTTGCAGAGCCGGATCTTCCAGATATTGCTGCACAAAGCGGTCTGAATCGTAATTGCCGTGATTTGTGTAGGAAGGCAGAAACAAGTAATCCGGATTTATTTTAACCAGCATTTCTTTGCTCATTGCCTGTCCATTGCGGATACCTGCCGAGGCCATTCCGTTAGTTACACCGGCATACCGGCAGACATCATCAAACAAACAGCCTATGCCGCCATAGGTGTTCATAAGAGAAATAAGAACGACGGATTTTCGCTTTTCCTGCGGAATCGCATCTACCCGCCGTTTAATATCCGCAAGCTGCACATCCATCTGCCGGATTATCTCGTTGCCGCGTTCTTCTTCCCCTATAACCCGGGAAAGGAGACGTATGGTATCTTTAACCTCTGCCATTGTCACGGCTCCTTTACACACTACAACAGGGATTCCCAAATCACGCAGCGGAACAACCTTCTCCAAACTTCCCCAATCCGGAATAATAACGACATCCGGTTTCATAGCAGCGATGGCTTCTACAGAAGGATCTGTGATTTTCACCGGAATCTGTTGTGCCTGCGGTACAACCGTAGAGTTTAACGGATCGTCGAGCAGCGCATTGACAGCCACCATGTTACCGGGGGATACTAAGCCCAGCATCATCTCATCCGTTTCCATGGAAAGGGTCAAAATACGTTGTGGTTTACTGTTAAAATGAACAACAGTCCCCTGCACGTCAGTCACATCATATCCACCCGCGGAAACAGGAGAAGCCGTCGTTGCTGCGGGAGCATGACAACCTGATAAAATAAGCAGCATGGATAATAAAAGAATACAAAAAACTTCATATATACGCTTCAAAAAGCAATTCCTCCAACACAAAAAAGCCGCAAGGAAAAACCTTACGGCAGCTTATCTAAAAAAAGTCCAGACAATCTCCATTCCCATCGCTCGCAGGTCAATCGGTGATTATGAATCAGGCAGTTCTTCTGACTTAAGTTCATTGCTTTGCTGCGCCTTCCCGGAATACTCCAGTGACATTGTGCAACGCGGCTCACTTTTACAGCGGCGGGACCGTGCCGGATTTCAACCGGCTTATCTATTAAGCCCATAGGGGCACCTGATCTACTATATATAGTTGTAAAAAATAACATAGATAAGATATCTAAACAGAAGTCAGAAACTTATCAATGCTTTAAAATAATTTGTCAGATTGAGCCTGTTCACTTATCTTCAAGCTTTCCTTGACACATAAATTATACACTGAACATAAAGATAAATGCAATGCTTTTTGATTAATATGATAAATTGTACAAATAAAATTCTATTATTTTAAAAAAATTACAAACTTAATGTATGCACTACTTCACAGTATATAAAATGCGCATCTCCCTACTGTGCTGCCCATGTAAAGAATATCATATAGCATGGATTTTTCTATTATCAAGTAATTTAAAATTTACACTGATAAATCATATTGATTGATAATATTGAGTTTTTCTAATTTAAAATTTGATTCAGAAAGACAATCAATCCAAAGCGTAACCATTTGAAAAATCTGCAATTTAATTTTATCATTTGAAGATACAGATGTAGAGACAAAATCTATGTTCTTCATCTTATCATAAATTTTACGACGTTTATATTCAAACTGAATCAGTACATTTAACTCTTGCTCTGAAAAAATGCTATTATCCGCTTTGCTATCAATATATATTACATCATATTGTATCAACAAAATCGCTTCCGGAATATTCTTAATATGATCTCTATAAAAACTTTTAGGGCTTTCTCCCAATTCTTCCCACTTTAAAGAAACGTCATCACCTGTAACTACTATCGCGTCATTTAATGCATTAAATTTATTTCGTAATAGTTCAGCAATCGCATCAATTTTTTCGCTAAAAATAGCGTCATGCATCATATATCGTAAGAATACATTTTCATCAAAATGAAGCTTTAACTGTTCCTTGGGTGGTAAAAAAGACTGTTCCCATTTATTAGCCTGTGTTAACATACTCATATCCATAATTGCTTCTACGGACCTTGATTCATGCTTATATTTTGGTATTTTTAACATAGCTCTGAGAACACCATTATCAATTTGTGCTATACCTTTTTCGTTGATTAAATGAGGAAATTTTTGTTCAAGCAGTGATCGAATTAACATCGCTCGTCTAATCATAAAAAATTGATCAAATTCATTGACTTGATTTGGGCCAAGTATATTAATATACCCTCTTAATCGACTGATAAAATCAGGACCTTTACTTTCTTTAAACTTATTTAAAAATAGTTGTTTTTCTTTTTCAATTTTAATTTTTTCTCCACAAAATTCAGCAAAAGAACTACTAGTACCTCCAACAAAAACAAATATGGCTTTACCGATTGGATGAAAACTTTCTTCATCTTTATAAATTCCATCTTGCATAGGTGACAGAAAATATTTTAACCACCCCCAGCTTTCATGAAAATACGAGTCAAATTCATCAAAAATAACAAAAGGTATTTTGCCTCGAAGATTGGAATCACTTATTTGATGAAATGCCTTTTGTAATTCAAGTACTGTTGAAAACTGAGAAATATTATAGCTCATTTTTGTTATGCTTTCAGAAAAATTACTGATAGCCATTTGATTAAGCCCATAGGATTTGCCAGAACCCGGAGTGCCAAATATTGCAATAGATAAAGGTCTATTAGCATTTTTTGATACAATATATTCAGAAATTAAGTTATGTATTGTTCGATAACTTTCAATTTCAATCCGATCGATAGTTTTTAATTTTCCGAATTTAGCAGTAGGTATATGCATTAGCACATTTTCTTCCCCATTTTTAACTAAATCAAATGCCATTTGTGAAATGCTGGCAGAACTTTTTTCTTGTAGAATACACCAATTATCCTGATATTCCTTATTCAAAATATTTGGTATTTTTACATCTTGTACATATTCAGAATCTGTATCTTTAATTAAATTTTGTTCAAACATAAGGGGATTAGGAAAAGAAGAATTGGCTGGTTGTTCTCCAAAACCATAGTAAAAATACTTTCTTACAGCACTAATTCCTTCTCGAATTCCTTGAAAAATTAAAATAGGAAGTTCTTCTGCTTTATATTCCAAAAATGCAGTTGAAAATCCAGCTACAAAAGCAGAAACAAGACCATACATTTCTCCATCATTGTTATTTCTAAAATCTCCTTCAAACTCATACGGCAAAAAATACAAAAACGATTGGCGCATATCACCATTTTCACAATAAATAACACCTTCCAATCCAAAAACAACAATAAGATGTTTACATTTTAATAAAAATGATAAATTAGGATTATTTTCTAGTTGCCAAGTAAAATCAAGTGCTGTTTTTTCCCAAGATATGCTTTTGCTGATATTAACACCTTTTGAGCGAAGATCATCAGCATTAATAATAACAATAGTCTTGTCCCTATGATACTTAAATAAGTGTTGTAAAAGAGGATTTCCTTCTATGGGATTATCCATTTTATAAAAAATAACAGGTGTTATTTGTGCGCTTTTTATAGCCAACGGCCAATATTCTGCCTGTTGATTAAATCCATTATTTTCATCATCAATAACAACAATGGGAGCATCAATCACATCTTCTTTCAAAGGTAATACGTTTACATTACTGCTTGTTGTTCCACCTGAAAACCCCATAAATCTATATAGTCTATAAATTTTAGATTCTTTTTGATTAATTGAACGAGGATATGGCTTTATTTCAACAAAGGAATACAAAAAATGATCATGACAGAAGCTATTCTCTTTAGGAAGAACTGGAGAAATAATCTTTTGATCAGTTGCCAAAGCAATCATTTTTGCTAAAAGGAATGCCGCACCCGGCACAGATAACTGATGCAAATGAATGCCGTTTTCCCAATTGAGTTTTTTTTCTTCCTGCGGAAGTATATTCCAGAGCAATACGTTGATACATATATCGCCTGTAACAATAATTTTTATTTTTTGCTTTTCCACATTTAACACCTCCTAATATATGAACTGATATTTTTACATTGAACGATTCAACATTTATTTGTTATTGGATTGTTTTAACACATTCATTAACTTTAACCAAACAACTTGAGTCCGTTTAAAATCATCATAATGTTTTTTTACATGTAAATGAAAATAATCAAACTCATCTAAAATAAGTCCAAACTTATCTTCATTAAAATAATTACATATACAAGGAACCACATGTTTAAGTTTTTCTCTGATTAACACTATTTCGCTTTCATAATTTTTATTTTGTGTTACGTAGAGTAACAATGGTTTATACCGAATCCATCCGATAGCTACTTTTAAAAATCTCTGAGTAGTTGTTTCTGGATCAATCTTGATGCTTTCTAGATTAGTGGGAAGTGAACCAAAAAGTAATTGTTCACAAGATAAAAAACTATCATGGAACGTATAACAGGGGATTTTTTTGACAACCCTATTACAAATACATGTACTTAAAAAAGTGTCTTCTCCTCTTGCTCCTGGAGGATTATAAAACGGAAATATTTTATCAATTTTTGTCAAATTAAATCCTAAATTAGAACCAGAAATAAATTTCATTCCATTTGTTTCCTTAACATGCATCGTTTTATTGTTAATTTTTATGTTAACATCTGCATATGTAATTCCACCATCCTTCATTTTTTCTTTTACAGATGGCCAGTTGATGATATCATTACTTACAGCCTCGATAAAAATCCGGAAATCATTTTCTGAAAGTTTAGAATTAAATTCCAATTTCGGCATTGGTGAAATATACCCACAATGATACCCATGTGTTATGTCAGCATACTTAAGATTTTCGATATGTGTCAGCAGTGCATTTTCTCCCTTCCACAAAATAGTATTATTTATTTTTATATTAGCCATTGGATATTCATCATCATCAAAAAACACAAGATAATCCATTCCTTTTTTTATAGCAAAATATAAAACCGCATTTCTTTTCATGGCATATCCTTCACCAAATATTAGTTCGACTTCTTCTAATGTGACAATATTTTTTTTGACCAATATTTCTATTTCGCTTAGAATAACAGTATTATTTAAATAATGAACGGAATCTACCATTTCTAATATTTTGGGGTCCGTAATGGTGTAATCATTTACAACTGTATTTGTATAATGTAAATCATATGCGATAAAAAGGTGAATTCCTATATTATCATTATGTATCAATCCCGATTCATTCCAATTATTTACATACATTTTTATTACATTTTTAAAATTTTTTCGGCCTGTTACAAAACCAATACCAATATTTATTTTTTTTTCTTTACTATCCAATTAAATACGCCTCCCATATTGTAATGATATTTTTCTACGTTTTTTCCTTTTTATAAGTACATTTACTAAGACCCACTTTTATAAAAGTGGGTCTTAGTAAATTCGTCCAGTTTTATTTTGTTGCCAAATATATCTATTATTTTATATTAATTCAATATAGTATGAAATTAAAATGTAAAAGTATAACTAAAATAGTATGCTAAATATATACGCATCACGTTTTGTTTTTCTACTACGAAAAGAAATGCTAGAATCAACTATATATAAAAGAAGTTACTTTCAAAGCAATTATGCTCTCCTTGTTTACCGATAACAGTAATTTTTTTTTCTTTAGCATTAACTGCACCAAATAGATAAATTGTTTCATCTTTTATCGTTTCTTTTGAATAGTTTATAAAAAAATCGGTAAAATCTTTTTTCTGATATATTTCCGGTAAACAATCTATAGCAAAAGCGCAATACCGTGAAGCATTCAAGTGTCCATTTATATCTATATCTGAAAAATAAACATACCGTTTTCCAAGAGCAGCTAACATATGCGGGGGAATAATTTTTCCAAGTTTTATATAATAACTATTTTCTTGTCTTGTACTCTCTGTACGCAGTGCGAATTTTTTTGTATGGATAATTTTATGTGATTTATAATCAACAAGCAACCATGAACTATAGCCTCTTATAAGAATATTTTTATTTTGTGCGGTTATATTATATGCACGCATTAATTGAAATGGTCCCGGCTTTTCTTCCCATGTACTAATTGTAATATGATCATTTGCATGAGGAAGTGAATAAAAATGAAACATGATTCGAGAAAGAAAAATAGTAACCCCATGACTATACAGTATTTCTCTCGATAATCCTTGTTGAGTATAATCTTCATCAGCAATGCTGGTGGCAAGACGTAATAATTCAAAAATATTAAGCTATCCCCGAACATTGCATTGATAAAGATCAATTTTAGTTTCATTATAAAATGTAAGATTTTTGTCATGCCAGTGATTATATGTAACCATTTTTTCCTCCACACTTTCAACCTTTTTTCTTTATAATGAATCCGAACAACTTGAGAATAAACGCAAGGAAAAAACAATCTATGACAGGAAAACCAAATAAATTGATATTCTTAATAACTTTTTTAGTTAATAGTAAAAAAAGCTTACAAAAAGAGCCACTTTAATAAAAGTGGCTCTTATCAATTATATTCCATTTTTATTTTATTGCCAGTAATCATTTTTTCTATTATACCATTATTTGAAGATAATATCAATAAAATTGCTGAAACAGGCATGATATTATAATATATAGGTATTCTTTTACGTGAAAATTATATAAAAAAAGGGATTGTATAACAGGAACACCTAATCATTTTTTACTCATATCGTAACGCTCAATAGGGTCTAATTTTGCAGCCTTACGTGCGGGGTAAATGCCAAAAAACAAGCCGATACCCACAGAAAATCCAAAGGAAAGAATAATAGGAGCCGCTGTGATAACCGTAGTAAAACCACCGAACTTTGAAATGAGCAGTGAGGTGGAGATACCAAAAACGATACCTAAAAAACCACCAATGACACCGATACTGATCGATTCAATTGAAAATTGCATCATAATGTTTTTAAAGGTTGCCCCCAATGCCTTACAGATTCCGATTTCCCGAGTTCGTTCTGTAACGGATACCATCATGATGTTCATGATACCGATTCCTCCGACAATAAGTGAAATCGCAGCAATACTTCCTAAAAACAAGGTAAGCATGGTCGTTGTACTGTTCATTGTTGCCATAAGACTCGTTAAATTGCGAACAGTAAAGTCATTTTCTTTATTGTCGATAATGCGATGTCGTTGCCGCAATAAGGTTTCTATTTCGTTTTGTACTTGATCCATTTTATCCAGACGAGATACTTGTATGTTAATAGATTGTATATAGGTAATTCCCAATAACCGTTCTTGTGCAGTAGCCAGCGGAATCAAGATAACATCATCTTGATCACGTCCCATCGAAGATTGTCCTTTACTCTCCCAAACACCAATAATTTTATAAGGTGAAGAATCAATGCGGAACGTTTTCCCCACAGGATTAACCGTACCAAAAAGATTCGCTGCAACGGTCGTTCCAACTACAGCTGCCCGTGTACGCGTACTAAGATCACTTTGTGTAATAAAAGACCCCGTCGATACCGTAAGATCACGGATCGCCATATATTCCGGCGTTACTCCGTAAACAGAAGTATTCCAGTTTTGATTGCCATACACTACTTGATAGGAACTATTCACGGTAGGTGCCACATAATCAATATTTTTAATTTTTTCCTTGATTGCATCCGCATCTTCAAGTTTTAGTTTTTGACTGGATCCAGCAGCAGAACCCGGCATTACAATAAGCATATTGCTTCCCAAACTAGCAATAGAATTAGTCACTTTTTGCTGCACGCCCATACCGACAGATATCATGGCAATAACGGCACCTACGCCAATGATAATGCCAAGCATAGTCAGTATGGAACGCAATGTATTGGATAATAATGCATTAAACGCAATCTCCATACTTTCTTTAAACAACATCCATAGATACTCCCTTTCCTTCATCTCTAGTAATTCTGCCATCACACATAAGCAGCTGCCGATCAGCACATGCCGCTATTTCTGGCTCATGTGTTACAAGAATAATAGTATGGTGACGTTCATGAAGTGTTTCGAATATTCCCATAATTTCTTTTGTAGATGTTGTATCCAAATTTCCCGTATAAGCATCTACCGTAAATGTCGCCTCTTCCCCCACCCGAATATTGCCAATATCCGTTTCATCTACTTTGGCACGTATTTGTTTCTGTGTAGAATCAGCAATATTCATAATGACTGTGGGATTACTAGTCCCCTGTACTGCCATCGTTCCCGATGACTTCGGTTCGCCCACAACGATACCGCTCATCGGTGCAGTAATCACCGTTTCCGCTACATCTGATTCTGCTTCCGCTAAGTCGCTGACTGCTGTATCATAATTAAATTGCGCATCATCCAAATCTGATTTTGTCCCGGCTCCCATGTTATATAAACGTTGCGCTCGCTCCAACTTGATTTTTGTATTGGTAACCTTATATTGTACCTGATCCCGTTTGGCTTCGTAATCTTTACCATCCAGTATATTTAGGTATATATAATCATTATGTTAGATAAGAAAAGACGCCATTACTTATGCTAAACACAACTATTATTTTCCAGTGGCATGTGATAAAATAAGATGTTAATTCTATATAGATTCGAGGTAATTATGGCTAATAAACTTGTTTCCGGTACATTGATCCTAACAGTTTCTCTGTTTGTCGTCAAAGCTATCGGCAGTATCAACTGGATCATCTTGTCACGCATACTTGGCGGTGAAGGCATTGGTATTTATCAGATGGCATTTCCTATTTACTTATTGGCATTGGAGGTATCCAGCGCAGGTATTCCTATCGCTATTTCCATTATTACTGCGGAAAAAGCAGCTAAAGAGGATTATGCCGGGGCGCAGCGGATTTTTCATGTATCTCTGACCATGCTCTGCATCACCGCACTGATTCTCAGTATTCTTGTCTTTTTTGGTTCCCGCTGGCTTATCGAGTATCATATTATCCGCGAAAGCCGGGCGTATTATTCCCTTGTCGCATTAGCTCCGGCTATCTTTTTTACGACGATTATTGCCGGGTACCGCGGGTATCTCCAGGGATGGCAGAAAATGACTCCCACTGCCGTATCCCAGATTGTAGAACAATTAGTCCGCGTAGGCGTTATGCTCGGTTTTGCCGCGTTATTGCTGCCATACGGATTAGAATATGCAGCCGGCGGGGCCAGCTTAGGTGCCGGAGCCGGTGGGGCAGCAGCCTTGCTGGTTCTGCTGTTTTATTATTACAAATTAAAACAGCGTTTGCCAAAGAACGGTCCCATTTTCCCTCAGGAAAAAATAAGTCATATCTTAAAACGCCTGGTGGTATTGGCTTTGCCTATTTCACTGGCCAGCATCATGCTTCCCGTTGTATCCAATTTAGATTTGCTCATCGTGCCGCGGCGCCTGGAAATTGCCGGATACGCGACTGCCCAGGCTACGGAACTATTTGGGTATTTAAACGGCATGTCGGTACCCCTTATCAATTTAGCTACGATTCTAACGGCTTCCATGGCTATGAATCTGGTCCCGGCCGTCAGTCATTACCATACATTGGGGGACACGGAATCGGTCTATGATAAAACAGCCAGTTCCATGCGTGTTGCCTTGCTGGCAACGATTCCTTTCAGTGTTATGCTCTATGTATTAGCTAGGCCCGTCGTAACGTTTATCTACAATGCTCCGGCAGCTACCGATGCTACACAGGCCATTGCCCTGGCTATCGTTTTTCTGGGATTGCATCAAGTCAGTACCGGTATTTTACAAGGCCTGAAGATGCCCAAGATTCCGGTCATGAATATGGGAATAGCTTGTGTCATCAAAGTATTGTGCAATTGGTTCCTCGTCGCGATTCCGACATTAGGTATTATCGGAGCTTCGTATGCAACTGTTGCCGATATTGGCGTTGCTGCGGCTTTGAATTTGTTTTTTATTTATAAACACACCGGATATGCCATGCAGTTCAAAGATGTATTAAAAAATATCGTCTGTGCTGCCGCTATGGGTATCGCCATGCATGGTATCTTCCACTACACAGAACATATCGGCTTATTTTTAAGTCTTCTGCTTACGACGATGCTGGGAACGGCAGTGTATATTGGCTTAATGGCTGCCTGCGGCGGTGTCACGCGAAACGATGCCGCAAAAATACCCGGCATTGGAAGATTTTTCTAAGTACCCTTCTTTCAATATATACAAAAAAACGCCTGTCTGACGATGTCCCTTCCACGAAAGGAACATATTCGCCGGCGGCGTTATTTTTATATGTTTTTATGGCTGCGGTACATATTTAGCTGCTGGTTTACACCATTCCGTATGAGATAAATACGCATGGGTATCCCAAAGCAAGGCAGAAAAAGCAGAAAAGATAAGTCGAAATTCAAAGTGTTTAAAACTCATAGGTCCCTCAAAGAACGGAACACGATCCAATTCATACGGATCATCCCAAGGGAAATCCCGGCCCGTATTTACCGTAAAAGCAAGACTATATCCGGCCGCTTTCGTCTGCGTTTTGACCAAATCGTTATATTTTCCCTCGGGATACGCAATACAAGTAACTTGTTTTCCCAATTTTTGTTCCATAAACTGTTTAGACTGGGTAAGTTCGTATTTCATACGATTTTCATCAAAACTTGTCAGCGGTTTATGGCTGACCGTATGAGAACCAAATTCCATACCATTTTTGGACATAGACTGTACTTGATTCCACGTCAAATATCCCGGCTTTTCCATCAAATCCATGATGAGAAAAATCGTTCCTGTCATATGATATTTCTTCATGATAGGATAGGCGCACTCGTAATTATCTATGTATCCGTCATCAAACGTGATGAGTATCGGTTTATCCGGCAAAGTTCCGTCTCCCCGCATATACTGAATAAATTGTTTCTGCGTAATAGCATGATAGCCGCGGTCATGAAGATACTTCATTTGCTCTTCAAAATCAGCCGTAGTCATCGTAAGAGCTGTTTTATATTTGTCATTGACTTGATGATAGTTCAAAACCGGAACACCGGTTAGATGATAATTAGCCGCTCCAAGGTACCAGTATGAAAAGATACCGACAATCAAGACGACTAGTACCAACATCACACCGACGAGCCAGTAAATGATTTTTTTCACTATTTCCTCCCGGAAAACGTTAAAAATTCAATAGTACAGGTACTAGAATACCACATTTTCCCTGTCATGACAAGTGATTTTATGATGATATTGAGAAAATGATATGATCGTATCCTGTACCGTCTGGATTATTTTACTTTCCGGATTGTCTTGGGAAATTTATTTTCCTGCAGCCACGCTGTGTTTTTTTGTGTTATGGCTTTTTGTACTTCACATATACAAATATACTCCATCTGAGCCAGCTCTTTTGCCGTTCCCAGATACATGGTTTCCTCATAGAGATACTCCCGCAGTTCTTGTTCATCTACATCGTCTTGCATGGCAAAGCGTATATCTTCCGAGGCTTGCAGCTTGGTCAAGATCTGCAGCCAATCCGTGTATTCCTCCTCCGTCAGGCAAAAATACCCAAACTCATCGGACGTGAGCACTTCCTGTGCGCAAACGACCTGCTTGGCATAGTCCAAGCCCGTACTCCTATCGACAACGTGAAGCTGCCGTTCTTCCCCATTTACATATACTTTCACAGCGTTTCCTCCTGCTTGCAAGAAAAATAGGCTTCCCTTGCGAAAAGTCTAGAAAATTTATATTTCTCTGGTCTCACACCGACGAACATAGCCTGATTAGAAACAGAACTTACTTCCACACGGCGTTCTTCATTAGGATCTATATCGCCGCTTTTAGCCCACGAAGCAATCAACTGCATCGCGGAGAACTGCACATGTTTGGCAGTCACATAATCACATCGGCTTCCGATAATCCCTTGATCGACTGATACGCACAGATGTCCGTCGGCACATCCACAAAAGAATTGGCCGCTGCCATCTTCCCGGCTGTTCTCAAACACCGGCCAGAAGCGCGACGCGGCTGCAAAAATTTTTGTATTCATCTACCTGTATCCTTCCTTTATTTCATCTGGTACAATACTCTCTATAGTATACACGGATACGGCAGGCTTGAAAAGAAAGGAACGGGCATATTTCGTTGCCAATTGGGAATACGGTACGCTTATCTGCACTAAAACGCAAAAAAAGACCACTCCGGAGAGTGGTCTTTTTCGATCGCATTCGATGGATTAGAATACGAATACAAACTGTGCACGAGTTTCTTCGTTAGGATCCTTGGTGCCGTAAGAGGAGTCTTTGAGGCTCGAAGCAAAGGACTGCATAACGGAGAACATAACGTTCTTGCCGATCGTGTAGTCCACGCCAACGCCCCAAGATTTAACGTTATCGAGGAGGTTAGCCTGTCTCCAACTGTTCGTGGAGCCATACAGAGCGTTCTTATCAGCGCTGATGTATTCCAACCATGCATCCCAGCTGCCTGTCTTGTTGAAGGACGCTGTACCGTAGGAAAGTTTTGTACCCCATAAAGCAGCATCATCATCAGCATCAGAAGTAGTTTGTTTCTTGACTTTCTGATAATCAGTAATCAAATTCCACTGGTTACCCAACTGGAATTTCGCATACCCACCAATTAATTTAGACAAGTTCTGTGTTTTAGCAACAGAATCATTAAAGGCATTGTAGTATACGCCGAAGCCAACTTTATTGAACGCGCCTTCAATTTCACCATAACCGGTCTGTACACCTACCAAGGAATGAGTATTAGTTGTTACTCCATTAGATGTAGCGTGGTTAAAAGTATTATTATTGTAAATAATATTACCATCAGCATCTTTGTAGTAACCAGTATAACCAGCACCTTCTTTAAATTCACCAAAGCCGCCGGTCAATGTAAAGTGACCATATTTAAACTGGCCCTGCATAGCTTCAAATACATCACCATACTGTAAGCCGAGACCATTGCCGAGATTGTAGAGATCCCAACGGCCCGCTTTTACGTTGATATTTTTGGTGAGATCGGACGTAACATAGGCATCATCAACAAAGATAGAATTATTTTCTTTATCGGCAGATGTAGTATTATCGCCATCAAAGAAAGTTTTGTTGTTGGTGCTGACACCGAGAACGGCTTTAGTCTTGTCGTTGATGTAGGCATTGGCACGAAGACGCATACGGTACTGGAACTGATCACTGGATATGTTCTGACCACCATTACGAGTAAAGGCATCAGACTGATGTTTGTAACGGATACGGAAATCACCGGTCATCTTAACATTGCCGACTTTTTGTTCGAGGTTGCTTACGCGAACGCCGAGGTTGTTGAGTTCATCAGCATATTCGTCAGCCAATTTGTTGATCATAGCGCGCTGTTCAACAGAAGCTTTGTCCATGTGAGCCATGGCTTTTGCTGTCATTTCAGCAGCTTCGTAGCGAGTGATGTTGCGGTTGCCCTGGAAATACGAACCGTCCACGCCCTGAATAACACCGGCGTCCGCCAATTCTACAACGGATTTGTACGCCCAGCTGTCGGTCGGTACATCAACGAACGGGTTGGCAGCAAATGCGCAAGTAGCGCCTACAGCCATCGTAGCAACTAAAGAAGCCAAGATTTTCTTTTTCATAAAATAAAACCCCTTTTCTGAAAAAATATGTTTGTAGTACTTGTTTCGTTACAGTGCGAGCTTCTGCATATTCCTCAAGGGTTCATTGGCGAGTTGTCCTAGTTTCCTCTCTTTTACTGCCTTGAGTGTGCTGCTGTCTGCTCTGAAAGATGATACCTACGTGCACACGAACACATACCTTCAGTATTCAGTTTCCGTACTATCACCTTGTTGCTATTATATCTCAATGTTTCCTTTTTGTAAAGCGTAACTTGTGATTTTGTATACATTTTCCTATGTACTGCCGCAATTTTGAGAAAACTATATCATGGCCTGCAGTTTTTCCCCAGTACAGTGGCTCATTACCGGCTATGAAAAAAAAGGAATTGATAATCCCTTGTTCCTGCAGGGAATATATGATAAAAACGGCGAATGCAAAAAAAGAATGTTCCTTGCCTTCGCCGTCCTTTGTCATTACACTTTATTGACCTCATGCGGCTTAAAGCGGGTAGACATGGGGTTGTCCTCCGGCTTGACTTGTCCCATTTTGCCGAGCAGGGAGTGCTTACTCATAAAATAGGTGTGCAGCAGTGATTCCGGTATCTCCCCCAATGGCTCTCCCAAAAACTTTTTATATACTTTCTGGATCGCCGGATTTTCCCAGCTGGATTTGATTTCGGTTTCCGCATCCCGGGCATACAAAGCTTCCATCCGTGCCTGCTGTGCAGCCTTGACCTGCGGCAGTTTCATCTTCGGCTGGCCGCCGCCGCCGATACAGCCGCCGGGGCAGGCCATTATTTCAATAAAGGAATACTCCTCAAAGGCATTGTGAGCAATCAAATCATCAATGAACACGCGGGCATTGGCAAGGCCGCTGATGGCAGCGACGTGGAGCACAAAATGGCCGAATGTTACCGTTGCTTTTTTTACTCCTTCCAGTCCCCGTACGGGTTCAAAGGGCAGAAAAATAGCAGGAGCTTTGCGACCGGTAAACATATAATACGCCGTCCGCAGGGCAGCCTCCATCACTCCACCCGTATTGCCGAAAATAATACCGCCGCCGGAAGCCTGTCCGAATACAGTATCAAAGGGAGAATCCTCCAAGGAGTCAAAATCAATGCCTTCGTCCTCCATCCAGCGAGCTAATTCTCTCGTGGTAATGCAATAATCTGTATCCCGAATACCGGGAATATCCCAGTACTGCGACGAAGCATTCAATTCGGGCCGGCGTATTTCGGATTTTTTCGCTGTACATGGCGTAACGCAGACATTGACGATGTTTTCAGCCTCTATATCTTTCATTTTTGCAAAATATGTTTTAATGATCGTGCTTAAAATACTGATCGGGCTTTTTGTGGTCGATAAATGCGGAATCAAATCCGGGTAGAAAATCTCCGCAAATTCCACCCATCCCGGGCAGCAACTGGTAAACTGCGGGATGGGAGCTTCTTCTGACTGCAGGCGGTTCAGCATTTCCGTGGCTTCCTCCATAATGGTCAGATCCGCCCCAAAGTTTGTATCAAATACATAGTTGCCGCCGAGGGCCCGCAGCGCAGCCACCATTTTTCCCTCCACAAACGTGCCAAAAGGTTTGCCGAAGGCTTCTCCCAAGCCGACACGCACAGCCGGTGCCGTTTGGAAAATGACGACTTTTTCAGGATTTTTAACAGCTGCTTTTACTTTTTCAATTTCCGATACTTCAGTGATCGCGCCGAACGGACATACGGCGGCACATTGGCCGCAATGCACGCACATGGGCATATCACCCGTACTGGGAAGATAATAATGATCAAGGACAGTCATCTCGTTTGCACACGTACGGCGGCACAATGTACAGTTTTTGCACTTACTTTCATCGAATTGCACAGCAATATTGTGCTCGTCGATGGGAACTCGACGAGGAATTTCTCTGAAACGACTTGTAAATGTAGGCAATGTATTCTCTCCTTA
>Ga0183095_10396_pt2 | contig 101742 bp, 94 predicted proteins | sample BioMet4_FD_130346 | JGI IMG/M metagenome (GOLD analysis project Ga0183095, IMG submission 130346) | Microbial communities from bioreactor (seeded with sewage sludge) at LBNL, California, USA - Biofuel metagenome 4 (v2) (version 3) | ecosystem: Engineered > Bioreactor > Anaerobic > Unclassified ...
ATTCAAATTTTCTACGCCGCTGCCTGCCAATGCTGGTATGTGTGAGCGGCCGGGACTCTAAGAATGATTGCTCAACTCGCATCTGTCGTCTTTTTTCAATTTCAACCCGCTTCCGGGATGAATTCCATCCTGATGATGGTGGCAGTCTTTGCTGTCTTCTATGTCCTCCTAATCCTGCCGCAGCAGAAGAGGCAGAAAAAATGGCAGGCGATGATTGACGGCCTCAAGTCCGGCGACCGTGTCGTTACCACCGGAGGGATAGTCGGTATCATTCTTTCGATTAAGCAAGGCGAAGGCGCAGACGTCGGCAGCATCATCCTCCGCGTAGCTCCGGACAACTTGAAACTTGAAGTTTCTCGCAATGCTATCGCGTCGGTCTCCGTCAGCGATAGCGGGACAAAATCTTAAACGATCGCGGTTTCCATGAAGAAGAACCTGCTCTGGAAAGTTTTATTCATTGTTGCTACTTTGGTCGTGTTTGTCTGGGGAATTTTCCTCGGAACCGATCCACAGAAGAGCATTGAAGCCATCAAGACGCGTGGCATCGTTGCCGGCATTCAGCAGAACATCCATCTTGGTCTTGACCTTCGCGGCGGCACCCACCTGATTCTCCAGGTGCAGGTAAACGACGCTGTGAATGCCGAAACCGATCAGACCATTGAGCGGCTCAAGGATGCGCTTAAGAAGAAGAATATCGCTTTCGGGGACATCGTCAAACTCGATCCCGCAGCGGCTCCGCAGAAGATTGTTTTGCGCGGTGTTGATATCGGTGCCGCCGGTGATCTGCGCTCGCTCATTCAGGATCAGTTTGCCGAATACGATCTCGTTTCCGGCTCCGATAATTCCTGGAATGTTGTTCTGAAGCCGGCCGTCCTCGAAACGATTAAGAAACGCGCCGTGGAGCAGGCGGTCGAAACCATTCGCAACCGAATAGACCAGCTTGGCGTTTCCGAGCCTATTATTCAGGAACACAGCCTGGGCGAGCACCAAATCCTTGTGCAGCTTCCCGGCGTGGATGATCCTGCCCGCGTTAAGGAAGTGATGCAGTCCACCGCGATGCTGGAAATCCGGCTTGGTCTGGATAATGGACGCGCCTACAGAAGCGAGCAGGAGGCTTTAGCTGCTCACGGCGGCATTCTTCCCCCGGATGCGGTCATCATCAAGGGCAAGCCTAAAGCCGGCACTGACAGCGGCGAGGTCTACTACCTGATCAGCCGCGTCTCGGCGGTCAGCGGACGCGACCTTCGGTCGGCAGAAGCTGGACGCGAAGAGAATGGACGTCCCGATGTGATCTTCACCCTGACCCGTGACGGCGGCGACCGGTTCTACAATTTCACCTCCGCCCACGTCGGAGAACCTCTGGCAATTGTGCTGGACGGGAAGGTGCAGGAAATCGCCAACATCAAGGAACCGATTCGCGACACTGGCCGCATCTCCGGTTCATTCACCGAACAGCAGACGAAGGATCTTTCGATGGTTCTGCGTTCCGGTGCGCTGCCGGCGTCGATCAAGTACCTTGAAGAACGTACCGTCGGCCCATCGCTAGGCGCCGACTCGATTGAGAAGGGCGTGCGCGCGGCGCTGGTCGGTCTGATCGCCGTTATGGCCTTCATGCTGATCTATTACCGTTTCGCTGGAATCAACGCGGATTTCGCGCTGATCCTGAATCTGGTGATTCTGCTCGGCTTCCTTGGCTTCACAGGCGCCACGCTTACCTTGCCCGGAATCGCGGGTCTCATCCTCACGGTTGGTATGGGTGTGGATTCCAACGTGCTGATCTTCGAGCGTATTCGCGAAGAGCTGCGCAATGGAAAGACCCCGCCCTCGGCTGTGGAGCAGGGCTTTAAGCAGGCCTGGGTAACGATTGTCGATACCCACGTCACTACGATTGTTTCGGCGGCCATCCTGTTCCTGTTTGGAACCGGTCCGGTCAAGGGATTTGCTGTGACCCTTACTTTCGGTTTGCTGGCGAACCTGTTCACCGCGGTCTTCGTATCGCGCACGATCTTTGACAGCATCCTCAACCGCCATCAGCACGGCGAGGCGCTCTCGATCTAAGTTCGACGGCCGGACCGGGAAGATTTTCCGGTTCCGGCCGTAGCAAGTCAGATGTGAAGTTCAGCTGCGTTCGAAACGCACAAGAAATTTAGAGGAGCCCGCGCTTCTCAAGAAGGCTTCTAAAGTGGAACTGTTTCGTAACACAAATATCGACTTTCTCAGCAAGAAGTGGTATTTCCTTGCCTTCTCGTTGATCTTCTCCGTTGCCGGTGTCGCTTCCATGCTGTTTTGGCACCACATCCCGCTCGGAATCGATTTCCGTGGCGGGACTGTCGTGGACGTGAAGTTCACGCAGACACCCAACGTAGACAAAATTCGAGCGGAACTGGATCGCGCCGGGCTGAAAAACACCACGCTCCAGGCCGACACCCGCCCTGGCAGCAATGAGCTGCTCATTAAGCTTGATATTCGCGAAACCAGCGAACAGGCGCTTGATCAGGGTAAGGAGCAGATCATCAAGGCCCTGGAGACTAACGCCGAAGCAGGGAAAACCGATCTCAACAACATCGGCTACACGTCTTTGCAGGACTATCTGCTCAAGGCGGATCCGCTGCACCTCGGCACCGATGCCCCGGCTCAGTACGCCCAGATCGCGCGCTCGATTGTGAACTTCCGCGACAAGACTCATAGCGGGGTTCTGAACTCCGTAGCAGATGTCAGCGCGGTCGCTCCGGCCGGCGTGGTTCAGGCTCTGCAGCAGGATTTCTTCACCTCGAATTTCGGTGTGCGTAACGTCGAGATTGTTGGTCCGCAGGTTGGCGCCCAGCTCCGGAAGCAGGCTCTTCTTGCGACGCTGTACTCACTGCTCGGAATGCTGCTCTACCTCTGGTTCCGCTTCGAGTTAATCTATGGCGTGGCCGCGGTTATCGCCTGCTTCCATGACACGCTCATTACTGTTGGCGCGTTCTCGCTGCTCAATACCGAGATCTCGCTGACGGTGATCGCGGCGATACTTACCCTCGTCGGCTACTCGATGAATGACACCATCGTCGTCTTCGACCGTATTCGCGAGAATATCAAGCTGCAGCGTAGGGATTCGCTGGCCGAGATCGTAAACAAGAGCATCAACCAAACGCTGAGCAGAACAGTTCTGACCTCCGGCCTCACGTTCCTCACCGTGCTTGCGTTGTTCCTGTTTGGCGGAGAAGTCCTGCACGGCTTCTCTCTGGCTCTCGTGATTGGCATTCTTATTGGCACATATTCGTCGATTTTCATCGCGGCGCCTATGTTGGTTGCTTATCAGGAGTGGCGAGGACAGAAAGCCGTGCCTGGAGCGCCATCTGCTTCGTCGGGCGGCAAGGGGCGCCGTTATAAGTCACCGGCAAAGGCGTAGCCAGTTTTCAAAACGCGATTCCGGCGGCGGGTTGACCAGAGTGGTCGCCCGCCTTGCCGCATACAAAGGTGAGTTCCAGGTTTGCGGTTTATGCTCCACGGTTTGCGCTATCTGAAGTGTTGTTTTTTCGGCGGTCAGTCGATTTTGGGAGCAATTTCATCGCCGCTGGTGTCTATTCAAATAGTAAGACGGAGAACTGGTTTATGTTCGAAGACAGCCTTCTGGAATCTGGCGGAAGAAACTCGAAGCTAAAGAGGCGCGGCCCGTGGGCGACTCTGGTTTCCTTCGCTATTCAGATCGCGCTGATTGGCGTACTGGTATTGATTCCCCTGATTTATACAGATAATCTCCCTAAACAGCAGTTGATGGGGTATTTGGTTGCCCCACCCCCGCCTCCTCCGCCTCCTCCGCCTGCCGCAGCGCCTGCAGCAGGGCAGGTGATCAAGGCGTCTAAGAGTATGATAGAGATTGACAACGGAAAACTTAAAGCTCCCACTGCGATTCCCAAAAAGATTGCGATGGTCAGAGAAGACGTGGCACCACCGCAGGTCGGCGGCGTGGTGGGTGGCGTACCCGGTGGCGTACCCGGCGGAGTCGTAGGTGGCGTACCTGGTGGATCCCAGGGCGGTGTGATAGGCGGCGTGCTTGGAACGATCGCGTCGGCCGTACCGGTGGCTGTTCCCGTCCCCAAGGTAGCAACCCCTCAGCGCGTCAAGGTATCTGGGGGTGTTACCACGGGGCTTTTGATTCACAAGGTTCAGCCGACGTATCCGCAATTGGCAAAGCAGGCGCGTATCTCCGGTTCGGTTATCCTTCAGGCCGTGATCGGCAAGGATGGCTCGATTCAGAACCTGCGCGCCGTCAGCGGTCCGCCGATGCTCATTCAGAGTGCCATCGAGGCAGTTCGGCAGTGGAGGTACAAGCCTTATTACCTTAACGGCGAACCGGTCGAAGTGGATACTCAGATAACCGTAAATTTCACCTTGGCGGGTGGATAAACCCTTGAAGCCGGGGTCAACTTTGGCCGTTTCTGCGGATTTAGGTCCATCTCAAGCGCTAGACCAGCATCCAACTGTCGCGTCGGGAAAAGCTCTCAATTCGTGGCAGGGCAACCGTTCAACTGTGCGGCCCGGAGGTTCAAAAAACGAAGGCCGTGTATCCCGAGTGGCTGCGCACAAACTTTAAGATCAGAGCTTGAAACAGTTCTGAGGAGGAAATTCAACTCATGGTTCTCGCAAACATCGCAACGTTGGTTCTGTGCAATCTGCACCAAGCCGCGGTCCTGCTTTTCCAGGAGCCCGAAGGTGGCATCGGCTGGGACCCAATTTCGCTTTGGAAGCAGATGGGCTTCCTGGCGAAGATCGTCGTGGTCGTCCTGTTCCTGATGTCCGGCTGGTCGATCGGCATCATGATCGATCGCGCACTCGCCTTCTCGGCTGCCCGCAGCCAGTCGCGCGCTTTCGCTCCGGCTGTGGCTGGTGCCCTGAAGGATGGAAAGATTGAAGAAGCCATCAAGGTTGCCGACCGCAACAAGAAGAGCCATCTAGCGAAGGTCGTAGCCGCCGGTCTACAGGAATTCAAGGCTCACGGTGAATCCGCAGAGCAGGGCGAAGGGCTTGAAGCTTCCCGCCGCGCCCTTGAACGCTCCGTAGCCATCGTTCATGCCGAGCTGAAGCGCGGCCTTGGCGGTCTGGCCACGATCGGCTCCACGGCTCCGTTCGTCGGTCTGTTCGGAACCGTCGTTGGAATTTTGAATGCTTTCAAGGGAATCTCGGGCGCTAAGGCAACTGGTCTGGCTGCCGTCGCGGGCGGTATTTCTGAAGCTCTTGTGACCACTGCTATCGGTCTGTTTGTCGCAATCCCGGCCGTGTGGATGTTCAACTACTTTACCGGTCGCGTCGAAGCATTCGATGTGGAAATGGACAACAGCTCCAGCGAGTTGATCGACTACTTCTTAAAGCGTCGCAACACCCGCCGGTAACACTGATACCGGGAGATAGGGAAGCAATGGCAAACGGAAAGAAGAAGCGAATGGGCGACGTCAACTCGGAGATTAACGTTACTCCGATGGTTGACGTGATGCTCGTGTTGTTGATCATCTTCATGGTGGTCACGCCGATGCTCCAGAAAGGCGTCAGCGTGACCCTGGCAAAGACGGATAATCCGATTCAGATGCCGGAGGCCGACAAGGAAGATTCCCTCATCGTGGCCGTCATGCGCGATGGGAAGATTTACTTCAACTCCGATGCCGTCTCGCCTGAACAGTTGACCGATAAAGTGAAGGACAAACTGGCGAACAAGACTGAAAAGCGTATCTTCGTCAAGGCAGACGCCGGCGCCAAGTACGGCGACGTCGTCTCAGTGGTCGATGATGTCCGGTCCGCGGGTGTGGATCAACTCGGCCTCCTCACCGAAGAACGCAAGCGGGACTCGTTCAAGTCACCGGCAGCTGCCGAGACTAAGAATAAGAAGAAGTAGGGAGCGACCGTTATGGCAATGCAAGCGGGTGGCGGGGGCAATGGTCCTCAGGCAAACATTAACGTAACGCCGCTGATCGATGTGTTGCTGGTGCTGCTGATCATCTTCATGGTCATCACACCATTCACGCCCAAAGGGCTTGACGCGCTGGTACCTCAGCCTCCGAAGCAGCCTCAGAAGCAGAGCGAACCCGATCAGCGCACAATCGTCGTACAGGTGCACAAGAATGGTGCAATCAAGATCAACCAGGATGACGTGCCGATAGATAAGTTGCAGGGCCGTCTGGAAGACATCTTCAAGACGCGTGCTGAAAAGGTCGCGTTCGTCAAAGGCGATGAAGATCTCACTTTTGCCGACGTAGCCTCTGTGATCGACAAGGTTCACGCCGCCGGCGTGGACAAGGTTGGTCTCATCACTGCCAAGATCGAAGCCGGACAGTAGCCGGATTGCAAGAATCGAGTGAACGGGAGCGTTGCGCAGCAAGCCGCGCTCCCGCCTCCTCTCCCTTCCGATAAAGCACGGAGCGGGCCTCTGAAGCGCCCGTACCGAGGCGACGGTGCACGTATGTACCTGGCAGTGAAGCTTTTCCCGAGACTTCAGACCCGGCTCAAAAAATTGGCAACGGAAGGTGATACTAAATGAACAGAATCGTACGCGTGCTGGCCGGTTTATTCCTCGCTCTCGCCGTATTGGCGTCTGCCGGGTGTACCAAGCTCCAGGCTCGCGACCACCTGAACAAGGGTGTGCAATCTTACAAGAACGCTCGTTATGAAGAGGCGATTGAACATTTTAAGACTGCGGTCAGCCTTGATCCCAGCCTGCTCAACGCTCGCATTTATCTCGCCACGGCTTATGCCCAGCAGTATGTTCCCGGGGCTGAGACTCCGGAAAACAAACGCTACGCCGAGCAGGCCATTGGGGAATACAAGAAGGTCCTCACTGTCGATCCTGCAAACGTGAATGCAGTGAAGGGAATAGCCTATCTCTTGCTCCAGCAGAAACAGTTCGCGGATGCAAAGCAGTACTACAACAAGGCTATTCAGATCGATCCCAATGATCCGGAATCCTATTACTCGGTCGCCTTCATCGACTGGACCGAGGCTTACAAGTTTCGCCAGGAACAACGCAACAAGCTAGGTATGAAGGTCACGGATCCCCTGAAGGACAAGGGTGTTTGCAGCGTGGTAAAGGCGCATAACGCCCCCGCAGTGGAAGAAGGCATTAACCTTCTGACAAAGGCTCTCCAGCTTCGTCAAGATTATGACGATGCCATGGCTTACCTGAATCTGATGTATCGTGAGCGTGCCGACTACGAGTGTGACAACCCAGAGGCCCGTGTCGCAGATCTCAAGGCTGCCGACAACTGGGTGGACAAGACTATCGCTACCAAGAAAGAAAAGGCGAACAGACAAGGGCCAGGTGGAATTGTAATGGACCAGCAGCAGAGATAGCTGCCCTTGTGCTTTCTTGTTCATGGCCTCTCTGCGGAGAGGCCATGGCGTTTCTCACGAAATAACGCCGGTTCGGAGCCCGTTTTAGATTTATTGTTTCACTCGTGAACCATTTCTGTTAACATCCCCCCAAGTCTCCACTCGAAGTTAGTTTCCAAAAGGAACGCAGACTAATGTTTAAGCGAATTTTGGTCGCCAATCGCGGCGAGATCGCGGTTCGCGTGATTCGTGCCTGTCGAGAGATGGGCATCGAATCGGTTGCAGTTTATTCCGACGTAGACCGGCGTGCGCTCCATGTGCGCATGGCCGATTTTTGTGAATATCTCGGCCCGGCCCAAGCCTCCGAGTCCTATCTAAACGTGCCGAAGATTCTCGAGGCGGCACGTCGGAGCGGAGCGGAAGCAATTCACCCGGGTTACGGGTTCCTTTCGGAAAACGCCGGTTTTGCGCGTGCGTGCCGGGAGGCCGGAATCGTTTTTATCGGCCCCTCGCCGGAGTCGATGGAGATGATGGGCTCCAAGATCAAGGCGCGCCAGCAGATGAAAAAGGCCGAAGTGCCTTTTGTCCCCGGAACCGATCACGGTATGAAGAGCGTCGAGGAAGCTCTGAGCGTTGCCGAATCTATTGGCTATCCTGTGATGCTTAAAGCCTCGGCCGGTGGCGGCGGCAAAGGCATGAGACTGGTGAGCAGTTCCGCGGAACTGGCCAGCGCCTTTGAAGCCGCAACGAGTGAGGCTCAGCGCGCTTTTGGCGACCCTGAGGTTTATATCGAGAAATTCATTCAAAATCCGCGTCACGTTGAGATGCAGATTTTCGGCGATACGCATGGCAATGTCATCTATCTCGCCGAACGCGAGTGCAGTGTGCAGCGCCGTCACCAAAAGGTTCTCGAAGAGGCTCCCTGTTCTTTCGTTGATCCCGATATGCGCCGACGAATGGGTGAGGTAGCCGTAAAGGTTGGTAAGACCGCCAACTACTCTAATGCCGGCACCGTTGAATTCCTTGTCGATTCCGAGAAAAACTTCTACTTCCTTGAGATGAACACCCGACTCCAGGTTGAGCATCCGGTCACGGAAATGGTCACCGGAATCGACCTTGTGCAGTTGCAAATTCGTGTAGCCGCCGGTGAACCGCTGCCAATCAAGCAGCAGGACATTGTTTTGCGCGGACACTCGATCGAACTTCGCGTCTATGCGGAAGACCCGGACAACAACTTCTTCCCATCGCCGGGACGTATTACCCGTCTGATCGCGCCCTCCGGGCCGGGAATCCGCCGTGATACCGGCGTGTACGAAGGCTGGGTTGTGCCGCTTGATTACGACCCGCTCCTCGCAAAACTGATCGCCTATGGCGAGAACCGCACGCAGGTTATTAATCGCCTGCGCCGCGCACTTCTCGAATACTTCATCGGGGGCATTAAAACCAATATCTCGCTCTTCCGCCGGATCCTCCTTGATCCGGATTTCCAGGCCGGACGGGTCGATACCGGTTTCCTTGATCGCCTTCTGAATGAACCTGCTGTTGCTGATGAGCGCACGGCTCGCCGAGTTCCGATTGTTGCACTGGCCGCGGCAATTTTTGCGCAGCAACCGCCGCCCGGAGCGCAGCCAGCCCGCAATCTGGACGGATTACATGCGGCTCAAACTGCTACTGTTCTGCATAGTAGCGCCAACAGGCGGAGCGGTTGGAAAGCCGCTGCACTCTCCGAGGGGGTCGGCAGATGAAATACGAAGTACTAGTCGATGGTCACCTGCACGAGGTCGAACTTGAGCGTGCCGAAAACGGATACCAGTGCAAGGTCGACCACGAGCTTTTCGACCTTAACGTCGTCATGACTGCCCGTGACGTGCTCTCCATCGTCCACCAGGGCCGCCAATACGAAGCCAAGCGCGAATATTCACTTCAGAGAGAAACTCACATAATCGTAGGTTCTGAACGTTTCGGCACCGAGGTCCGCGATCCCCGCTCCCTTCGCAGCCGCACCGTTACCACAGCCGCAGCGGGTCCTGCGAAAATCACGGCTCCCATGCCGGGAAGAATCGTTCGTGTCATTGCTGCCGAGGGCGATGACGTCGAAATCGGACAGGGTCTCGTGGTTGTGGAAGCTATGAAAATGCAGAATGAAATTAAGTCCACAAAGAAGGGCAAGGTGACGAACCTGGCCGTCCAGGAAGGCGTTGCCGTCAACGCGGGAGACTTACTGGCAGTAGTCGAATAAAGTTCAATTTTCCCGGCGCAGCCTTGAGCTGCGCTCTGGACTGTTGAACAAAGTACCCAGAAAGCTCTCGTATTTACGAGGGCTTTGTTTATTCAGAGTTCATGCTGAAAAAAGTGAGGACAGCGGCTGTAGCCTGGTGACGCCCCTCATAAATTGAAGAGCCACGCGTCTTCGGGGCTCACGACGGGCGAGGCTGGGATTTGGCTGTGTAGGCGAAAACGAAGAAAACGGTTTCGTTGAATTTGAATTCCGCCACTTTGTTCATGCCCATCTTTTTATGAGCTCGTAACGATGAATCGTTATCGCCTCGGATAAAGAGCACGCCCTGGCGGCCAGGCTCTTCTTCCAGCAGCCGCTCGAACATGAGTTTGGCCAAGCCTTTACCGCGTTCCTGCTTGCTGACGCAGATTGGTCCGTAGATGTAGGCATCGGACTCGGCATGGGGATAGGCCTGGAGCATCTCTTCAAGTATGGGGACGGGTTGCTTCTTATGCACTGCGAGTGAAGTCGTCAGCAGGAATCCGACAACTTTGTCATCGCGGCATGCCACAATCTGGGGCATGTCTTCCATCATTTCTTCGACCTGATGAGGCTCCAATTTGGTGGCCAGCGTGCCACCTTGCGCAATCTGATTCGCTTTCTGAAGTTCTACGATGCCGTGCACATCTTCTTTCGACGCGATGCGGACCACAATTCGACTTTCTCTCATGCTCGCTGTCCCTGTCATGGACCAGATATTAGTGCGCTTGAGGGTTTGCGATCAATAGACTGCGTGCGACTAGTCAGGAACCTTTTTGTGGCTACGGCAAAGCAAAACGCCCAGCCGGAGCCGGGCGCAGATGATTGCGAGAGATATCTACTGTCCGTTGTTTTTCAGAATCTCGTTGGCAAGATAGTTTTCAATTGAAGCGCTGTTGTGCAGGGACTCGTAGTACGCAGCCTTCAGCAGTTGTTCCCGGCGGTCGCGCAGTTGTTCGCTAATCGCCTTTTGTACTTGGGGATCGTTCAGCTCGCGCTGTCCTGCGGGCTCTTTCGAGATGAGCTTGAGGATACGGAAGCCGAACAACCGGGTTCCCCCGCCGTCTGCCGCCGGAAGTGGCGGAGTGATCTGCCCTGGTTTGAGGCGGCTGATAGCTTCATAGGCCTGCTTGTCGTTTTGTAGCGAATTTTCAGCAATGAAGCCGAGGTCGCCACCGGTTGCGGCGGTGTCAGGATGTTCGCTGTAATTCTTTGCAAGGGTGGCAAAGTCCTCGCCTCTCTCCAAACTGTTCAGCAGCATCAAAACTTTCTTTTTCGCCTCAGCCTCATTCTGTGCTTTGTCGTTCTTCAGGTTGTGGACTTGCGGGTTGGGCTGGGTTGTAACCAGAATCTGCGCCAGATGATATTGCGGCGCGATCAGGTTGAATTCCGCCTTGTGCTGGTTATAGAAGTTTGAGATGTCGCTGTCGCTGATGTTGACCTTCGACGTGATCTCTTTCTTCAGCACCTTCTCAACGGTAATGGAGCGGCGCAGGTCGCGTTTGAAATCGTCCAAGGTAATGCCGCGTTCCTTCATCCGCCGGTCAAATTCTTCTTTTGTGAACGGCGCCTGGATTTCGGCAAGCTTGGTGTCCACCTCTTCATCAGTCGCCATCAACCCCAGCTTTTCTGCCTGTTTCATCAGAATTTCATTGTCAATCAGTTCACGCAATATGCTCAGGCGCAAGCTCTGCGCTTGTTCATTCGAAGGCGGCTGCTGTCCTTCCGTCTGATGGCGATAATATTTCTCGACCTCGCTGCGCATGATCTTGTGTTTGTTGACCCGGGCCAGCACATCACCGTCGTCCTGCCGTCCTTTGCATCCCGCAGCGAAGAACAGAACCAGCGTGCAAGCCGCGCCCAGCGCCAAGCCCGATACGTGTATTTTGCGATTCAATAGAGATTCCTCCAGCTCTGCAAAGGCGCAACTCACCCAGCCCCGGCGCGAGCTTCCTTGTGCAACTCAAACTTACATGGATTTCTTTTGGGATGGCGCAGAGCCTTTTGCCGAAGGCTCTGCGCCTACACTCTTCAGTTCCTTGTCCAATATCAACTTCAGTTCAGTCGCGGGTATTGCGCCGTCCAGTTTCATTCCATTGATGAATAGCACTGGAGTGGATTCCACTCCCACGCTCTCCGCTTCCTTTACGCTGGCGCTCAGGTTGGTTTTCGACTGCTCTTTCACGCAGCTCTCCAGAGCTGCCGTATTCGTCGAATGGCGCCTGCCTATGTCCAGCGTGATGCGGTCTACCTCGGCTACTTGAGCGCTAACGGCGCGTTGCTCGCCTTGGATCTGTTTTGGATTGGCATGCACGAAGTCGGCAAACTCCCAGTATGCGTCATCGTTCTGCTTTGCCAGGCACCCCGAGTCAATCGCTGCGCGCTCGGCCCAAGGATGAATCTGAACCAGCGGGAAATCCTTATATACAACCCGGATCCGGTCGCCGTAGCTCTTCAGTACCTCTTTCAGAGTCTCGTGGACGCGTGAGCAGTATGGGCACTGGAAATCGTCATAGACCACAACCGAAACCCTTGCATTCTTATTGCCGCGAACCGGTCTCCCCTGCTGGTTGATCTTCGCCATCACTTCCGCCAGTGGGTCGCGCGTCAGGTCCATCTTCACGAGTGAAATCAGAGTCTTTCCGTCCTTGCTCAGCAGCAGCTCACGTTTCTGCGACTGTCCATTGAAGGAAAGATTCAGCGTCAGCTGATCAAAAGCGGGAAATTCTGTGCTCGGCTTCCGTTCGCCTATGCTCACGTTCACGAATGCCGGCAGGTTGAAGGTGGCGCGAACCTGCCGCTCAATTTTTCGATCCAGTTCCGCGCTAATCGGGCTCTGGGCCTTGCAACCGATTGCCAACAATAACAAACACAGAAATATACGGCGCATAAGCCATTCCCCGACCGTTTTCAGATTCCGTTCCATTGAAATTGAATTATCTCATGGGCAGATTCCCCTGTAGTTTCAGCGGCGGGCGCGTGCTTCAAATAGCGAAGCCGCACAAAGGCGGCTTTCGTGTCTGGAGTATCCATTCTTCCGTTTTGTCTCCGCGTGCTACTTCAAACTGTCCACCGCCAGCACCGCGTTCATTGACCCCGAGCGGAACCCTTCCACGTCCAGCGTCACGTACTTGAAACCGCACGCCTTGATCTCCGCGCTCATCCGCGCAAACATTTCCAGCGACAGTGCCCGCTCCATCTCGTCGCGCGCAATTTCGATGCGTGCAATATCGCCGTGGTGCCGCAGGCGGAACTGACGGAAACCCATTCCGCGCAGTGCGTCTTCTCCGCGCTCCACCTGCTCCAGGGCTTCGCGCGTGACCTTGCGGCCATACTCAATCCGCGAGGACAAGCAGGCCGACGCCGGTTTATCCCAAACTCGCAATCCTGCCTCGGCAGCCAGCGCGCGGATATCCGCCTTGGTCAGTCCCGCTTCCAGCAGAGGAGCCGCAACTCCGTGTTTTGAAGCCGCCTTTTGTCCCGGACGCCAGTCTCCCTGGTCGTCCAGGTTTACACCGTAGGCGACCGCCGCCCAGCCATTGTCGGCAGCGAAGCGTTCCATCATTCCGAACAGCTCATCCTTGCAGTGGAAGCATCGCATCGAGTCATTGCGCTGATAGTCGGCGTTCTCCAGTTCATCCGTACGCACTATTTCCAGAGGAATCCCGCACTCCTCGGCAAATATCACGGCGTCGCGCATTTGCGCCCGTGCCAGCGAAGGCGAATCCGCCATTACCGCCAGCATATTGCTGCCTAGAATTTCGTGCGCCGCCCACGCCAGGTAAGCCGAATCCACTCCGCCCGAATAAGCTATAAGCACCCGCCCAAGTTCCCGCAGCCGAGCATACAGACCCTCGCGCTTGGCAGCCAGTTCGGAATTAACGGGAACTCCCCCAATGTTGTTCATATTTCTATTTTACTCATCGAGAAGACCGCAGATTATAGAGAGCCGTCTGGCGGTATTGAGCGACGTGGTTTGTTCGCGCCAATTGTCGCAAGACTCTGGAATTGCATCAGCTTTTCGCGTAGATTGTGATCGCATGAGCACCCCTCGTAATTTAATCCTGACTTTGATCTTTATTTGTTTTGCTTTAGTGACTTCAAGCAGCGCGTCGCAACAACAAGGCTGCGAGGACCCGTGCGGGAAACCGACCGCGTGGCAAGACTTCAATAGTTTTACGCTAAAGGTAAGCCTCTCCGGGCCAGGCCGCGTACTCGCACTGGCAGGGGCAATTCGACAACAAATCCAACGATATTCGGATCGATGTCGAACAGTCAGTGCCTGACAGGGTTGTCGTGGGAAAGATCCTGATGATTGGCGGTCGTGTTATGGCGATCAAAGGACCGATCGCAGAGGCAGGCTATGAAATCGACGCGCTGGATGCGGCAGCTTTACAGTTGCAGCTGGTGATGAAACTGCTTGGCCGCGCTCTCCCGGATGGACCTGCTTCGGTAAAGTCCGCACAAAGTATCGACTTCGCTGACAGCAAGACTGGAGTTGAGATTGCAACCCTAAGTGCGGGAGGGATGATTCAACCACCTTGGCACATCATTGGCGAACTCAAGCGTCTTCCAACTGATGGCATTCAATACACGCTGACACTCACATCGAGGAGCGGAGACGAAGCTAGCAAGGGACAACATGAGAGCATCGTCATGTTTGCCGGAACTCTTTTCAACAGCGCCAATACAAGGATTGACGACCAGTTGAGTTTAGAGAAGTGGAATGTATTCGAGGTTGGACCTCAATCCCGCAAGCAGCAGGGCGCCACTGTTATAGACTTCGGCGCGGCTCCAACGTCCATGACATACAAGACAGTCGCTGATGTTCGCAAGCAGATCGAGGCTGACAAGTATGCTGGTAAAGCTGACCCTGCGAAGGATTTCACCGGGTTCTGGAAAGAGAAGTGTGACGATCCTTTTGGTTTGCAGATCAAGCATTTTGGTACAGACGGAAAGTATTCTATTGTCTTCTGTGGTCCCGGCGGATGCGGCGATCCTGAAAAGGACGGACGCAAAACATTCATAACGAAGGATCCGCACTTTCAAGTAATCAGCGAGGATGAACTCAAGGAGCAGAGCACGGATGGCTGGAAGACCTATCGTCGCTGCACCAAGGACACTCATCCTGTGTTGAAGTACGATGACAAAAAGGAACCCTGATACCTATTCATCTGTCCAACAATTCTGAATGGGGCATCGACGTGCGTTCAGCAGGCTCTAAAGCAAAAGCTTTCCTGAGCTGTCGTCACTTAGGCCTACGTCGAACATCACCGCTGCTTACACGATTTCCTGCGACAATCTCTGGCCGAGAGGAGGGCAGGGCTAATGGCATTGAACGAATCGGCAAGGGGCAGCTGACCAAATAAGGCGGGAGATCATCAAGCGCTCGGCACACCCAGGTAAATCTGGCTTACAACCGAACAGACTTGGCGAAGTTCCACCCCGGTCGCACTCGGCCGCACTCATGGCTGGGATTCGAGCTACGCTGATGACTTACGTTCTCGACTGAATCAGGAGATACTATGAGCCAACCCGGACTACCCCAGGAAGAACCCGACTTCTCCTTGGTTTTAGGCGGTCCAATCTTTCAGTTTTTCCGACGGGCACATTTAAGCGGCAGTGGGTTGGAACTGCTTCACCGCCGTATCGTCGTGATCACGCTGATTGCGTGGCTGCCGCTCCTGATCTTGTCATCCCTGAGCGGGCACGCACTCGGTGGTAGCTGCACGGTCCCATTCCTTCACGATATCGTGACCCAGGTTCGATTCCTGATAGCATTGCCGGTGCTCATTGGCACCGAGTTGATTGTTCATGTGCTCATCCGGCCGGTGGTGCAGCAATTCGTCAAGAGCAACACTGTCGTAGCGGAAGAAAGGCCGAAATTCAACGCCGCCATTGACTCAGCGGTACGCTTGCGCAATTCCATCCCGTTAGAGTTGGGATTGCTGATTCTCGTCTTTACAACCGGGCATTGGCTCTGGCAAAGCCGGTTTTTGTCGTTGGGCTTTTCCAGTTGGTACGCCATACTAGAGGGTGCGCATTGGCGTCTTACTCCCGCTGGGTATTGGAACGCCTACGTCAGTATTCCCATCTTCCAGTTCATCTTGATGCGGTGGTATCTGCGGCTACTTATTTGGTCCCGATTCCTATGGCAAGTTTCGAGGCTGAACCTGCACCTCATTCCCACTCACCCCGATCGGGCGGCAGGACTGGCCTTTCTGGTCAGAAGCTCCTACGCTTTCGCGCCCATCCTTTTCGCCCAGGGTACCCTGCTCTCTGGTTTTATTGCGAACCGCGTAATATACGATGGCCGGAACCTACTGTCCTTCAAAATGGACGTAATTGGTTTTATAGGTTTCATGTTGCTGTGCGGCTTCGGCCCGCTCACCATGTTTACGCCGCAGCTCGCGAGCGCGAAACGAAAGGGGTTATTTGATTACGGATTGCTTGCTAAGGAATCTCTGAACAGGTAGTTGGAAACTCCATTGTCGGCATTTCTTGGTTTTCGCGGGCGGTTTTTCAGGCCATTGGGGCCGAATATTAAGTGACCGGAGCTTTGATCGCGCTTCCAGACGGTGTCTGGAGACACTACGCCATGTGGGTGGACAACAATCTGCGGCGCGAGACAAACAGATTGCTCAACGCACACAGGGTAAATACCTGATTGGCGTTCTTGCGGATTCCCCGGTAGCGCACTTTCACGTAGCCGAACTTGCGTTTGATCACCCCAAAGACATGCTCCACCTTTGACCGAACGCGTGACTTGTTGCGGTTCTTCGCCTTCTGTACTTCATCGATGCGATTCTTAAAGCGATAGCGTTGGTTGGTCAGGTCCTGCGCCAGCGGCGCAGCTTCGCGGATCGCTTCGGTTTGTCCGCGATAGGCCTGATCGCCCCAGACCTTTGTCTCTTCGCCATGCAGCAACTCCGGCAAGAGGGTGCAATCGGCCACGTGGGCCGGGGTCACCACCGCCGAGTGGACGATCTTATGTTTACTGTCCACACCGATATGCGCCTTCATCCCGAAGTACCACTGCTTGCCCTTGCGGGTCTGATGCATCTCGGGATCGCGTTTCTGCTCGCGGTTCTTCGTCGAACTGGGGGCATGAATGATCGTCGCATCGACAATCGTGCCGGTTGTAATCTTGATGCCACGACTCTGCAAATGAACGTTCACCGTCTCCAGGATGGCCCCGCCCAGGTTATGCTCTTCCAAAAGATGGCGGAACTTGCAGACCGTGGTCTCGTCGGGCACGGGTTCGTTGCCGAGATCGATCCCGGTGAAGTTGCGCATGAGCGGCGAGTCATACAGTGCTTCCTCCACCGCCGGGTCGGAGAGATTGAACCACTGTTGAAGGAAATAAATGCGCAGCATGCGCTCGATACCAACCGGGCGCCGTCCGTTGCCAGCTTTGGGATAGTGCGGTTCCACCAGTGAACACAATGAGCTCCACGGAACTACCTGCTCCATCTCTTCCAGAAATGCCGCACGCCGCGTCTTCTTGCTGTACCGCTCAAATCCCGTCGTCATTGCCAGTGTCCGCTGTCTCATTGTCTTCAGAGTCTCTTGACTCAATCTACACAATGACACTGTGGAAAGCAGAGAAGGACTTAATCAGAGTTTCCCTAATCGCTACGTAGAGCAGTTCGAGGAGAAGTGGGTATTAAGAGGCACATCGCACTACGATGGACTTCTAGGCACCGGCGACATTCAGTCGTTGGCCGATCTCGGCAATGACTACGCCATCGTGCGAGAGATGATTCTCGTCCCCTTCGGACTCCAAGACATGGCCCGACTCGCCGTGGTGACCGCGGCGCCGCTCATGCCTTTGGGGCTGATAATCTTTTCGCCTGAAGAGATACTGATGCGCCTTGTAAAGGTGATCTTCTAAAAGAATCAAACCTTCATCATGGTCGCGGCTCCTGAACCCTGCTTGTAATGGTACTGATGGTCAGGTGTAGTCCCCTTGTAGCCGCGCCTTTGGCGTATGTGGATCATTCACGATGTTCAGTAGTCTTGCCGGTTTCCTCCCCAATCCGTGGGTGGATCGTCGGCAAACAGGAAGTTGAGAACCAAAGATTGCAGCGATGAATCGCCTAGTATCCAACCAATCCTGAAGGTATCGACGTGCGTTAAGCGGGCTCCAAAGCAAAAGCGCCGCCCTGTGCAGGCGGCGCTCCAAAAATATCCAAATGAGATTTACAGAATATAGCGGCTAAGGTCCTGGTCCTTGACGATATCGGCCAGCATCTTGCCAACGTATTCGCGATCGATCTTGATTTCCTTTTCCTTCATCTCTGGAGCTTCGAAGCTGATTTTATCCAGCACTCTCTCCATGATCGTATGCAGCCGGCGCGCACCGATATTCTCCGTGGTTTCGTTCACCTTGGCCGCGAAGATTGCGATCTCCTCCAGAGCGTCAGGCGTGAACTCCAGCTTCAGCCCTTCCGTATCCAGCAGCGCTACGTACTGCTTGGTCAGGGATGATTTCGGCTCTGACAGGATCTTCACGAAGTCTTCCACGGTTAGCGATTTCAACTCGACGCGAATGGGGAAGCGGCCCTGCAGTTCAGGAATCAGATCGCTCGGTTTTGAGACGTGGAAGGCTCCGGCGGCGATGAACAGAATGTGATCCGTGCGTAGCATTCCGTAACGAGTGTTGATCGTTGTGCCTTCAACAATCGGCAGAATGTCGCGCTGCACGCCTTCACGTGAAACGTCGGGACCGTGGCCGCTTTCGCGCCCGGCGATCTTGTCGATCTCGTCGAGGAAGATGATGCCGCTCTGCTCTACGCGGTCCAGAGCCGTCTTGGTCACCTGGTCCATGTCGATCAGCCGCTGCTCTTCTTCTGCAATCAGGTATTCGAAGGCTTCGCTTACCTTCATCTTCCGCTTTTTCGTGCGCTGGCCAAAGATGTTGGGCAACATGTCCTTGAAGTTGATGTCCATGTCTTCAATGCCCTGATTGCTGATGATCTCGAAGGCCGGCATATTCTTCTCGCGCACATCCAATTCCACCATGCGCTCGTCCAGCTTGCCTTCGCGCAACTGCTGGCGCAGCTTCTCGCGAGTCCGTGAGGTGCTCTCGGTCAGCGCCATAATCGCCGTGGGTTCGCCCGGAATGGTCCTGGGTCCCGCGGATTCGCCCGATGTTGCAGTGCCATCGGACGGAGTGGTGGTCGTTGCCGTTGGCGATGGCGGTAGCAGCAGATCCAGAATGCGCTCTTCCGCATTCATCTCGGCTTTTTCCGCAACGTCCTCCAGCTTTTCTTCGCGCACCATGTCTATGGCAATTTCGATCAGGTCGCGAATCATCGATTCCACGTCGCGGCCCACGTATCCGACTTCCGTGAATTTCGAAGCCTCAACCTTCAGAAAAGGCGAGTTCGCCAGCTTTGCCAGTCGCCGTGCAATTTCGGTTTTTCCCACACCGGTTGGCCCGATCATGATGATGTTTTTCGGCATCACCTCTTCGGCCATCTCCGGCGAAAGCTTCTGCCGTCTCATCCGGTTTCTCAGCGCGATTGCCACGGCTCGCTTGGCATCGTGCTGACCCACCACGTGCTTGTCCAACTCGGCCACAATCTCGCGCGGCGTCAATTCGTCCAACGCGATCAAATCTTCTTCCACGGTCTGTGGCAAGTAAATCGCCATTCCAATTCCTTTCGGCGCCCGGGCACTAGCCCCTTTTTTGTGAGGACGCCTGTTACTTCCGCAACTCCGCCCGGCGCTTTTCGCTCTAGGCCGAGTCGCTCAGTGCTTCTCAGAGTTCTTCGATCGTGAACTTTTCGTTTGTATAAATGCAGGTCTGTCCTGCAATAGTCATCGACGCTTCCGCAATTTTCAGCGCGTCCATGTCCGTAAACTGCAACAGCGCGCGTGCCGCGCTCAATGCATACGGCCCCCCGCTGCCGATAGCGGCAATGTCGTCATCCGGTTCAATCACGTCACCGTTGCCGCTCAGCAAATACGTCTGGTTCTGGTCGGCCACCAGTAAAAGCGCTTCCAACTGACGCAGACTCTTGTCCGTGCGCCAGTCCTTGGCCAGTTCCACTGCTGAGCGCCCAAGGTTTCCCGCATACTGCTCCAGCTTTGTCTCAAAGCGCGCAAACAGCGAGAACGCGTCGGCCGTGGAGCCCGCAAAGCCAGCCAGGATCTTGCCTTGGTACAAGCGCCGGATTTTCCGCGCGCTCTGTTTGATTACATGGTCGCCGAGCGTCACCTGCCCATCGCCCGCCATCACCACCCGTCCGTTGCGGCGTACGCAAAGCACGGTTGTTGAGCGAATGCGGCTATTGTGGGTTGATGCTTCGGAAGAAAGAGGGCCATTCATAGATTTCATCGGCATTGGCGTAGTGCTTGATTATAACAGTGTCGCCCTGCGTGCTTATTTCGCCGATGAGTTTCGTAATTTCATCGCCTTTTCCGATTACTTTGTTCCAGTAATCGATTCTTTGGGTCCGTTTTGGAATCCATACGAGGTTCCCGTTTGACGTGTGAACATCCGGTTGTTAGGCTTTGTGGGTCGCTTCGACTTAAAAAAGCATGCAAGGGAGGAGCGTGCGTGCGCTCCATCGAGGCATCGTCAAACTGCCTCCCCGCACCTTTGCAATTTTCGGGAGAATACATTGCGGAAACGTTGGTACATCCTTTTCGTTGCTCGCGACGCAGAAGGACAACTCCGCAAGATTCCCATCCCGATTCATTATCTCTATGTTTTCCTCGCCGGAGCTCTCATCGGGATGTTCACCATCACGGGTATGGCCGGCTCGTACGCCCGCATGCTTTGGAAGGTTGAGCGCTTTAACGAACTCCGCGCGGAGAAGGATCAGATCAAGCGCAACTATTCGCAGCTTGAGCAGGTCTCCAAGGAGAAAGATGTACAGGTGGCGTCGCTCGGCTCAATCGCTGGCGAGGTTTCGGTCATTTATGGACTGAAGACCAATTCACACCTGATTCCGACAAATGACGACGTCCGGCCTGAACAGTACCAGGCTTCGCTCGAAACGCTTTACGCGCTCAGGGGATCGGCTCTCAGTGGAGCCGCCACTGCCGGGTTGCAGGAGGGCACGGAGCGTCTCGCCTCCCTTTCCGACTGGACTCGCGCGGCTGATGCGCCTTCGCTGTGGCCTGTCGAAGGACGCCTGACCAGTTCCTTCGGTTCTCGCGTCGATCCCTTTAATGGAGAAGGCGCTTTCCATAGCGGCGTGGATATTTCAGTTCCCTATGGAACGCCGGTTCACGCTGCCGCCGATGGCGTAGTCACTCTCGCCGAGTTCATGAGCGGCTACGGACGTCTGATTAGTATCGACCATGGCCACGGCCTTGCCACCCGCTATGGCCATCTTTCGGGAATCGCAATCGCACCCGGACAGCATGTCCGTCGAGGCCAGGTTATCGGTTATGCGGGCACCACGGGGCGTGCTACCTCGTCGCATTTGCACTACGAAGTTCGCGTCCAGAATGTTCCCGTGAATCCGCACAAATATCTGCGAACCACGATGGCACAGCTCGGCGGGCGGGGCGACAGCTAGTTCCGCGCCAGAAACAGGATTTCCAAATCTCAGATCATTTTCGCGGAAACTTTTTCTATTCTTCGGTATAGCTTTAGAGGTATGCTTTCTGTTCCGAAAGAGATTCCGAGTTATGAGTATTGTTGACTACCTGCCCCCGAATCCGATCATCATTAACGTTACGGCAACCGCAGCTGATGCGATTGAGGCCATGATCCGCCGCGGTATGGGTGCCGCTGCGATTGTTGATGAGCATGGCATCGTTGCCGGAATTTTCACGGAACGAGATGTCATGACCCGTGTCGCGCTGAGTGGCCGGGACCCGCATGAAATTCCCATTACGGACGTGATGACCACGCCAGTGGTGCTGGCCACTCGTTCCACCTCGCTTGCAGAGGCCACTTCCGTGATGATCAATTACCAGAGACGACACCTGCCGATAACTGAAGATGACGGCCGTTTGATAGGGATCCTTTCTATCCGTCACGTGTTGGAGCGCAAAGTGGACGAACTCACTGCCCAGATCGCGGCATCGGCCAACATGTAACGCGGCACCGGAAAAAGAAAAACAACGGACGGCCTATGTGTGCGCTGTTTTCTGTGGAATTCACAGCTCGGGATTTGGCACCGTTTGTCTATGCCTAAACGCTCAAGCAAAGATCACAGCTTCGCCACGGTGGCCAGGAACATCGTAGAGCAGGCCGTTGGCGAGTTCTCTGCTCGAAGATCAAGACACGGGCATGAATTTCGCTGCGGTCGCATTGGGGAATTGGCGGAGCTAAAGGTGCAAAGGCGAGATCCGAATCACTCTCTCCCGCAAAAAGCCGCAGCAGCTCGTTAACAAGATAAGGGTTAGCTCAGCGATGTTGTGTCTATCAAGGGCAAATCCATTTGGACAAATGGGTCTTCGTAGGACTTGGGCTCATAGTGCTTCCTGTAAACATCTTTCACTGAGGGAGATGCGACGTAATACCTTCCACGGGTTTCTCCCGATGCAACCAGCAGTCCGGCTTTCGCAAGCGCCTTCAGGTCTTGATTACCAACCTGCTCAGAGATTTCAGCCACAGAACTATATGAGGAATTTCGTACCCGATAACCAAAAGCGGCATCGGTAAGAGCCGCTATTGCGCGAGACGGTAAACGGTTTGAATTCAATACGCACTCTAATTCGTCCCATACGCGCTGAGTCATTCGGATGCGTTGCATTAGCCACATTCCCTGCCTGTAATGGGCGACCAAATTAAATCGAATCCAGGGTTTGCAATTGTTTTCCGGGTGCCATGATCCACGACCAACATCTCCAAGAACGTCATAATACTCCTGCGTGAACCGCCCCAAATATTCTTCTATGCTGCAAAAAGGTGGTTCTATAAATTGTTCCCTTGCGAGCACCAACGTCTGCAAACAGCGCGCCATCCGTCCGTTTCCATCTGAAAATGGATGAATCATCACCAGATTCAAGTGGGCCATTGCGGCGCGTACTTTTACCGGCATCTTAGATGATTCATTCAACTCCTGAACCAATTCATGCATTAAAGATGGAACCAGATCCGCATCCGGTCCTTCATACACCGTTGTCTGTTTCTTCTCATCTCTAACAAATATCATTCCGGGCCGCCAACGTCCGGGATGCTTCGTGAGATCGTGTTGTGTAATCATGAAGTGCAAGCTGCGAATCAGTGACTCGTCGTATGAGAAATGTGGATCTGACGCTAGTTGTAGCACGTATGTCATGGCATCTCTGTAACCAGTGGTAGCCTGCCAGTCACCCCTACTGGCATCAGTCGGTTCTTGGTTTTCAACTGCCGCCATTGCATCGTCTTTTGTTACATTGATTCCCTCTATACTATTGGAATGTCGGATATTACGAGCCAGCGTCGCTCGACGCAAAACTCCATGCCAACGCGCCGGAGTGCTAATTGCGTATTTGAGCGACTTCCGTAGTTCGTCTATCTTGTCAATCACTTCAAGCTCTTTTCGATCAAGCTGCTTCGGCGCAGTAAACAACATTGTCGTCACCCTCCTACTCCTAGATCCCTAGCGCAATTATAATATTAAATGATTCAATATGTATTATTGAATCATTTAATATTTACTGCAACTCTCAGGCGTTGCGGGTTACGCCCGCGATGAAAGCGGGAGTTGAGAAGGGCGTTTTGAGAGTTGAAGCTGGATTCACTTTTCGACAAATCAAACTGATCTACTACCAGTCGCTCTCGTGAGGTTCCATCACGTGCCCGGCAGCACCAACCTGACAGGCCCCTTTCCCTGATCGGCCTTTCGGGGTACTCTGCAGTCCATGCCTATTCCAGAGAATCGCCTCATTGAACGTATTGCCCGGGCCAGCGAGGCCGCCCGCCCCTGTGTACGTCGCGCCGCTCCGGCGCGTGTCCTGCAATCCATTGGCGACGATTGCGCCGTGCTCTCCATGCTGGCTGGCAACGAAATTCTTGTCACTACCGATTTCTCGCTGGAGGGTGTGCACTTTCGCCGCGAGTGGCATCCCGCCGACTCGGTTGGTCACCGCTGCCTGGTTCGCGGACTCTCTGATATTGCTGCCATGGGCGGCGAGCCTTCCACGGCATTTCTCTCTCTTGCTCTCCCCAAAGAACTCCCGCAGCGCTGGGCCGACCAGTTTTTTGATGGCCTGCTGACCACGGCGAATAAGGTTGGCGTGACGCTCGCTGGCGGTGATGTCGCGCAATCCCCCGCGGGAGTCATGGCCGATATTACTGTCATTGGAACAGTGCCCGATAGCAAGGCGATTCGGCGAAGCACCGCGAAGCCTGGCGACCGGATCTTTGTCTCAGGAGAACTAGGCGCGCCATTCGCACTGTTGGAGCAGATGTACGCAGCACCCGAGCGCCGCTTCCGGGCCTCGTCCTATCCTGCGCACTTCTATCCTCAGGCCCAGCTTGCGCTAGCTAAATTCCTTCGCGAAAAACAGATTCCAAGCGCAATGATAGATATCAGCGATGGCTTGTCCATCGACCTTGCTCGACTCTGCCGCGCCTCCAATGTCGGTGCTGTCCTGCAGGAGAACGCAATCCCCGTGGCCTCGCTCAATCGCCACGATGTCGAGTTGCGCCACGCCCTTCATGGAGGCGATGAGTACCAGCTACTGTTCACCGTTCCTCAGGGTCGCAGGCTTCCCGCCGAATATAAAGGCATACAGCTCTCTCTCATCGGCTACATCACCGAGGGTAGCGAAGTTTCCATTGAGCACGAGAACGGCTACACCACGGAGCTCCCGGCCGACGGTTGGCAGCACTTTACCCGTGCGACTGCACACATCAACGGGCGCCCCAAACGCAAATCCTGAGCACGGAGCGGCGAGCCGCTCAAAACTGATCCAATATTTTTCCGCAAAAGAAAGGCGCAGCCATAGCTGCGCCTGCCTGCGTACACCTGAAAATTATTTTCTAGATTTCGATTTTGCCCTGACGGGAGCTGGTCCCAGCGTGGACTGCACTTGTTCAATGGTTTCGAAGAGCTTGCTCTGATCCTGCAGTTCCACATAAGGCTTCTGTTTTGAATCGCTCACAATGTAGATCGTCGGAGTCTGGTGGACACCCAGCCCCTTTCCGATTTCAGCGTCGGCCATAACCTTGCTCCTCAGTGCTCCAGTGGGATCGTAAAAGGAGGGCACTGCGGTATGGTGTTCAGCGGCAAACCTGTCCGCGTATTGACGCAGGTTCGTCCTATAAATCGAACTGTGGTTGGCCAAGATGTATTGGCGGAACTCCTCGCCCAGGGCTGGCGAAATCGTATCAAAGTACCGCGCCATGATGTGCGCTTCCATGCTCCAGCTGTGACCCAGAATTGGGAAGTCGTGGCGTATCAGCGGAATGTGGTAGTTGCGCTCTGCCTGAAGCAGCAGCGGATCAATGTGCGCGCACGAGGGGCACTGCAGATCTTCAAAAATCACGATCGCCATTCGTGCGCCCGCCGGGGGGCGCAGCGCGCTCATATCTGCCGCCCATGCTGCCGAAATCATCGTTACTGCCAATGCAAACAGCGCAAACATCTTTGTCTTCATCGTCTTCACGTCCTTGGTTGTGTCCGTGTGCTCCCGCGCACGCTTGCGCTCACTAGCGCCCTGCCACTCCTTGCTCGTCTCGAACAGCGTTGTGCGCGCCACTTCCGGCGCATCGCAATTGCAACTCCACAGCAGCTCTCTGGCGCATGCAATCGACAGTTTTGCTTCTGGCCTTCCATGATAGACGAAGCCCTTACACCACGCACTCCACTGCGTATTCCGTCCTGCTTTTGCCGCGCAGATGAGCTCGCGGTGCCGCACCTGATTTCGAACGAGCTCTCAAGCAAAAGTAATTAAGCATTTCCGGAAAAACAGCGTCACAGAAATCTTTTCGCCCGACGCCACCCGTAGCAAAGTCTGCGTTTGCGAAACCGAGCGTACGGGTAAAATCAGAACATGGCTGTTACTCTTCGCTCGTTTGCAAAAATTAATATCGGATTGGCGATTGGCGCGCTGCGATCCGATCGTTTCCATGCTCTTGAAACGATTTACCAGACGCTCGCCGTTCACGATTTCATCCGGGTCGAAGCCGGGCGCGGTAGCGGCATCGAGATTCGGTGCAAAAATCCCGCTGTTCCTTGCGATGAGAGCAATACCTGCTTTCGAGTTGCTGACCGCATGTTGCGCCACTGGAAGTTGCGCGCCAAAGTCACGATTACGATTGAAAAAAATCTGCCCGTGCAAGGCGGCCTCGGCGCCGGGTCATCGAATGCAGTCGCTGCGATGATTGGGCTGGAGCGCGAATTGAAAGAGCTGCTTCCTGCAGAAGATCGCCTTCGTATTGCTGCCGAGGTCGGTTCGGACCTGCCCCTGTTTTTGCTGGGCGGAACCGTGCTCGGAATTGGTCGGGGCGAACAGGTGTATCCACTTGCGGACCTGCCGCCGATCCCCTGTGTGCTGGTCACGCCCCCGGTGGCGGTGTCCACGCCGCAGGCTTTTCGTGATTGGGACACCTTTAAAGAGAGTGAGACCGAGATCGGGAATTTGACGCACGCCAACGGCTCCTTTAAACTATCTAAGTTCAGCCGCTCTGCATTTGAGTGGTTGAGTCACCTGGAAGTATCCGGTGTTCCCGCCGAGAGCGACGGGGACCGGGCCGAGACTCCGCTTCTCGACTTCGTCCGAGCCGGGATAGAAAACGACTTTGAAACGGTCGTGTTTCCTCAATATCCCGAATTGCGCGAAGTGAAGCGAGTCTTGGAACGCGAAGGCGCCGATTTTGCTTCGCTTTCTGGATCAGGCTCTGCGATGTACGGTTTGTTCCGTACTCGTGAGCGCGCGGCGCAGGCGGCTGAAAGGATGAGTGCAGAAGGACTTGCATCCGTCCTGACTGAAACACTGCCGCGTCGTCAGTATCACGAGCAGATGTTTGTGAAGTAATGATTCGGCGATTCCTTGCCTAGTGGGCGGTAGACTAATGGTAGGTCAAGTGCCTTTGGAGCACTTCGTCCAGGTTCGAATCCTGGCCGCCCAGCCAGACTTTCAGGTCAGGTAATGTCTTTGGCAATGCGTGGTTCCGGAAGGTAATGCCGTGAACTTCGTCACCAGAGTCATCACGAATTTTCACCTTCACGCGATTCAAGCGGGGATCAACCAGTCCCCATAGCGGAGATAGCGATGGACGCAGCAGCGAAATTGAGTACGGAAGCTACAGTAGCCGAGACGGTGCAGGCCGCCCCGGACGTGAGCGGCGCAAAAGCAGTTGAGCAGCCCAAGAGCGACAAGAAGCCGGTGCCAAGCCGCCGGGACGAAGACAAGTTGCGGATTTTTTGCGGTACAGCGAATCCTGCGCTTGCCAAAGAGGTTTGCGACTTTCTCGGACTTCCGATGGGTCAGATTTTTCTGACTCAGTTTTCCGACGGCGAGATTTATGCGCAGGTCCTTGAGAACGTGCGCGGCGCGGATGTATTTCTCATTCAGCCGACGTGCGATCCGGTTTCGCACAACTTGATGCAGTTACTGCTGATTATCGATGCGCTTAAGCGCGCGTCGGCTCGGCGCATTACCGTGGTGATTCCGTATTTTGGATATGCCCGGCAGGACCGCAAGGACAAGCCGCGAGTGCCGATCAGCTCCAAGCTGGTTGCAGATATCTTGACCACCGCGGGTGCAAATCGTGCGCTGATGGTTGATTTGCACGCACCGCAGATCCAGGGCTTCTTCAATATTCCGGTGGATCACCTGTTTGCTTCTCCCGTGCTGGTGGATCACTTCCGCAAGCTGAACCTGCCAAACCTGACTGTGGTATCACCTGATGCAGGCGGAGTGGAGCGGGCTCGCTTCTTTGCAAAAAAGATGGGTGCTCCAATGGCGATTGTGGACAAGCGCCGCACGGAGATCAACGTAACTGAAGTGATGAATGTGATCGGCGATGTGCGCGGACGCAGTTGTCTGATCCTTGACGACATTGTGGATACGGCTGGAACGCTGGTGAAGACCGCACAAGCGCTGCTGGACAACGGCGCGACATCGGTCTCGGCCTGCGCTTCCCACGCGGTACTTTCCGGCCCGGCATTGGAGCGTATTTCCAATTCGAATCTGAAAGAGCTGATTGTTACCAACACAATTCCGCTGAGCGAGGCGGGACAGAAGGAACCGAAGATCAAGGTGCTTTCGATCGCCGGTCTCATCGCACGTGCGATTCAGTCGATCCACGAAGAGACCTCGGTGAGTAAGCTTTTTAGCTAAGGCTTGGGGCGCACGCAGAGTGCGCCCGAGCTTCGATGTGAACCCAGACGTAGAAGGAACGGACTGATGGCAACCGCAACTGTAACAAACACAGTGGAAGCAACGCTTCGTGAAGCTTCCGACAAAAATGCCGCGCGCCGTCTGCGCACCACCGGAATGATTCCGGCAGTGCTGTACGGTGCCAAGAAAGACCCGCGTGCAATTGCCGTGGATCCGAAGCAGATTTTGAGAATTCTGCACTCGGCCTCGGGTCACAACACGATTTTCGACGTCACTCTCGAAGGCGAGCAGACCAAGGCCATGGTGGTGGATTGGCAATATGAGCCGCTGAAGGGAAGCCTTTTGCACGTCGATCTGAAGCGCATCGCAATGGATCAGAAGATGCGTGTTTCGGTCCCTGTGCACGTTGAAGGCGAAGCCAAGGGCATTAAGGAAGACGGCGGCCTGCTGGATGTCGTGCTGCGTGAAATCCAGATTGAGTGCTTACCTACGGACATTCCGAGTCACATTTCCGTGGATGTGACGAACCTGCGCCAGGGCCAGGCGATTCGTATCTCCGAATTGCCGCAGAACGACGCCGTGAAATACCTGAATGATCCGGATTCGGTAGTTGTGCATATCACGTATGTGAGAGAAGAGGCCGCTGCACCGGCTGAGGGTGCGGCAGCAGCAGCCGAGCCTGAAGTGATTAAGAAGGGCAAGGCAGAGGCTGAGCCTGAGACGAAGGAAGCAAAGAAGAAGTAGCTGCCATATTGGGCCATCCGGATTAGCCGAATGAGTCCATGACGAGGGGAGAGGTTGCACGGTGAAACTGATTGTCGGGCTCGGAAATCCGGGCATCGAATACCAGTTCACACCGCACAACATGGGGTTTCTGGCAATCGATCGCATTGCCGGGCAGTGCGGAGTAAAAATAGCGAACCGCCACTGCAAGGCAGTAACGGCAAGGGCGGTCGTTGAGGGAGAGCTGGTTCTACTAGCCAAGCCTGAAACCTACATGAACCTTAGCGGCGAATCAGTCAGGGAGTTGTTGGAGCGCTACGAAGCGGATCCGGCCAGAGACTTGATTGTGCTATGTGATGAGCTGGCACTCCCATTCGGCACCATCCGGGTTCGTGAACGCGGAAGCGCGGGCGGGCATAATGGATTGAAGTCGATCATTGCCTGCCTCGGCGGTTCCAAGGAGTTTTTGCGAGTGCGCCTTGGGGTAGGGCCGGGGTATAAGGTGACGAATGGTAAGGATTATCTGCTGTCGCCGATGCGCAAAGCGCAGCTGCCATTAGCCGATGAGGCCCTGGAAGCGAGCAGTGAAGCGGTTCGAATGATTTTGACGCTTGGTGCGTCAGCCGCGATGAACCGGTTCAATCAGAAGGTGAACGAGGCCGGGAAAGCGGAGTAAGGATTGAGGGCAGGCGCCAGCGCAGCCCCAGGAGAGAACAGATGGATCGCAAATATGAAGTGATGTTCATCCTTCGTCCAGATACAGCCGAGGAGGATATGGAGCGCCTCCTTCAGACGATGGAGACCAACGTTGCCGCGACCGGCGGTAAGGTTACCGGCTTTGAGCGCATGGGCAAGCGTCGCTTGGCTTACACGGTAAAAAAGTTCCAGGAAGGCATCTACGTTCTGGCTTTTGTAGAAGGTCCAGGCTCGGTGCTGAAAGAGCTCGAGCGCCGTTTGCGCGTGCAGGAGCTTGTGATCAAGTTCATTACCGTGCGCACGGACGAGGAAGAAAATCGTTTGGCAAAGGTCAAGAAGCTGCGCGACTCAAAAGTCAGAGGTCAGGGTACACAGGGCCGCGCCGCAGCCGCTCAGGCAGAGATTGCAGCGGCAGGGCAGGAAGCCGAAACAGCTCCGGTGGCCGAGGCTGAAGCTCCGGCGAATGCGGCGGAAAATCCTCCGGCAACGGCTTAATCAGGCAGTTCGTTCTGGGCCGGGCCGCGCGAATGTGTAGTTTGCGCGAAATATTTATAGCAAAAAGTGTGAGAGGCGCCTCCGGCGCTAACAAGGAGAGTTATGGCAGACGAGAGCACCAAGCAGGCAGCTCCGGACAAATCCGAAGCAGCGGCACCAGAGGGCGGACGTCCTTCGGGTGCCCGTCCATCGGGACCGCGCCAGGGCCAGGGCGGACGGCCCGGCGGCGGCCGCGACAGTGGCCGCAAATTCTTCCGGCGCAAGAAGGTCTGCAAGTTCTGCACCGAGAAGATCGACAGCATTAATTATAAGGACGTGCGGTTGCTTTCAGGCTTTGTGGCCGAAAGCGGCAAGATCGTTCCTCGCCGCCTGACGGGCGTTTGCACGCCTCACCAGCGGCGCGTCACCGAGGCTATCAAGCAGGCACGCAATATTGCTCTGCTGCCGTTCGCGGCCGGCCACTAAACTTCGCGTTGGAGCCGCACTGGAGTGCGGGACGCTGCGGTGAGATGCAAGGCTGAGATTAGAGAGGGATTGAGTTATGGAAGTCATTCTGAAAGAAGATGTAGCCAAGCTGGGCGCACGTGGCGAAGTGGTGAATGTCGCTGAAGGCTACGGCCGCAACTACCTGTTGCCGAAGAAGCTCGCAGTGGAAGCGACCAGTGCGAACAAGGCCGTAATCGAGCAGATGAAGGCCGCAGCAGTACGCAAGCTGGCTAAGGAAAAATGCGATGCAGAACTGTTGGCAAAGCAGTTCGAGGGCGTGAGCCTGCACGTTAGCCGCAAAGCTGGAGAGAACGACGCGCTGTTCGGCTCGGTTACTTCGGCAGACATTGCGCATGAACTTGAAGGGCGCGGTTTCAACATTGATCGCCGCAAGATCGAACTTGAGCAGCCGATTAAGTCGCTCGGTGAGTTCAACGTTCCGATCAAACTGCACAAAGAAGTTACCGTGCAGATAAAGGTTACGGTGACAAAGCAGGAAGAAGCCACCGCGTAAGTTGTAAGCGATCCGCTATGCAGGGGCCGGCGTCCAAGGGGCGCTGGCCCTTCTGCGTTCAGACAGCTATCCGGGATGTGGCAATCTGACGTTGGAAACACGGAGGTTGAGCGCTACCCGGAAACTGGTGATGCGCACAGCCGGAGGCAATATCGAGCTTGAGGTTCGTACCCTGACAGAAGAAGCTAGCCGTCGATTGCAGTGGGCTTAGCGAGACAGACCTGGTTTCGACCGGAGGCCTTTGCATTGTAGAGTGCGATGTCGGCAGCGCGCACAATATCATCACGGGTGACGCCATTGGCTGGAAACTCGGCTACGCCGATGCTGACGGTCACCGGGTGAGAGAGTCCGGGAAACTCAGTGTTTGCCACCGCACGGCGAAGCTTGTCGGCTACTGAGGCGGCGCTGGCTCCCTGAGTGGCGGGCAAAATTATGGAGAACTCTTCGCCGCCGTAGCGGCATACGACATCAATCTTGCGGAGCTGGTGGGTAAAGATCGAGGAAGTTGTTCGCAGCACGTCATCACCCAGCATGTGTCCGAATTTGTCGTTGATGTACTTGAAGTGATCGATGTCAATCATGAGGACACTAACGCCTCCGCCGAAGCGGGCCGCGCGGATAACCTCCTCGACAAGGCGCGAATCGAAGTAGCGCCGATTGAAAATTCCGGTCAATCCGTCACTGTATGCCAGTTGGCGAACCCGATCCACATAGCGCGCATTCTGCGTAGCCGTGGCAATAATGTCGGCCACAGACTCGAGCGCCTGAATATCATTGGGCAGCAGCGACTTTTTGTGTCTTGTGGCGCAGATCAGCAGTCCAATTGTTCTACCAAGGGAAACCAACGGGAGACAGACCTCCTCGTGTGCCGAAGGGAAGCAGGCCGCCTCGCACTGAAAAGGGTTGCAAGCCTGCGGATTTTGTCCTCCACTAATGCACACGTGCCCCGCTGGCAAAACGTCGCCCACCTTGAGCTTCGTCTCCAGAGTGCCCTGATGGGCACGCAAAACGAAAGCGCCATTTTCATCGGAAAGATAGATGAAAACATGTTCAACCGGAAACGACTGCGGAAGCTGAACGCAGAGGTGGTCGAGCAGTTCCCTGAAATCGAGTTCTACCGTTGTGCGCTTGGCGATTGCGTTTATAGCCTCTAGTTGCGCGGCACGCCGCTGCAGCATGGAGTAGAGCTTGGCATTCTGCAAACCGATGGAGGCCTGGGTCGCAAAGAGAGTGAGCAGGTCTACCGTCTCGTTGTCAAAAAAATCCAGGACATCGCTCTGGCAGTCGAGAACACCGACCACTTCATCGCGCACCATGAGCGGAATCGCCAGTTCCGAGCGAGTGCTGCCGGACCGGGCGATATAACGCGGATCGATGGTCACGTCAGGGGAATAGATCGGACGCCGCGCCTTGGCGGCGGTTCCCGTAATGCCCTTTCCAAATGGTATGGAAAAGTTTTCAAGTACAGAGGCATGGCCGAAATGAGCCCGGACAAACAACTCTCGAGAGACTTCGTTCAGCAGCAGAATGCTCCCATTTTGCAGGTGGAAATAGTCCTTTACGATGGCGAGAACGTGATTCAGGACCTCGTCCAAATCGAAGGTGGACAGTACCGCCTGACTGGCGTCGTAAAGGATGGCAACCCGCTGCATGACGAACCCATGAACAGTGATGTAGGGCAAAAAAACTACCCAATATTACATTAGTACATGACTGTCCGGATTAGCGCGGGTCGCGCGATGGTTTTTTGCGGCGGTACCAAAATTTCAAAACACCCAATACGACGAGGCAAAACCAGAAGTCCACTACCAGTCCCAGATCCAGGCCGGCGGTGTTATGTCGAGCGGCTACAGGAAGAAAGCCTGAGCAGGCAAAGTAGAGGGCATTGCCGATCAACACTGCTGCCAGCGCCCTCCAGAAATTTCCGGCCACCGATACTTGGACACAGCCTGCAAAGGAAAAGTTGGCAGCGGTTCGTAGCCGGGGCAGGGCTCCCCATTCCGAAATGCGGTAGTATGCGAGAAATGCCGGAACTGCACACAGAAATTCAGTTTTTGAAGGGCGTAGGCCCGCGCGTAGCCGAAACCCTGGCGACCAAGGGGATTCACACCCTGGAAGACCTGCTCTATTACCTGCCGTTCCGCTATGAAGACCGCATTAATCCCCGCACCATCGAACAGTTGCAGCCGGGGGAGATGGCTTCGGTTATTGCTGAGGTACGGACGAGCGGGCTCTTCAAAACAAAGCGCTTTCCCATCTTCGAGATGACGGCCGGACAGGGGCGCAACAGGCTGAAATGTTTGTGGTTTCGCGGCGGCTACCTGGAAGGGAAGTTCAAGCCGGGCGCACTGGTCGCGCTTTACGGAAAAGTTGAGTATTCGACCTTTGGACGTGGTGGGTTGCAGATGCTGCAGCCGCAGTTCGAGATTCTGCATGAGCCGCCTGACGAAGAGAATGGCGTAGCCGCCCTGGAGAGCGAAGAGCAGAAACACTTCGAGTCGCTGGAAATCGGACGCATTGTGCCCATCTATGAAGCGGCGGGAAAACTCAACGCACGCTGGTTCCGACGCACCATCCGCAAGGCGCTGGAGCAGATGCCGGAGGAGATTTCCGATGCGATTCCGGCGGAAATTCGCACTCGAGTCGGACTGATTCCGCGCACGGAAGCTTTCTGGCAGGTTCACTGGCCGGATGCGGGCGAGAGCTTTGCCGACCTGCTATCGGCACGAACCCCCGCGCACCAACGGCTGATATTTGAGGAACTGTTTTTCCTGGAGTTGGGACTGGAGTTGAAGCGCCGCAAGGCACGCTTGCAGCCGGGAGTTGCCTTCGAGATCGGCGACCGGGTGCGCGATGCACTGAAACAGGTGCTTCCCTTCCACCCCACAAGATCGCAGAAACAGGTGCTGAAGGAAATTGCGATAGACATGGCCCACTCTTCGCCGATGCGGCGTCTGTTGCAGGGCGATGTCGGTTCGGGCAAAACGATTGTCGCGTTTGAAGCCGCAACCGTCGCCATGCAAAACGGTTATCAGGTGGCGATGATGGCGCCGACCGAGATCCTCGCAACTCAGCACTATCTTTCGGCGCGCCGGATTCTGGAGCCAGCCGGTTACCGCATCGTGTTGTTGACCGGATCGCTTGAACAAGACCGCAAACGCAACATTCGCAGTCATGTCGCCCGGGGCCACGCGCAGATGGTGATCGGCACGCACGCCCTGCTTGAGGACAACGTGGAATTCGAGCGCCTGGGCCTGGTGATTGTCGATGAGCAGCATCGCTTTGGGGTGATGCAGCGCATGAAACTAATGCGCAAGAACAGCGACGTTCAGCCCGATGTTCTGGTCATGACTGCAACTCCGATTCCGCGCACTTTGGCGTTAACTCTTTACGGCGACCTCGATGTGAGCGTGATCGATGAACTACCGCCGGGACGCACCCCGGTGAGCACCAGGGTTGTTCCCGGTGAGCGCGCCGAAGAAGTCTGGGAGTTTGTGCGAAAGATTGTTTCCGCCGGACAGCAGGCCTACGTCGTCTATCCCGTGATCGAGGAAAGCGAAAAGGATTCCGAACTGAAGGCAGCAATCAAGATGTATGACCAACTGCGCAAAGAAGTATTTCCGGAGTTGAAAGTTGGATTGCTGCATGGCCGCATGAGTGCCGATGAGAAAGATGAAATCATGCGCAAGTTCAAGGCGGGAGAGCTGAAGATTCTGGTTGCGACCACGGTAATTGAAGTGGGCGTGGACGTTCCGAACGCATCGGTCATGGTCATCGAGCACGCCGAACGCTTCGGACTTTCGCAGATGCATCAGTTGCGTGGACGCATCGGTCGCGGCTGCGCAAAGTCGTACTGCGTGCTGATGACCGGCGGCAAGATCAGCGAAGAAGCACGGCAGCGGCTCGACACAATGGTGCGTACGAGCGATGGCTTTGAAATTGCGGAAAAAGATCTCGAATTGCGCGGCCCCGGTGAATTTTTTGGCACCAAACAGGCGGGCATGCCGAAGCTGTGCGTTGCGAATCTGATACGCGACCGTAAGCTGCTTGAATTGGCAAAACGCGAAGCGAGGCAGCTGCTGGATGGGACAACGAAGAATGTTACGCCGGAGGAAAAGCGCATGGCCGTGCAGTATCTCAAGATGCACTGGAACCGGCGGTATGGCTTGGTGGAAGTTGGGTAAGAATGGATCCATATACAGTTCGGGAGCATCGGATTTGTGGGCAGGCGCGGAGCGGAAGGTTCGTATAGGCTAAGAGCATGATTGTCGGCATTGGCGTGGATCTGTGCGAAGTGGATCGAATGGAAGCGGCTATTGCGCGGCACGGCGAACGTTTCCTTGCGCGCATCTATACGGAAGCGGAACGTGCTTATTGCGAATCCAAGCCTAATCGCATGGAACGCTTTGCGGGGCGGTTTGCGGCCAAGGAAGCGGCTATGAAAGCAATCGGTACGGGATGGCGTCGCGGCGTCGCGTGGCGGGACTTCGAGGTAAAGCGTGCGGCGAGCGGACAGCCGATTATCGTCTTTGACGGCGCGGCACGCAAAATAGCCGAAGAACTTGGAGTAAAGCGGGCACTGGTTTCCATCACGCACACCAGAAGCATGGCCATGGCGCAAGTGCTACTGGAATCTGAGTGAAGAGTCACCATCGTGACGGTTAAAGTTCCGTCAAGTTTGTTATGATTCCAAAACAGTTGCGATTGGAGAAAAGGTGCCTAGTCAAAAGCAACTTCGCTGGTCTCAGCTTCGGGTAGGGATAACCGTTGTGTTCGCCGCGGTCATTCTGGCGTTTCTCATCTTTTTGATGAGCGGTACGACAGGGTTGTTTTCACCGACAATGCGTTTTGTCTCGTACGTGGACAATGCGGGTGGGCTGCGCACTGGCGCGCCGGTGCGGTTGCAGAGCGTCGATATCGGTAACGTCGCGGGCATCCGCATCGTGAACCATCACGATGTGAACGGCGCGAGCACTCCGGTACAAATTATCATGAAGGTGAACGCAAAGTATCACCCGTTCATCCACACCGACACGCGGGTGCTGCTATCCACCGCTGGAGTGCTGGGCGAAACGTACATCGATCTCGATTCGACGCATGCGAAGGGCCCAGTGGCTGCCAATCACGCGGAGCTTCCATCGGAGGCAGTGCCGGATATCCAGGACGTAGTGCGCACCTCGCAAACCACTCTGCAGAATGTGAGCATTCTGGTTAAGCGTTTGGATCGTATCGTGGCCGCGGTGGAAGACCAGAAAGGCACGGTAGGAGAGCTCATCTACGACAGAGAGCTTTATAACAACTTGAATAGTTCGGTGTCCCAGGTCAAGGGAATGATAACGGACATCAACAATGGCCGCGGCAGCCTGGGTAAGCTGATCAGTGACGATGCGCTATACAACCGGGTAAACGAAACCATCGACAAGGTGAATCTGATTGCCGACAACGTAAATAGCGGCAAGGGAACGGTCGGGAGATTGATGAGTGACCCGTCGCTCTATAACAACGCCAACGAGACGCTGGCGAAGGCAAATCAGTTGATGGACGGGATTAATCGTGGTGAAGGCGCGCTCGGCAAATTTGCCAGGGACCCTGAGTTTGCAAAGAAAGTTGACCTGTTGGTGACGAATCTTTCGGCAATTTCTTCGGACTTGCAAGCGGGACAGGGCACGGCGGGTAAATTCCTGAAGGATCCGGTGCTCTACAACAACGCGAATCTGCTTCTGGTAGAGGGCCGCAACCTGATAGCCGCCGTCCGTCAGAATCCGAAGCAATACCTAAGCATAAAGCTGCACATCTTCTAACATCATTCCAGAACACCTTGGCAACGTGAGGCCCGCATTATTTGCGGGCCTTCTGTACTACTTGCAAAGCGCCACCTTGCTCATCTTGGTTTTGTCCCGTATTGTTGCAATCGCGCGGCTATTGCTTCCTGCTCCCTCGCCATGTCAAGAGCAGATCTCGCAGCCCTCCGAGCATTGTCAGCAAAGTCACGACTCTGCATTTGCAATTCGGTCCGAACTGCCACTGGGCCGGCCATTGAGCCTGGCGTCGCGATTAACATTTCTTCGTGAATTTCCGCCATTTTCTCTTGTTCGCGGGCCTCGTGCCTGAAATAGGCGGCTAGCCTTAGATGATCTTGCGGTTTTTGCGACCTGGAAAGCTCCTTCGCTTCCGCTTTTGTGAGTTTTTCTTCTGAATCCTTTGCACCGTATTGCTGTTGCGCCGAAACGAACAATGCGCTGGCCAGCAGAAGGGCCGATCCAATAACCACTCTGATCAACTGAGATCTCATGCTTTTCTCCTCGTGGCACATGTCCGCTTTAGACGGCCATGTTAGTTTTGAAAGTTGCTCCAGCGCTCGCCGCATGGCGTGCCTGACGAGAATGGCTGTTTTAGATGGATGCCGAAACTGAAATGCCGGTTGCGCCGAAAACTTCGGTGTGCTTGCCGCGAAGTGGCTGAGCTAAGTTGCTGTCCATCGAACCAAACAATGCTGCTGGAAAGTGAGCCGTTGTGCTGCCCCGCGTTAGTCGCTGTGGAGAGAGCTGCGGTTCAATTCAACCGGATGGCGTGTTCAAGATCGGGTAGAAATAGAACCGTGCGACGGTGTTTTTTTTGAGCTCTCTGCCTGCTCGTGGGCGTGATAGCTGTTGACAACGTGAGGCCCGCATTGTTTGCGAGCCTCATAAACTACGCGCACTAACCCTGTCGCTTACAAAGGGTGCCTTGCTTATCTTGGTGCGGTTTGGGTTTGTTGCAATCGCGAGGCTATTGCTTCCTGCTCCTTCGCCATTTCAATAGCAGATCTCGCAGCCCTCCGAGCATTGTAAGCAAAGTCACGACTCTGCATTTGCAGCTCGGTCCCCGTGCCAGAAACTGGGCCAGCTACTGAGCCTGGCGTCGCGGCTAACATTTCTTCGTGAATTGCCGCCATTTTCTCTTGTTCTCGGGCCTCGTGCCTGAAATAGGCGGCTAGTCTCAAATGGTCTTGCGGGTTTTGCGACCTGGAAAGCTCTTTCACCTCCGCTCCTGTCAGTCTTCCTTCTGAATCCATTGCGCCGTATTGCTGTTGCGCCGAAACGAAGCCCGCGCTGGCCAGCAGAAGGGCCGATCCAAGAACCACTCTGATCAACAGAGATCTCATGCTTTTCTCCTCGTGGCACATGTCCGCTCTAGACGGCCATGTTAGTTTTGAAAGTTGCTGCGGCGCTCGCCGCATGGCGTGCCTGAGTGAAGATGTGGTGTTGAACCATCCCCATCAGGATGCCGAAATTCAAATGCCGGTTGCGCCGAGAATTTCGGTGTGTTTACCGCGAAGCGGGGCTGAGCTAAGTTGCTGCTGATTGAACTGAGCTGATGGAAAATTACCGTAGTGCTGCGCCGCGTCAGTCGCGGTGGAGAGTGCTGCGGTTCAATTCAACCGGATGGCGGGGGTAAGATCGGGTAGATATGGAATCGTGCTACGGTGTTTTCTTCGAGCTCTCCGCCTGCTCATGGGCGTGATAGCTGGAGCGCACGAGCGGGCCGGACTCCACATGCCGAAAGCCCATTTTGAGAGCTTCCTGTTTCAAAAATGCGAAATCTTCCGGCGGGTACATGCGTTTGATTGGCAGATGATTGCGCGAAGGCGCAAGATACTGTCCGATAGTGAGAATATCCACTTTGCGAGCCGCGAGATCGCGGCAGACCTGCAGCAACTCTTCCATGTCTTCGCCGAGTCCGACCATGATCCCGGTCTTCGTGATCGTGCCGGGCGAGAGTTCCTTGGCGCGGGAGAGCAAGTTCAGCGTGCGCTCGTAGCGCGCCCCGCTGCGAGCCACTCGATAGAGGCGCGGCACAGTCTCGGTGTTATGGTTCAGGATGTCGGGCTTTGCGTCGAGCACCATCTGCAGGCAGTCCTCACGGCCCTGGAAGTCGGGGATGAGCACTTCGACCGAGCAGTCGGGTTGCAATCGGCGAATTTCACGGATGGTTTCTGCAAAGACCCTGGCCCCACCGATGTTGTCGTCGTCGCGATTCACGCTGGTGACGACGGCAAACTTGAGCCTAAGCCGCGCGACAGCTTCGGCAACTCGGCGTGGCTCGTCGAAGTCGATCGGCCCAGGGCGTCCTTTGGGTACGGCACAAAAGCCGCAGCGCCGAGTACAGACGTCGCCAAGAAGCATGAAGGTTGCGGTGTGATGATTCCAGCACTCGCCTATATTCGGGCATTGGGCGGATTCGCAAACGGTATGCAAATTGAGCCCACGGGCCAGCTTTTTGAGCTCATGGTACTGTTCGCCCATTGGCGCCTTGGTGCGCAGCCAGTGCGGCTTGGGAGCCGGTTTGGCGGAAACGGTCTGGATCTGAACTAACTCGGAGGCTGTCATTGTTACCTCTAGTCTACGATGCCTGCACACCGGACGAGGACTGCGATTTTCAGCTTTTCCCGAAGGTGGGCATCTTTGCGCGCCCTCAGAGAATCACTTCCGGTACGCGTCGGCAGGCAACTCTTTGGTCGAGCACGGAAACTTAGGGCTCGCGAGGGGGCTGCTACTGAGCGTAGCGCGAAGCGGGAGGAACGCTTGATCTTCCGAACTGAACTGAAACCGCTGGAATCCCGTGGTGACGTTCGTCCGGCGTTTGAGGCTATTTCCGAGGTACAACAGAAAGCGGCGGTGACTGACTGGTACGTGCCCCAGCCTGACCATTGCCGCATTTCCGGCGAACTGGCGGCGGCACTCGATTGTAAGAGGTTGAATTTGCGGGAGCCAGTCGTGCGCGCAATCGCCATGCACGATGTCGGCTGGATGCCATACGACGGGGACGCGAATTCGCCGATAGCTCCAGGAAAGCTCGAATTCGGCCAGCCGCTTTCATTCATCAACGCACAACCCGAGAGGTTTTTGCGCGCCTGGATGGGATCGATCCAGGCAGCGCAGAGTACCGGGCCGCTGGGAGGAATGATTGTGAGCGGGCATTTCGCACGGCTCGCGCGGATGTATCTGGAAAGAGGCGCGGGCACGCCAGAGCAGCGCGAGCAGGTTGAACAGTTTCAGTACCGTGAAGCAGCGCGAATGTATCGCCTGTTGCCGGCGGCAGGGCTGCCCCTTGAGGAGATCGAAAAGCTTGTTACGGTGTTGCAGTTCTGCGATTTGGCTTCCTTGTATCTTTGTGCCAATCCAGCAGCCCCCGTGGAATTACCGCAGGTGATCAACGGGAGGCGGGCACGGTTTTCGTTCGAGCAGGGAATCTTTCGCCTGAACTCGAATTTGCTGGACCACGCTCTGGCGCTGGAGATCCCGTGCATACGTTTTGTGGATAGAAAGCCGGAGCGGGAACTGGTTCCGGTGAAAGTGCAGTAACAATAGCGCGGGCAATACTGTGTCGCAAGAACCCGACTTCTGGCGGAGTTCGGCCCGCTGGTCGCCTGAAACGGCACTGATTTCCTGCAATCTGCCTTCAATGTCCCGGTTTGCTTTCGCTGCCGACGCTGAACATGCGAAAATAAGAGTTCCGCATATGACTTCCCCTGAAAAACAGCCGAATATCACGCCGGAGGTCCTCCGCAGTCATGGACTGACCCCGGACGAATACGAACGCATTCTGAAATGGCTTGGCCGCGTGCCTACCATGACGGAACTTGGCATTTTTTCCGTGATGTGGAGCGAGCACTGCTCCTATAAATCGTCGCGTGTGCATCTGAAGAGGCTGCCGACCAAGAGCAAACTGGTAATGCAGGGGCCGGGCGAAAACGCTGGGATTATTGACATTGGCGGCGAGTGGGCCTGCGCCTTCAAGATCGAATCGCACAATCATCCCTCGTACATTGAGCCTTTCCAGGGTGCCACGACCGGCGTGGGCGGGATTCTGCGCGACATTTTTACGATGGGCGCGCGCCCGGTTGCGGTGATGGATTCGCTGCGCTTTGGGCCAGTTTCCAAGGATCACGATCCTGAGTTGGATCGTGCGAGCCTGCACAAAAATCATTCGGTGCTGGATGGCGTGGTGGGCGGCGTGGCCAACTATGGCAACTGCTTTGGCGTGCCCAACGTGGGCGGAGAAGTTCGATTCGAGAAGTGTTATGCGGGCAATCCGCTGGTGAACGCCTTTGCGCTGGGGCTGGTGAAAAAGAACGAAATTTTTTACGCGTCGGCTTCCGGCGCGGGAAATTCGGTGATCTACGTCGGCTCCAAGACCGGCAAGGACGGGATTCACGGCGCTACGATGGCGAGCGAGGAATTCAGCGAAGAGAGCGATGCCAAGCGCCCCAACGTGCAGGTGGGCGACCCGTTCATGGAAAAGCTGCTGCTGGAAGCTTGTCTTGAAGCAATGAAGACCGGCGCGATTGTCGGGATTCAGGACATGGGCGCGGCGGGGCTTACCTGCTCGACCTGCGAACTTGGCGGACGCGGCGGCGTTGGACTGGAGATCGAACTCGACTTGGTGCCGCAGCGGGAGACGGGCATGAGCAGCTACGAAATCATGCTCAGCGAATCCCAGGAACGCATGTTGCTGGTGGCCGAAAAAGGTCGCGAAGAGGAAGTGTTCGCGGTCTTCCGCAAGTGGGGACTGGATGCGGTTAGGGTAGGCCACGTGATTCCCGAAAACACCATGCGCGTGCTGCACCACGGCGTGACAGTGGCCGAGATTCCGAACGAGGCTTTGACCGACGATGCGCCACTTTACCATCGCGAGGTGGGCGAGTGGACGGCTCCGGTGCCGAAGCAGAAGCCCGGGGCGTTGCAACTGGGCATTAAGAGCAACTTTGTACGTGACTTCCACAAGCTGCTCGCAAGCCCGAACATTTGTTCGAAGCACTGGGTCTATGAGCAATATGACTCGATGGTACAGACGAACACGGCGCAGGGGCCGGGAGAGCTGGCCGGGCTGGTCCGCGTTAAGGGTACTCAGACCGGACTGGCGATGGCACTCTATGGAAATGGGCGCTGGTGCTATCTGGACCCGAAGCTGGGCGCTGAGCATAATGTGGCCCGCGCGGCGAGGATGGTGGCCTGTACGGGCGCAAAGCCGGTTGCGACGACTGATTGCCTGAATTTTGGCAACCCGGAGAAGCCGCCGATTATGGCGCAGTTCTCGCAGGTGGTCGACGGGCTCGCGGAGGCTTGCACTGCGCTGGAGACTCCGATCACTGGCGGAAATGTGAGTTTCTACAACGAAACGCTGGGCGAGGGCATTTACCCGACTCCGGTGCTTGGCATTGTGGGAATTTTGCAGGATGTGACAAAGGCCGTTCCGGCCAACGCTAAGGCGGCAGGGCGGTCGATTGTGCTGCTCACGCCAGGACAGAGGGCACATAGCGGCGAGGAACAGAATGAGTTTGGCTCCTCAGAATACGCTCTGCATGTATTGGGCGAGCTTTGGGGCGCTCCTCCGCTATTAGATCTGAAAGCCGAAAAGGTTTTGCAGGATGTTTTGCAGGCGCTGTCGGCTCAGGGACTGGTGGAATCCGCGCGCGACGTGGCTGAGGGCGGAATCGCTGTGGCAGTGGCAAAGATCGCCTTCCCGAAAGACCTGGGCGCGGAAATTAACCTGATTTCGGCAGGGCTTCCGGCGGAATGCGTGCTCTTTGCCGAGGATGCTTCGCGTGCCTTGGTGACCTGCGATCCCGCAAAGGCAGCTGCGGTAGAAGAGACTGCGGTAAAATATGGGTTGAACGCACAGGTTATTGGCGCCACTACCAACGAGAAACTCACAATTCGCATTGACAATGTGCCTGTCATCGAAGGGCAGGTTTCCGAATTCAAGACGAGCTGGCGGGAAGCTTTAGAGCAAGCTCTCCAGAGCGAGGTAGAGGTTGCAGAGAGCCTGAAGTAGTCGCGAAAAGCGAGAATGGTTGAAATCTTCAGAGCTGGCGTTGAGTTATTCAAAGTACCACTGGGCACGGCTTCGGCCGTGCCGTTGCGTTCCGTCGCGCCCCCAGCGCATCGACGTATAAGGTAGGCAGCAATGATCGAAATCGGACTGGACAAACTTCACGAAGAGTGCGGCGTGGTTGCGGTATACGGAAACCCCGAAGCGGCCAAGCTCTGCTATTTGGGACTCCATGCTTTGCAGCATCGCGGGCAGGAGTCGGCGGGGATTGCGACGAGTGATGGCCGCCGTCTGACGGCGTACAAATCCATGGGGCTGGTGGCGGATATTTTCGACCAGGCAGTGCTGCAGAAGCTGCCGGGAAGCCATGCCATTGGGCACACGCGCTACTCGACTGCGGGAGATTCGGCCCTGCTGAACGCGCAGCCGATTCAGGTGGACTGCAACAAGGGCCAGATTGCGATTGCACACAACGGCAACCTAGTAAACGCCGCCGATCTCCGCGCGCGCTTTGAGCAGGCTGGATCGATCTTCCAGACATCGAGCGATACTGAGATTGTCCTGCATCTGGTCGCGCAGTCGCGTGAAAAGACGCTGCCGGACGCGATGGCCGATGCACTGCGCCGCATCGAGGGTGCGTTCTCGTTTGTAATGGCGACCAGGGATCATATTTTCGCCGCGCGCGATCCGCGCGGATTTCGTCCGCTGGCAATAGGACATATTCCGGGGAAGGACGGATTGCCGGACTCGATTGTGTTTGCTTCCGAAACCTGTGTTTTCGATCTGCTGGGTGCGGATTACGATCGCGACGTGAAGCCGGGAGAATTGGTGGTAGTAGGGCCTGAAGGGATGCAGTCGCATTTTTATGCACCGGCGCTCGCACAGTCGCAATGCATCTTCGAGCAAGTGTATTTTGCGCGCCCCGATTCTCTCGTCTTCGGTATGAGCGTGCAGCAAGCTCGCGAGCAGATGGGACGCTATCTTGCGCGCGAAGCGCCTGTTGATGCCGATCTGGTGGTCGGAGTTCCGGACAGCGGATTGACGGCGGCCTTGGGATATGCGCGTGAGAGCGGCATTCCGATGCAGTTTGGGTTGGTTCGCAATCACTACGTGGGCCGCACCTTCATCGAACCGGAACAGCGTGTGCGCGATTTTGGAGTGAAGCTGAAGCTGAATCCCGTGCGTCGGCTGCTGGTGGGCAAGCGCGTCATCCTGATTGACGACTCGATTGTGCGAGGTACGACCAGCCAGAAGATCGTGCGGTTGGTGCGCGACGCGGGCGCAACCGAAGTCCATATGCGGATCTCGTGTCCACCCACAACTTCACCGTGCTACTACGGTGTGGACACGCCGGAGCGTCGCCATCTGATTGCGGCGCGCAAGTCGGTGGAGGAGGTGCGAGAGTTTATCGGCGCTGATTCGCTGGCGTATCTTTCTCTCGAAGGATTACGGGCCTCCTGCGGCGATCTGGAGGGCGAGTCCAGCTATTGCACATCCTGTTACACGGGAGTCTATCCCACTGATTTTGTGGATGTGCAGCAGATTCGTCCGGCAGTTGCGGTGAAATAGTTCTTTTTATGTGCAAGGCCATTGAGCGCAATGGCCTTCTTCTTTTTTTTTAGTGTTCGGTCTCTACGCGGCGGGAACGCTTTTATCGAGGTTACGTTCTTCCTGCTGTTTAATGATCCGCAAAAACCCGCTTAATATCGAGCGCTGGATATCTTCAAGTGCGAGCGGCGGTATGACCGTGAGGCATCCCAGAATCTCAGCGAGGCGGTAGTAAGACTGCCGCGAAATGTGCATAAAGCTCACTGAGTACTCTGGCTTGCGCGCTCGCGCGCTCACGGGATCGGTGTCTAACAGAATGGCGAGTGCCGGTCGCGTGGCAATCAATGCAAGCAGTTTTGCGTAGGCCACGCTAAAACGATTCTTCAGCGGCAGATTCGCCAGTTCGTCATAAATGTAACGGTCCATGATGATCACCTGGGCGTCGCCACGCCGGGCGCGGCTTAGAACAATGCGCAGGTGTATCGCGTCGGCAAGATAGAGCAGGTGGCGCATTAACGTCAAGTAGCCTGCTCGCACGTTCTTATCGCGCCGCTCGACGGGGCGTCCCGGCTCGCCCACGCCGCGTTCGCTGCCGAGCACCTTGTGCACGAAACCCTCGCGGTATCGCGTGCCCACCACCACGTCATTCCAGAAGGTGATGAGTTGGCTGCGCATTCCGAGGTTAGCGATGGCCTCCTGCAGTAAGGCCACCTGAGTTGTTTTTCCGGAGCCGTCCAGTCCGGAGAAGCTGATTACGATCGGCCGACTTAGATCTTTCCGTACTTCCATAGTTATTTGCGGGCCGCTGCTGCGGATGGTGAAGGTCTGGCGGAGGTGCCGCGGCTGAGTCCGTAAACGCTGCCCACGGCGATTGCACCGGCGGCCACCGCGCCCAGCTTAATCAGGAGCGAGCGATACTGACGCTGTTTGGCGGGAGCAATGGCGTTCCCGGCGGGGCGCGATGCTCCACCTCCGGCGGTTTTCACTTGTTCTGCCGCAGCAACGCCGAGCGGTTCCTGAGGGGGCTGTGGTTGCCGCGAAGTTTGTGATTGCTCCGCGGGAGCTGGCTGAGGTTGTGGCGCCTCCGGCAAGGAAGTTGTGCTGGCAGGTGATGGCTCATTTGGTTTCAGAGGACCTTTAGAGGGGTCGATCATAACTCCGCTGGGTTGCGATGGCGGCTTCGTTTGGGCCGGCGCTTGCGAGGTGTCCTGCGGAGTCTGCTGGGCAACGCCAACGTTCAACGAAGCCAGCATCGCGGCAATTACGAGCCGGGCTGCCACTTTCCGGAAATGTTGTCTTGCGTACATCTGAAGACCTCCTGAAACGTGCAAACGTTTGTTAGTTCTTGCTCGTGGCGGTGGACGGGCTTGATCCGCTCTCTGTCGTGCATATGGATTTGACGGCTCCGTCCAGCTCCGGTGTCTTAGCGATGCCGGTCAGGTTGCGTAGCACGCGACTGATGTCGGCGTCGCGGTCGTAAAACAGATTGCGAAGCCGATTCTGTCCATAACGCCAAAGATTTGGCAGATTCGTCGCATACCAGCAGGAATTGTTCATGAGGGGTGAGAATCCGCAGAAAACTCGAAAGTGGTGACTGAACATTGCTGGTCCCGCGAGCAGGGCCGCAGTAAGTCGATGGTTGCCTTCCAGTATGGTGAGCGGTTTTTCCTCATCCACTCCGATGAGCAGTATGGCGCTGCGGTTGTGTTCGGAATTCAGACGGCTGCTCAGAGCTTGTATGTCGGCAACGAATTCGCGCGTGCTGCCCGAGAAGCGCACGGTGCGAATACGGTGAACAATGTCGCGAAGCAATAAATTATTCCCGGCAAGCTTGCGCCATGGCGCGCGGGGAAAAACTCTCACCATTTTGAGATCGTCGGGTTCAAGCTCCACTTCGTACCATTGGGTGTCGGGCGGAAGTTCGCGCCACATATGGCCCCGGCGGCGAAACAGCAGAGCACGTCTCAACGCATTAGCAGCTTCATCGGTGAGATCAGCATCGATCACCAGTTCTTTGAAACTGTGGCGGTCGGCATGAAACTCTTCCTGATAAAACTCGTTCTTGAGAAATTCGGCGATGACCTCGGTCTCTGTGGATCGGCGTAATCTCTTCATGCTGCCTCCTCGGCCAGATCCGGACGACGCCGGAAAAATGGAATGGCAACAGCCAGGAGCAATAGCCCACGAAGCACCTGTTGGACCATAATTACCTGCATCAGAGTGGAATGAAACGCACCGATAGAAACAATGATCAGCAGACTCGCCACAAGTTGGACCCATCCCGCATTGGCAATCCTGCGGGACATCTCGTAGGTGATCAACACGACGCAAATTGCATAGACACCGGTTGCAACGGCATTCATCGCCAGCAACTCCTCTACCCCCGCACCGGGGCGATGGAAGCCACTGCCGAATAAAGTGCGGAGTACGAGTCCGGGAAAACTGGCGAGAAACAGCACAAAAATCGTGGATAGGCCGGCGACAAACAATAGCGGGACGGCCAGTACACGGCGGCTATCGCTCTCAGCGGCGCTCCCGGCAGAGACGGGGAACATGGCGCTAGTCACCGACCAGGTAGCGAAGTACAGTAGCCGTCCTACAAGCGAAATCGCAGCGTAAATACCTGCATCGTTGGGCGAGAAATAATGCTTCACCATCAGAATGTCAGCGTTGTTGATAATCACCTGTCCAACGAAGAAGATGATTGCCTGAATGCTTTCTTCAAAGGAAATCGGCAGGCAACGTGTGGTAGTTTGGCGCAGCTCTCTGTCGCCAGCAGGAAGCAGGAACGCCGCAAAAACCGATAGCGAAATTGCGCCGACCGCGCCAGGAACGCCCGCGCCACTGAGCACGAGAACCATGGCCATAACCAGCTTTACAACTGCCTCGCAGGACAGATTCAGGCTGAGGCGAAGAAATTGGCATGTGCCCTGCATCCCGCCTCGTCGTACTCCCAGCGGAATATAAAAAAGCATTCCCAGGCCGAGCAGCACGATGAGAACTGGTGACGGCATTCGCAAATAGACAGCAACCCAGCGGCTGCTTCCAATACCTAGAGCAGAGAGCACAAAGCCCACAAGCCACGCGCGGCGCATGAGGTGCTGGTAAACGGCAGCGCGCTCGCGAGGAGCGGGAGACTTGGCGATCAGCTTAGCGGTGACAAGTTGGCATGCAAGGTGGATACAGGAAGCCAGCATCAATAGCGTGACGGCTGCTGCGGCCTGGCTGAAATCTTCAGGACCCAACAGGCGCGCGATTCCGATGTTGAAACCGAAATTAGCCAACGACACCAGTACCGAGCCGGACAGCATGACTACGCTTCCGGTAAACACCTTGCCCTCTGAGCTTCTCTCTTTTCCCAGGCTCCTGAATACAGCACGCATTCGGGACTGAGGCCAGGAACTCAGCGCCTGTCCGCTCATGCAGCCTTCCTCTCGATCACGTCTTCGTCAGGATCGGACTTGGGGTGGAATTGGCGAACCATATTGGGCAGGTATCCGCTGAAGCTGCGCGCAGCATCGGCTACGGTCGCAAATATCTCGAAGAGCCTGCCAGCTCGTGTTAAATCCAGCACAATCTGAGCGTGAGCACTGAGCGATGCAAGCTTAAGGTCTCCATCGCGCCGCACCGCTTCTCTCATGCACAAAAGCAGCAAATCGACACCGGCGGCATCGAGCCTGCGTACTTGTGAAAGATCGAAAACGAGCTGAGGACGATCATGTTCCAGCAGCGGACGTACTTCACTCAGAAAGGCGTCAGCCTGTTTCCGGGTCAGGACTTCCGGTACATGCTTTACGATCACAGGTCTACTCGTTTCCATAACTCCTCGGTACTAACATTCCCCTGATAAGAATCTGTCCGGCTCTCAGCAGTCGCTAGAGGCGGCGCGCCAAGGGGCGGGGTGGATGAAGCGAGAGGTGTCGGTGCGGGCTGATCCGTCTGCCTAGCGCCACTTTCAAAGAGCCATTTCCACAGCGCGTCAGGTAGCAACGCTAAGAGCCAAGCTGCGGCAAAAAGCCTGCGTGCGGAAGGGCGAGCAGCGGTCGATTCAATCAGCAGTGGGTCGTCAATTCTTACTGTTGCGTTAGCGCGCAGACTCGTTATCTGATGGAAACCCGCGACTGAGTACTCCACTTCCAGACCCGCGCCGAGGCGCGTGTGAGGCAATACACTTGAGTTTTCGATCACCGTTCCGCAATCAATTTCCGAGTGGTGTTCGAGACAACTGCCGCGCGTGACTACGGCACCGCTATGCACCTTGCAGAAAGCGCCGATATAGGCAGGCGCAACGATATGGGCATTTCGATGAATCAGCGCCTTTGCTCCCACCCAAACCCCGGGGCGCAATTCGTTTCCGCAGGGATGAATGTCGGCCTCGCCCGCGAAGGCGTCCAGGGAAAGGGTGCGAAGGTCTGCCGGTGTGGCCAGCAGATTCATGTAGCCGTTCATCCTGTGCTCGGCGACGGCGATGCGTTTGTCGCGCAGTTCTCCAAGCAACAGAGCCGCGGCCTCGGAGTGCCCACTGGAGGAAATCATGAAAACATCCAGGGCTTTTCCAGAGTGCGAAAAGGCTCGCATCGTGACCGATCCTGAGCGGCGATGATCGGCCATCAGCGCCGCAAAATTCACCTCGGTCCAGGCCCCCAGGCGCAGCACCAAAACAGATTCCGCACCCTCGGCCAAGCTGCGAAACTGTTGCAGTGCGTCTTCCCAAAAGCAGGCAGGTGTCGCCACGATGGATTTACATGAGTCAGAAGCCGGATCGGATGAAAGCGGATCTGTGTCACTAAGCACGACAATCTCGCCGATGCCAGCGGTTCGAATCCGATCGACCGTGCGCATAAGCACGCTGCGCCCCAGTACATCGAGCAGCGCCAAGGGAATTTCGCCGAAGCGCTCCGCGTCCTGTCTGCCGCCAACCAAGACCAGGGCACGGACTCCGCGCAGATCGGATGCATTCGAGAATTCTGGAGCGCCTAGAGCCATGGTGACCACTTGGGCGCAGCAGCGCTAAAGATCGCCGATCTAAGAGGCACCCATCGTGGCAGCCTTCGAAAACGAGAGTATGGCCGCAGTTTGCTGTGAAGGTGCTGTACGTTAAAGGAGCGCAGATATTGATTCATGATCATCGGCATGGTTTGGCGCAGCGCGGCGAAAAAGTTCGCTTCTCCCATCTCACGTTGTAGCGCCGGATTCTTCAGCAGCTTCACTATTACGTCGGCCATGCTGTTTGCGTCGCCCGTTTTGAAAAAAGCAATCGCGAGCTGCTCATCGGCGGCCATCTGGCGGAAATCGTCTATATCCGCGCAGACGATGGGCAAGCCGTATTCGCATGCCATGTGTGCCACTCCGCTGGAGCCAGCGGCGGAGGTGTAAGGCATCACCAGCAGGCTTGACGTTGAAAAAAGTTCGGGAATGCTCTCTTCGTTAACGTAGCCGGTAAACCGGATATATGGATTGTCGGCGAGACGTTCGACAACTTGTTCGACATAGCCCGGAGTGGCAGGATGATTGCCCCCGGCAATTACCAGGCGAGCTTGTTGAAAGCGCTCTACGATTTTCGAGAAGGCTTCAATCAGCAATTCCAGCCGCTTGTAGGTGCCCCATTTACCGAAAGCGAGTATGCGGTGCTCGGGATTACCGCGCCTTTCAAACGCGGGGGGCTCCGGACGCGCCGTGAGAACACCATGAGCGCGGATATGAATATCGCTACCCTTGTACTTTTGCATCAGCGTTCGGCGATAGGTGGGCAGCAGCACGGAGACCGAGTTGGCCATCAGCAGCAGACGCGTCGCGAGATAGCCTCCTGCACGATACGTTCGCTGAAAGCGCACGCCTGCATCGGTCAGATCGACGTTATCCATTAAATGATGCAAGGTGATGTGGGTGTATGTTCCCAGAAGTCGAGCAAGCACAGGTGTCGTAAGGCCGGCAAAAGCCGGAACCGGATGCGAACCAAAGGTGGAGAACAGCAGATTGAACCACACCACGTCGGGCTTCAGCTGGTGAATTGCGAACAGCAATCGAATAGGATTTGCGAGGTCGTTGAGATCCCAGCAACGTATTACATGAAACTCATCCAGTTCTGGTTGCGGAGTATCCAGGAGGTCACCAAGAATCGTAAGGCTCAACGACGGATGCTTCTGTAATTCACGGGCGATGTGAAATCCGTATTCGTTGAGCCCCCGCCGCGAAGGCGGGAACGCGCTAACCAGGCAAATCTTCATAAGGCCCTCTGGCTTAAAATAAAGTCAAACGAACGACAGGACGCAGGATCGCTTGGCTTTGACCAGGAAAGTTAAAGTAACTTGCGTTTTCAAAACCCACCGAAAAACGGATTGGATATTCCACTGGGACTGGCCCCAGACCGTCTTTTACATTGCGCCGTAGTTGGCTGTTGTAAGAGATGAAGAAACTGCTGAGCATGTTGTCATAGAAGTGAAGTCCTTCGCCTCGCGAATAAGCAAAACTTCCGTTGACGACCCAGCGGCGCGATGGTTGCCATTCAACTTCTGTTGCGGGACGTATCGCCTGTGCAATCCATGAGCCTGTGCCCTGAATACGCCATGAGCGGATGTAATCGCCCAGGACAGCGACGCGCCACTTCTTGCTGAATTCATGTTGCAGTCCCGCCGATGTTGTGGTCGAGAAAAACTGGGCGATCTGTGGACTAAAGGTCAGATCGCGCCTGACGTATCTCGTAATGAACTGCGTATGGCCCCAGGGGCGCCCGACGGTAAATTGCAAACTTGATCCAAACTCGCTTGAGCTCTGGTTCTGCCTGGTGTATGGGCCGGCCTCATGGATTAATGCGCCCTGCACCCTCAGCCAATTCCCCAGCGGGCTGGAAGAGAAATAGACAAATTGGCGGAAAAGATTCTGATCCATCTCAACCGGGCTCAGTGTGTCACGTCTTAAAGTGAATTGCAGCCCGGTGCTGAACCTGACCGCCGCCGAGCCCAGCCTGAGCACTGGGTTTAGCGCGCTGTTCAACGAGTAATCCCATGTGTTGCGATCGATGATAAGGGCCTCGCTAGGTAACGACGTTTCGCCCCGGGCATTCCGTAGCTGGAGAAATCCGCTCAGCATCGGGTATTTGCCCAGATCCGCGCGGTATCCATTGGTCCACAGTGTTTCGAGTGACGAGCGCGGTGGAGGAATGGCACCGCCCTGCTCATTATGAAAGATCTGACTGTCGAGGCCGAGGATGGTGGCGTCATCATAGATGCCGTGCACCAGGACGTCCGAATCGAAGCTGAACCGCCGGTTCACCTGCATGCCCTGTTCCTCGGCGGCGCGCCTCATAGCAAATTCCGCTGTGTCATCTTCACCGGCAAGCATGTTTGCGCGCGCAAAGCTGGTCATAGCATTAAACTGCTGATGCTCCTGCCGGTAAATGTTTCCCTCCGCCATCTTGTAATCAAAGTTGTTTATGAAATCTGCCGGGTTGCCCAATTTTGCAAGCTGCTCTTGCGCGTCCTTTGTGCGTCCTTCGGCGATTGCGGAGTTGGCGAGACCGATGGTTACAACCTCATCGGCCGCACCCGCCTGGCGTGCGCGTTCAAAGTAGCGATGCGCCAGATCAAAATCAGACATGGCGAGAAACAGATTCGCAGCTTCGATGAAGTCATCGGCAGTGACTGGAGAGGCTTCACCGACACGCGACTCGGCGAAAGCAAGAGCGACCTGCTGCCGCGCAGCTTCAAACTTTTGCTGCTTCACTAATACCCGCGCGAAAAGCAGGCGGGCCTCCACACGATTTGCATCCGGGGCTTCCATTGCGCGGGTGAAGCGTTGCAGTGCTGCATTCTGATCGCCTAGCGTCAGCAGTGCATTGCCGGTGTTGAGTAAAACAGGGGATGAGTTTGGACTCTGTTTCTCTGCCGCATTGACGTAGCTAAAGGTCTGTTCGCGGTGACGCAATTCGGCGTGCGCGTTGGCCAGCATCGCGTAAACCTCCGGATCTTCAGGAGAAATCGCGAGAGTTGCGTTCAGTGTCTGGATTTCCGCGGCGTAGTGCCGTGCATGAAACTGAGTTTCGGCAAGTGCGAGATGAAGCTTTAAGTCGTTAGGCTCATACTTCAGCGCGGAAATGTACTCCTGCTCCGCCTTGTCCAGAAGTCTCTGATCGCGATACGCGGTGGCACGCGCCAGGTGAATTGCGCCTGATTGGCCGAGCAATTTTTCGGCTTTGTCGGCTTCTTCCAGGGCAGCGCGCCCGTGGCGAAATTGGAGCTCGGAGAATGCCAATCCGAGGTGGGCGACGCCGTTGGAAGGCTGCAACTGGAGCGCAGCTTGAAAATCCTGTTTCGCGGCTTCGGCGTTCTGCAGATCATTAAGTACATACCCGCGATTCACGTAGGCTTCCACCATTTTCGGATCGCGAGCCAGAGCTTCGGTGTAGTTCTCAACCGCCTGCTGAAGCAATTGGTGCTGCTTATGAACGTGGCCACTGAGCAGCGGGAAATTAGCTTCCTTCGGCAACAGCCGGGAGTAACGCTCGGTAATGGTGAGAGTTTCGTCAAAACGTCCCAGGTTGTATAGGTCGTAGGCCAGATACACCGAGGCGTTGCGGTCGTTTTCCAATTGCTCCAAAACCTGGTAACCCAGCCGCGCCGATTCACCGTACTTACCTTGATGGAATAAAACGCGCTCACGTTCGCGCATTACGCGCGGGTCGTCGAGCATTTTGCCGGTAGCGCGCCCAACCCAATCGGCAGCGACAGCGAAATGACCTACCTGGATGGCGGCACTGGAGGCGTTTGCAACCACAACCGTGTTCTGCGGTGCGCGCTTGAATGCCTCTTCATATTCAGTGTTAGCGCGGTCGAACTGTGCCATAGCCGTATACAGATCACCCAGGGCAAGATACGGCACATAGTCGTCGGGATAATCCGAAGCAAATTCCCTGAAGCAGCGCTCGGCGGTGGCGTTATCATTTTGCTCTCTCGCCATGTAGCCCATTGCTTCCAGCGCATAGCGGTTCTTCGGATCGTTCTTCAATACGCCGCTGTAAACCTTGTGCGCCTCGTTCATCCGCTTGGCGTGCCAGAGCAGGTTGGCATACTGAAGTGCAATGACAGTGCTGTTCGGGTCCAACTGCATGGCTTCCTTCAGGTCCTTTTCTGCTCCCGCCAGGTCGTTGCTTCCAAGCCGTACTGAAGAGCGAACGCGCAGGAATTCAGCCCGTGCCACCCCTTCAATGCGCATTTGAGTGACCAACGCTTCTGCTGCGGCAATCTGCTGATGCGCGGCTGCGTCCTCGCCGGTTACGCGATAGATTTCCGCGAGATTTAAGCGAAGCTGAATAGGGTAGAGTTGGCCTTCAGGGACGGCGCCATTGGGCAGGCGAGCGATAGCCACTTGATACTCGCGGATGGCATCCGCGTTGCGATTCTCTGAACGGGCAAGCTGTGCCTTTAGCGCGTGCAACCGATAGTGATTCGGGTCGAGTTGTTCGGCGCGAGCAAGGAACGTCCGGCTACGGTCGAATTCCCCGATGCGCAACGCGGCCTGTGCCGCGCTTAACTGTAATCCTATTTGCCGTGGCGCGAGATTCGCGGCCTTGGAGTAAGCTTCCTTCGCTAGTCGTCGATCTCCATCGAGTTCGTAAGAATAGCCGAGGTCAGCCAGCACCTCTACGTTTTGCACTGGAGCGTTCTTCAATGCCGTAATGGCGGATTTGTAATCGTGCTGCTCACGATAGTAGTTGGCGACAGCGCGAAACACAGAGGGGTTCCTCGGATCGCGTCGTCGTGCCTGATCCAGCATCTGCCTGGCGCGTTCCGGTTGCTTCATCTTAAGGTAAGCCACTGCCAGCATAACTTCGGCGTGAGCTGAAGGACGGAGCGCCTCCGCGCGCGAGAGCAAAGCAACGCCTTGCTGCGTCTCTCCGCTCTGCAGAAAGAGCTCACCTGCCATCAGAAGGTCGTTCTCACGTTTGGGAGCGGCGTTCACTACCTGCATCAGCAGTCGTTTCGCCTCGTTGAGGCGGCCCATTCGCTGATAGGTCTGCGCCAATCCGCTGAGGCCGTCCAGGTTGCTGCGATCAAGCCTCAGTCCTTGCTGGTATGCTTCCACGGACTTTCCGTACTGGCCGGATAGGCGTGCTGCATAGCCAAGCAGAAACCAGAGGCGCGCATTTTGAGGCGCAGCTTTTACAGCGCGTTCCGCTGCCGCCATAGCACCGGAGGAATTTCCATGCTTAAGAGAGGATTCGGCGGCGCGGGCATTGCGTCCAACTTCAATGCTGGAGCCCCAGCCCAGCGCTTCCCCGGCGGGCTTCTTTTGACTTTTCGTACTGTTCTTTGCGCCGCCTCCTAGATCAATGTCCTGCGCGTGTAGGAGCGGTGACGACGATAGCAGAAGGCAAAACGAACCGGCGAGTATTACTGTTCTAATCACTTTGCAACTCTGGAAGTCGGAAGTAGCGGAACATCATCCGTGCTTTCGATGCGGAGGATCACGTTGGGGTGTCCTGCTTCACTGGGCATGTTCGGTGTGTTCCGATTTGCGAAGTGTGGGTAAGGATGTGCCTGTGTAAATTCGGCGCTCATGCGATTTCAGGAATCTCGTGGTTTGCAGTCAACCTGTAAACAGGTCAGGGAATCTCAAATGCGGAAGGTGGGAACTCCCTTGATGTCGAAGCCACGATTAACCGCTCCAAGTCGTTCAATCCCTCTGTTCGTAATCCTGCTGGTGACACTCGCTGTGCACGGTCCGTTGCTGCTGATGCAACTGCCCTCCAATTCGTATGACGCGAACACGCACATGTTCTTCGCCGGCCATTATGCGAACCATTGGTTTTCGCCATGGAATGAAAAATGGTTCGGCGGAATGTCGCAGACAACATATCCGCCGCTTGTCCACCAATGGATTGCGTTGTTCTCGCACGTCTTCGGGTTGACCGGCGGGTATATGTTTGTGCAACTGATCGTGATTCTTCTCTTGCCGGTCGGTATGTACCGGTACGCGCTTTTGTGGGTTCCTGAGCGCGAGGCAAGTTATGCCGCGTTGGGGACGGCCTTCCTGGGATCGCTGGCGATGCTGGTTTATCAGTCCGGCCAGTTACCAACAACGGCCGCAGCGGCGCTTACGCTGAATGCTCTGCCGTTCTTCTATTCGTGGACGCGCGACGGAAGCATGCTGTCACTGCTGAAGGGCGTGGTGATTTCCATGGCGGGCGCTGCGGCCCACCACGTAACCTTTCTCTTTGGCGCCGTCCTGTTTGCGTTGCCGGTGCTATGGCTCAGCCTTCTCGATCGTGAGGAAAGTGAGCAGAAGTCTTCCTCCGGCGCCATGCTGGTGCGAGCCGTCATGTTTGGAATCGTCGTTGTGGCCTCCGTTGTCGTGGTTCTTCTGCCCTATTTCGTTTCTCTGCGCCAGAACCCGATTACGCAATTACCTATTCCGCACGGCTCGCGCGACAACTACATCCTGAGTCCGCACAGCGGAATGAACTTCTGGATTATTCCGATGGGCTCTCTGATTCTTGCCATCCCTTACATTCTGTTCAAGGGATCGGCGGAGCGCCGCCTGCGGCCGCTGCTTTTTGGCTGGTACGTCACTACTCTGCTTGGACTCGGCGGAACTACGCCGATCGGCCGCCTGCTGCTTGGCCGCGCTTATGAAGTGCTGACCTACGAGCGCTTCACCTTCTGGGCGACGTTGATGGCATTACCTTTTGTCGGCCTCCTGGCAGCGCGTGTTATTGACCGGTGGGCACGCCGAGGAGCGGTGCTGCTTGGCGTCGCTGCCGCTTTCAGTTGCGCAATGGCCGTTTCCTGGGTGGTTTTTAATCCGATCAACACTGGAACTCTCAATTTGAAACCGATGATCGATTTCCTCAATCGGGAGGAGCACTCGAAATATCGTTACATCACACTGGGCTTCAGCAATCAGTTCGCAAAGCTCTCCACTTATGCGAAAGCAGGGAGCCTCGATGGCGATTACAATTCCGCGCGCCTGCTGCCTGAAATGACCACATACGGTGCGGCTCAACTTTACAACTCCAAGTATTTCGGCACCGCGGGAATGGAAGCCCTGCGCGCGGTTCTGAAGCATGCGGACCAGTACGGATTGCGCTACATCTTTGTTCATGACCGCTACTACGAGCCCCTGCTGGCTTTTGCCGGTTGGCGGCCGACGGAGGTTTATGACAACGGCGCAACCGAACTATGGACAAAGGATGACGTGCCTCCGGCAAAACACATTGATTTCGGTAACGCTGTCCCTCCTCCCTGGCAGGGTGTGATGTGGGGGCTGGTTCCCATTGGGGCCAGCCTGCTTGCGATCCTTGTTGTTTTACTTCCGGACCGTCGACGCTACTCGGAGACACTAGAGTTTCCGTTGCCCGAAACAAACGAGCTTCCTTTGCGGGAGGCGAACTAGCCATGAACAAATTGCTTCCGGTGCTGCTTATTATTCTTGCTGCCGCGCTCATCGCCGCCGCCACCATTCACTCTTCGTCGCTTGTTCCGGCGACAACGCCCGAGGGCGCAGTGCGAGCATTGCTTAATCAGGTCAAGGCCCGCGATGCTGTTGGCGCCTACCAATATGTTGCCACTGCCAGCAACACAGCTCCGGATGACTTCAAGCGAGATGTGTTTGGGCAGGAGAGCAATCTACGAACCTACTCCTCACTACAACTCTTTGACACCAAGGTGCTGCGCGAAGACGATCAGGAAGCCTCGGTACGCGCCAATCTGGAATGGGCCTCGGCAGTCGGAGCCGTCCGCGACACGCGAGACCTGAAGGTTGTGCGCGAGGACAACAGTTGGAAAGTGATTTGGCCCGTGCAATCGCGCCCGAAAGTTCCGCCGCAAGTAATTCCCGTCAATTACCTGCGCTGGGACATCGTCACCCGCGGCCTCGACGACGACTGGGGTGCGCAGAATGTAGACGCGCCGAGGGTTCGCATAATTTCTATGAACCCGGTTGAGAAGGATGGCGACTTCATACTTCTTGGCGAAATTGAAAACGAGGATACGGTGCCAGGTTTTGTTTCTGTTGCTGCCACTCTCATCGGAAAGGACGGACAAGTAATCGCACAAGAAGAAAGCTTCGACAAGATTAGCCACGTTCTGCTGCCCAAAGAGATTTCACCCTTCCGTATTGACTTCCCAAATGTGAGCCGCGATCGCATTAAGAGTGTGCACATGCAGCCCAATGCGATGCTGGTTCCTGCCTCGGCTGATCCCGTTATGGGGGTGATGCATCAGGCACTTAATAAAGATGCGCGCGGACACTCCGTGCTCAAAGGCGAACTGATGAACCAGAGCGGACAGACGGTAAACATTCCGCATGTGCTTGCCACTTTTTATGACAGCGCGGGCAAGGTGATCTGGGTGTCGGACGGCTACGTTGACCAGTCTCTCGCGCCGATGACGCCGGTGGCCTTCAGCATTGGTGTGCGCGATGATCTGGCATCCCAGATTCATAGCTATCGCGTCACGGTGAATCAGTACACCCGCGACCGGGTGCAGTGACGGGAGCTCTTCATGTTTCCGCTCAGACGCTCTCTTATTCTCGGAATTGTTTGTGCGACCGTGCTGACCTGCGCAGCTCAGGTGCGCGTTCCGGCAACGGTCCAAGCCGGCTCGGGAACGACGGTGCAGGCTTCCGGTTCCGGCTCAACCATGCTGTATCTGTTTGGTCCCGGCGGCGCACTCAAGCGCGAGGTGCAGCGCGGCAACATTGAAATTTCAGGTCAGGAGCTGAAGGTTGCCGGACGCTACACGGTGATTGTTGACGGCGACAGCGCATCGTTTTTTGTGACTGCCGCACCCCTGCAAAAAATTGCCTTCGTGGCGCATCCTTCTCGCGTGCCCGCCGCTGCCAGTCGAGCAGTGCAGGGCTCGGCCTTTCTCTTTGATGGTTTCCAGAACCTTGTCCTCACTCCTATTCCGGTCACTTTCCGGCTTGCTGTCGAGGGAGATAACGGCGAGGAGCGGCGCACGAGCAGCAGAGATGGGGTTGCGTGGGTGCAACTGAACTCAGGACGCCGCAGCGGCCCCGCGCACTTCGTCGTCACGTCCGGCGCAATCCAGGTGCGGCGCATCGTGCAACAGGTTGCGGCCGATCCCTGTTCCATTCGCATGAGCGCCTTACGCGCTCCCGACGGCAACATTCTGGTTGAGACCGCGCCCGTCCAGGACTGCTCCGGCAACGCAGTGCCGGACGGCACCATAGTCACATTCACTTCTGTGGATGCGGCCGGACGCAGCGCAGTGGACGCAAGGATCAAACGCGGCATCGCCCGGGCCGAATTACCAGCTTCGCGCTCGGCCACGCTTTCGGTGGCTGCGGGCGTAGTGCTGGGAAATGAAATTCACTGGGGAGGTGGCCAGTGATCGGTAGAATCGGCATCCGGCCAAATTTTTGGCTGTTTCCTGTGTCTTTGATCGTAATACTCGGCCTTGCCTCGGTTTCACCGGCAGGGCTTCCTGGGGCTCACGTAGCGGCTGCCAGACCGCCTGTGCAGCTCAGCTCATTTGACATCGCTTCCGCCGTGCCGCGACCTGTCGAGGAGACCACGGCCCTCTCCGTTCAGCGAGACTACGCCCACGCATGGCAGTCGCTGATCTCAGCTTTGGAATCCAATCGAGCCGATTTGCTGAATGAAGATTTTACGGGAGGCGCACGCCAGCAGTGGGCGGAGGCGATTAGCTTACAGCAGCGGAACAGGCTCAGCCGTCGCATTGAGGACCACGGGCACCACGTACGGGTTACCTTCTATTCTCCCGATGGGTCTGCAATGGAAGCCACTGATACCGCCGATTTTGACATTCAGTACTATGAGGGCACCCGGATTCTCTTTTCTGAGCATGTACGGACGCGCTACCTCGTCCTGCTCACGCCAGGCGAGAATAGCTGGAAATTAAGGATCTTGCAGGAGGTCCCTGCCAGCTGAGTGTTACGGGGGATTAATATGGGGCGTTCCGAGATTCGCAATGTGGGAACGCCTAATTCTTCTCTTTGAATTTTGGCCCCGCCATCGAGCTCTGGATATAGCCTAAAATAGAGTTGCTCCGGTATTAAGTCCCGGTGCATCAAAGTATTGGCTTGGTGAACATGAAGAATTTTTCCAGCTTGCTCGTTCCCGCTCTTCTGGCGGCTTCGCTTGCCGCAATGGCACAGCAGCCCGCGAGCACTGTGCAGCAGAATGGGACCGACACCGGTGTTGCGGCTCTCGCCGCGGCGACAGGTAAGGACGCTCAAACCGCCGCGAAGCCTTCGGCTGCATCCGCTCCGACGGCTGCTACGAAGCAGCCTGACCGGGCTGAAGCGTACTACCACTTCCAGCTTGGTCACATATACGAGGAGATGGTGTCAACAAGCGGTCGCGCCGATTATGTTTCCAAAGCCGTGAATGAGTATAAGGCTGCGCTGGAGGCCGATCCGTCTTCGTCTTATCTTGCCGCCTCCCTGGCCGAGCTTTACGCCCGCACGGGCAATATCCGCGATGCTGTGGCTCAGGCTCAGGAGGTCATCGCCCGCGACCCCGACAATCTTGATGCCCGCCGTTTGCTGGGGCGTATCTATCTGCGTGCCATCGGCGATTTGCAGGGCGGCACTCAGGCTGAGGCTGAGGCCATTGTTCGCATGGCCATCGAGCAATACGAGCAGATTGTCCGCCTGGATCCCAAGAGCATTGAAGACCATCTTTTGCTTGGCCGCCTTTACCGACTGAATAATGAAACAGGCAAAGCAGAAAGTGAGTTTCGCGCGGCGGTCAAATTGCAGCCGTCCTCGGAAGACGCGGTGACTACACTTGCTCTTTTGTACAACGAAGAGGGCAATTTCAACCGCGCCCTGGATATTTTGCAGTCGGTGCCGGAAGTTAACCGCTCACCACGTATCTATGCGGGCCTCGGTTACACCTACGAGCAGAAGAAGGATTACAAATCAGCGGTAGCTGCCTATCGGAAGGCGGTCGATCTCGATCAGGACAATCTGGATGCCAGGCGTGGCTTGGCGCAGAATCTGCTCAGCGACAACCAGAATGATGCCGCTCTCGAACAGTACAACGCGATTGCCGCAGCTGATCCCCAGGATGTTCAGACCCTGCTGCGTATCTCGGAGATTCATCGTCGCGATGGACAATTCGATAAGGCGAAGGAAGCACTGGATAAAGCACAAGCGATCGCGCCTGACTCCATGGAAGTTCAGTATAATCGCGCGGTCATCGAGGAGGGGTTCGGCAGATTCGACGAAGCCGCCAAAATACTCGAAGAACTGCTCAAGCGCACCGAGAAATCCAACGGCATCTACTCGGCCTCTGAACGAAACAATCGCTCCATCTTTCTAGAACGGCTCGGTACTGTCTATCGCGAAGCGAACAAGACTCAGCTTGCCGTGGACACGTTCCGTAAAATGACCAGCTTCGGCGACGAATTGGCTGCCCGCGGCTATCAGCAGGTCATCGAGACCTACCGCGATGCGAAGAACTGGCCAGCCGCCACGGCAACGGCGCAGGAAGCTGTTGAGCGGCTTCCCAATGATCGCAGCCTTCAAATGGTGCTCGCTGGACAGGAAGCCGATACTGGAGATGCCGATGCGGCAATTGACCGGGTGAAGGCGATGCTTAACGGCAAGCCTGCCGAAGACCGCGAGGTCTGGATTGCGCTGGCTCAGATGAACAGCCGTCTGCGCCGCTATGCCGAGGCGGAAAAGGCCGCAGCAAATGCTCTGGAGCTTTCCACCAAGCCGGAAGATAAAAGCTACGTAGTTTTCATTACGGGTTCAATTTACGAGCGTCAGAAGAAGTACGACGAAGCTGAAGCCTGCTTCCGCAAGGTGATTGCTTCCGATCCAAAGAATCCAATGGCGCTCAACTACCTGGGCTATATGCTTGCCGACCGAGGCACCCGCCTCGAGGAAGCGCTCTCGCTGATTCGCAGGGCAGTCGCGCTCGATCCGCAAAACGGCGCCTATCTTGACTCGCTCGGCTGGGTTTACTTCAAGATGGGCAAATACGACCTCGCTGAAGCCGAGTTGCGCAAAGCTATTGATCGAATTGACACTGACCCCACGGTTCACGAGCATCTCGGCGACGTCTATCAGAAGACAAACCGCCTGAAACTGGCAGCGGCCCAGTGGGAGCGCTCGTTACAGGAATGGAAAAAAACGATTCCCGCCGAAGTCGACAGTACCGAGGTAGCTAAGGTTCAGAAGAAACTCGACGGAGCCAAAGTAAAGATCGCAAAGCAGGAAGAACACAAAAGATAGCTGCCGATCCAGGTTGACGCTTTTAGCTGGGCGTTAACCTGGAAGTCTTTCTGCTGGTGTGAATAAATTTCGCTGCCAAGTGCTACACTTCCCCCATGCTGGCTTCCTACGCAGTCCGTGTTGATTCCTCTCTCGGACGCCGTTATCCTGAGCCGCCGCATCCTTATCGCGACGACTTCCAGCGCGACCGCGACCGCATCATTCACGCTCGCGCCTTCCGTCGTCTTGAGAACAAAACGCAGGTCTTTACCCACCGAATCTCGGACCACTTTCGCACTCGCCTTACTCACACGATTGAGGTCGCACAGATCTCACGTACCATCGCCGGCGCGCTTCATCTCAACGAAAGCCTCGTCGAAACCCTCGCACTGGTACATGACATTGGTCACCCGCCCTTCGGACACGCCGGCGAGCGCGCCCTCGACCTGGCCATGCACGAATCTGGCGAGAGCTTCGACCACAATCTCCATGCGCTGCGTATTGTCGAATCTTTTGAGCAGCGTTACGCCTCGCATCCCGGTTTGAATCTCACCTTCGAAGTGCGCGAAGGGATCATCAAGCACTCGCACGACTATGCCCCCGAAGCTTATCCCCAATTGGCCGAATACCTGCTTGATCAGCGCCCGCCTATTGAGGCTCAGCTGATCGACCACACCGACGAGATCGCCTACAATACCGCTGATCTCGATGACGGGTATGAAGCACATCTGCTCACTCTCGATCAGATTCGTCGCGACGTTGCGATTTTCGATCGTTACTTCCGCCAGGTCGAGAGGGAATTCTCCGCCGTTCGCGAGAAGCTCAAGTTCAACGAGGCGCTCAAGCTCATGTTGAACCATCTCGTGACCGACCTCATAGAAAACACCAGCCGTCGCCTGCAGTCCTCTGGCGTACAGACGGTCGAGGACATCCGCCATTATCCCGAGCGGCTTGCGGCTTTCAGTCCCACTACTAACGGAGAGCGCGCCCAAGCCAAAGAATTTCTGAACCGGAACCTTTATCACAGCGAATCGCTGCGTCCTCAGAAGGCCGATGGAGAAAAGATCGTCACTGATCTCTTCCAGTACTGGATGAGTAATCCGTACGACCTCCCGACGAGCTATCAGCGCCAATTGGAATCGGAGACCCGCGCCCGGGTGGTCTGCGACTACCTGGCCGGAATGACGGATAACTACATTATTGATCTGCACAAGAAGATCGTGGGCAACGGTGTGCGAAGCGGCGCATAGACTCTACCCAGTTCAGAGTTGAACTCTATAAACCCTGTAATTCCTACCCACCCTGCCCATTCCTACCGCTCGCGCCGTCTGCTCTGCTTCCTTGTTTTGGCTGAAAAAAAAGGACTTACCCCATTTTCGAGTTTGGCATTCGAACTGTACTACGAAGGCTGTCGCGCTACCCCCAAGGTGGTACGTAGCCTGAGAGCGGGGTTTCCCGCCGGAGGAATGTTATGAAGAAGAGTTTTCTATTAGCTTTGCCAGTGGCTGCCATGCTTGCCCTACCGGTTGTTGCACAGCAAAACACCGCGCAGCAAACAAGCACCGCAACGGATCAGCAGTATGCTACACAGCCGCAGCAGACCACCGATGCCAACACACCGGTGACCTATCCTGACAAGCAGCTTGAACCACTCCAGCCGCAAACTCACCAGGGCTTCTGGGGCAAAATGAATCCGTTTGCGCGCAAGAAGTATGTGCAGCGTCAGCTTGAACCGATTCGCAACCGCACCAACGAACTCGATGAACTGACGGTGAATAACTCTCGGATGTTGAAAGATCTTGATGCCCGCACTTCGGCTGGAATCCAGCGCGCCGATGCTCATGCATCCCTGGCCGATCAGCACGCAGTCGAAGCCGGGAATCGTGCCCAGCTGGCTAATCAGACCGCGCAACAGGCCAGCACCCGCCTGCAGTCCGTTTCGCAGGCAGTGGGCAATATCGATCAGTACCAGAGCATCAGTCAGCTTGAAATTCGCACCCGGCCCGGCTCCACGGTCCTGAGCAGGAAAGCCAAGGAAGCGCTTGACGGTCTTGCCGAGACCTTAAAGGATCAGAAGGGCTACATCGTGGAAGTTCAGGGCTTTGCGCCAGGCCGTGGCTCGGCCTCAATCGAACAATCGCAGCATATGGCTGACGCGGTCGTACGATACCTGGTCCTCAATCATCAGATTCCGGTTTACCGTATCCATGAGCTTGGGTTGGGCAACGCCAAATTGCAGGCGGCTTCCGAGTCCTCACATGGCAGCCGCGTAGAGGTCACGTTGCTGAGGAATAACGTCGGGGATCTGGCGCAGCAACCCACGCCGTCATCGCCGTCGATGTCACAGCCTCAGTAGTTGGCGAAGCGCAAGGTTAAAAGGCGTGGGCCTTCGGGCTTGCGCCTTTTCTTTTGTTCAGGATCAGCGCTGGCGCAGTCACGAAGCCCGGGAGAAGTCGGCAAAGACTGACTAATTCGGCGCTTTTCATGCTATCTTTCCCCGAGAAGATGCTATTCCCCGAGCCATCCGAGTTTTTCTTCACCGCCGGTTATGATTCTCCGATCGGCCATCTCGATCTAGCCATGAGCGAGCTAGGGCTTTCCATGGTCGCATTCCAAGGCCGGCGGATTACGCCGCACGGCAGTAAGAATGCACGCTGGATTGAGGAGCCTAAGCGTTTTCGGGTGGTGATCAGGCAGTTGGATGAATATTTCGCCGGAGTCCGCCGGGAGTTTGATCTCCCGCTCGACCTGCGCGGCCCCGTCTTTCATCAGCGTTGCTGGCAGGCTCTCTTGCGCATCCCCTACGGACAGACTCGGTCTTACGCGCAACTGGCTGCCGACGTTGGATCGCCGCTCGCGTCGCGTGCCGTCGGCCAGGCGAACCATCGTAATCCGGTTGCGATAATCGTTCCTTGTCACCGAGTCATCGCCTCCGATGGCTCACTGGCCGGGTTTGGCGGCGGAGTTGTCGTAAAGGAGTTCCTCCTGAAACTGGAAGGCGCATGCTTCCGTTCATCTGTCTCTGACCAGGGCAATCTTTTTGGCGAATACGCTATTTAGCGCAAAAAACGCCCCGGGAATCCGGGGCAGCTCGATAAGGAGAGTTTGCTTTTATCTTTGCGCCTTCTGCGCCGATGTTTCGCGCATGACGCCAATGTATGTCACGACCTTGCGATTCCACGCATAACTGTGCGCCAACCGTACCGCCTGCAGGCGTTCCTCGGGGCCGGCGGCTCGGCCTTCCAGTATCACCGCCTCGTCGTTCACGCTTACCTGAATTGATGAACGCGCCAGTTTCGGATCGCGAGCCAGTGCGCCGGCAATCTCAATCTGAAGGCTATGTGGATCACGGGTATCGGTCATTGCCCACTCGGGGCGTTCCGCCATCTTTCTGCCAGCCGAGATTGCCTTGGGAGCCTCGTGCTTAACTTCCTCAGTTTTCTCCGAAATCACTTCTTTTTTCATTTCGACCGGAGCCGGTTTCGGCTTGCTGGCAATCTGCTTCACAGAAACTTTCTGTGGCTTTGGGGGCTTTGCAACCTGTTCCTTACCGGCGCGCTTTTTTGCCTGCGCCGGAGCCGATTCCGCTGCTGGAGGACGCACCACGCGAGTCGCGCTCTGTGGACGGCCATTGGTTGGCTCAATCACAATTTGCTGCGAGACTGCCTGGGCGGTGAGCGCCGCCACCAGAGTACAAAGTACAAATCCCTCACGCATGGACCGCTTCCCCGAACAGGTGTAGCTCGACTGAAACTTCACGGTAGCTGAGATGCCTGCTGGTCCCTTGCCGCTGCCTTCTTCTACAATCGCAGCCTCGTTTTATTTCTACAGCCTTGATACAGAACTCATGTCGCCGTAAACTCCTTCCATGCACGTACACGCCGGTCACACCCATGGACACGCGCATCCCCAGCTCACAGCCCGGATGCTCCGTCTTGCCCTTGGGATAACCTTGGTTTATATCGTTCTGCTGCTGGTAGCGGGAATCAGGGCACACAGCCTGGCGCTACTATCGGAAGCCGGACATAACGCTTCGGACTTCTTCGCCCTCCTGCTCTCCTGGGTTGCGGCCTATCTCAGCGAGCGCCCGGCAACCGCAGTTAAGACTTATGGGTGGCGTCGGGCTGGCGTCCTGGCTGCATTTATTAATGCCATTTCTCTAATTGTCATTTCCGTTCTTATTCTTTACTGGGCCATTTATCGCCTTTATCACCCTGAGCCAGTGCAAGCCGGGCTGATGATGTGGGTTGCCGGGGCTGGAGTACTGCTCAACGGAGCCATCACGCTGATGCTCCTTCGGGGCGGACGCGACCTCAATGTGCGATCGGTAATTGTCCACGAAGTTGGCGACACGCTTTCAACGGCGGCGGTGATTGTGGGCGGCTGGGCTATCCTCGCCTTCGGCCATAGCTGGGTCGATCCCGTGCTCTCCATCGCCATTTCCGGCATGATCCTCTGGTCTTCGCTCAGTATTGTCCGTGAGAGTCTGAATATTCTGCTTGAAGGCGCACCCAGCGGCATGGAAATCGAGAGCATCGTCGCCGAATTGAAGGATGTCCCCGGTGTTCTGGATGTTCACGACCTGCACATCTGGAGCATCGGCAGCGACACGCACGCGCTCTCTTCGCACATCATGATTGCCGATATCCCACCATCGGAAAGCGCAAAGATTCTTGACGACGTGCGTCACATGTTGGCTTGCCATCACCACATCCACCACACTACAATTCAGTTTGAGAGTGCCAACTGCGATCTAGCAAACGGCTGCATTCTGCCTGTCTCTCACGTGCACCGCCACGACGTCTCTCTCGGGCAATCCCAGGGTTTGCAATCTGGGCACCCGCATTGAGGAGACGTCTATGCACTTTCATACTTCCGTAATCGCCGCTGTCGCCGGGCTTGCCATGTTAATCTCTGTCGGATGCAAGTCCAGGTCTTCCATGCCTCCCGAGTCGTCTTCTTTCAACAGCGCCCGCGTCCAGAGCGCGTCCTTTCGTTTTAGCATGATGACCGAACCCGCGTCGCCGACCGTCAGCAGTCCCATTCTGCTCAAGGTCCATATCTCTGATGCATCCGGCCAGCCCGTTGACGGAGCGATGCTCAGGGCAAATGTTTCCCTAGGCTCCCTGTCCAGCGGAGCGCAGCAGTTGGTTCTGGAAGGCAGAGGGAGGGGTGATTACCAGGGCTGGTTGGTCCTGGATGAGGCGGGCAGATGGGATGTGAACCTGGTGGGGACCAAGGACGGCCAGAGCCGCGAACAGGGACTCACTATCGACGTTGAGAGACGGCAAGAGCCGCCAACGGAAACTCTGTCCCCGGACCCCTCAACAGGAAATTAGTGTCGGAGTGGGACGTTTCGGGATTGCTTCCGCTCAGGGCTATTTCAGCAGATATGCTGCTAAAGCCTTGAACGGCCTCGTGGCAATCACGGGAAGCGTTTGACAGCGCCAGTCCCGAAGTCTTACCCTTAACGAGGAAGTTACTATTTTCACCACCTGTTCTGACTTCCGCGTCTAATTGGCCTATGTCTTTCCGCTCGTATCTGCGTTTTCACACCGCCTTGCAGCTTTCAGTTGCGCTTGAGAGCCCCGAGGAAACCCTTGTTGGCGGTCAAGCCGTTCTTGAAGGCGTCATGATGCGCGCTCCCCATGCTTGGGGCATTGCTATTCGCAGGCCCGACGGTGGGTTGGCAACCCATTCAGAGCCGCTCGCCAAGCCCAGTGACAAGAGTCCGTGGAAGGCGTGGCCTTTCATCCGCGGCATTATTACGCTCGGATCGGCGATGATGCTCGGATTCAAAGCCCTGCGTTATTCAGCCGACGTGGCTATGGAAGATGAGAAGACCGCCAGCGGAGAGAAGCTGGAAATGAATGGCTGGGTCGTCGCCCTCAACATTGCGATCTCCCTCGTTTTTTTCATTTTTATGTATAAGTTTCTGCCCTTCGCGGCTGCGCGTTCGCTGCGGCAATGGGCTCCGCAAACTGGAAACAGCGTGTTTTTCGCCCTGGTGGAGGGCCTCATACGCCTGGCCATCTTCTTGGGTTTTCTCTGGCTCACCTCACGTTGGAAAGACATGCAGCGGGTTTATGAGTACCACGGCGCCGAGCACAAAACGGTATTTGCCTTCGAGAATCACGATCCGCTCACTGCGGAAGCCGTGCAGCGTTACTCTACGTTGCATCCGCGCTGCGGCACCAGCTTCTTGATGACGGTCATGGTCATATCCATCGCCATCTATGCGCTGGTTCCGGTGCATGGCTTCTGGGCTGGTTTTGGCTCGCGCATTTTGTTACTGCCTGTGATTGCCGGCAGCTCTTATGAGATCATTCGGTTTGCGGCGAAGAGGCGTTCGTCGCTGTTTGCGCTGATGACTGCTCCGGGGCTGTGGCTGCAACGGATCACCACCCGGCAGCCGGACGACAGCCAGGTGGAATGTGCTATTGTCGCGCTCAACCACGCCATGGAATTGGAGCGGCAGCAAGGCGGAGAGTTGGTAATTTCATGATTTGTGCCAGACAAAATTCGCCTGTTGCCTCGCAGCTGCACCTTTAGCAGCGCCTACCGCTGCTTCGCTTTTTCCGTATTCGCTCCATACAAATTCAGAATTCTCCGGCCGCAGCGCGTTTTTTCCGCGCGGCCTGAAAGCTCAGGAACAACATGTTTGACCGTTTAGATCAGATCGAAGCGCGCTGGAAGGAACTCAACGAAGCGCTATCTGCTCCCGAGATCATGAACGACTCGGCCACTTTCCAGAAGACTGCCAAGGCCCAGGGCGAGCTTGCTCCCATCGTGGAGAAATACCAGGAGTACAAGCAAGTCAAGCAGGGCATTGCGGACTCGCGCGTCATGCTTGAGGGCGAAACCGATCCCGACATGCTCTCCTATGCGCAGGAAGAACTGCAATCGCTGGAACAGAAGCTTGTCGCGGTTGAAGAAGAGCTCAAGATTCTCCTGCTGCCCAAGGATCCCAACGACGAGAAGAACATTATCCTCGAAATCCGCGCCGGAACCGGAGGTGACGAAGCAACACTGTTTGCCGCCGAAATCTTCCGCATGTACATGCGCTACGCCGAGTCGCGCCACTGGAAGGTGGAAGTCCTCTCCAGCTCGGACTCTTCCGTAGGCGGCCTGAAGGAAGTCATCGCCATCATCGAAGGAAAGCGCGTCTACTCGCAGCTTAAGTATGAGAGCGGCGTGCATCGCGTTCAGCGCGTTCCAGATACGGAAACGCAGGGCCGAGTCCACACCTCGGCCGTAACTGTGGCTGTCCTGCCGGAAGCTGAGGACGTGGACATCAAGATCGAGGCCAAGGACATCCGCATCGATACGTTCTGCTCCTCCGGTCCTGGTGGCCAGTCTGTGAACACCACGTATTCCGCGGTGCGCATCACGCACCTGCCCACGAATACCGTGGTGAGTTGCCAGGATGAAAAATCGCAGATCAAGAATCGCGAAAAGGGAATGCGCGTCCTGCGCTCACGCCTCTATGAACTTGAGCAGGCCAAGCAGCAGGAGGCTCTCGCCAAGGAGCGCCGCTCCATGGTCGGTAGCGGAGACCGGAGCGAAAAGATCCGCACCTACAATTTCCCGCAGAATCGTGTCAGCGATCATCGTATCGGCCTGACGGTCCACCAGTTGGATCAGGTTATGGAGGGCAAGCTTCAGCCCTTTGTCGATGCGCTCGTAACCCACTTCCAGGCGGAAAAATTGAAGGCGGATACAACCAATGCATAAGGCGCGGTGACTCGCCGCGCCGTACAATAAAGTTGTGCAACTCCGTCAGGCGCTTCACGCAGCCGTTGCCCAACTCGAAGCCGCAGAAATCGATGAGCCGCGCATCAGTGCGGAGGTTCTCGTCTTTCAGGTGATTAACTGCGACCGTGCGTATCTTTTCGCTCACCCGGAGCGTGAACTCAATGCCGAGGAGCAACTGCAGTACGAGTCGCTCGTTTCCCGCCGCGCCTCTGGCGAGCCGTTGCAGTACGTCACCGGGCATCAGGAGTTCTGGAAAGCGGATTTTCTCGTCACACCTGCCGTGCTCATTCCGCGTCCGGAAACCGAGCATGTCATAGAGGCAGTTCTTGATCTCGTGCATCATCATGCGCTCGGCCCCCGGCTCAAGCTTGTCGATGTGGGCACCGGGTCGGGAGCCATTGCCATCAGCCTGGCGCGCGAACTCCCGCAGGCGGAAGTTCACGCCGTCGATCTCTCTCCTGCCGCGCTTGAAATAGCTCGCACCAACGCCCAGCGCCTTGCGGCCAGAGTGTTCTTCACTCAAAGCGACGTCCTGGCGAGCATCGAGCGCGATTCCAGCTATGACTTCGTAGTCTCCAATCCTCCTTACGTCGGCCTGAACGAGGCCGACAAAGTGCAGGAAGTTGTAAAGCACTATGAGCCGCACATGGCTGTCTTTGCAGGAGAGGAAGGGCTCGACGTGATCCGCAGGCTCATCCCGCAGGCCCGCGAAGCCTTGCGTCCCGGCGGTTGGTTGCTGATGGAAATCGGCTACACGCAGGCGGAGTCCGTTATGGCGTTGCTCGCTACCTGGGACGATGTCCACGCCGTCTCCGACCTTGCCGGAATCCCTCGCGTCATCGTTGCCCGCAAGCCAACCTCTGGCTGCGACCATTTAGAATGAGCAGGAAACGATGAAGATCAGCAGCATCATTTTCGATATGGACGGAGTTCTCATCGACACCGAGTCGATCCATAAGCTCGGAACGCTGCAAACTCTCGCCCAGTTCGGTGTCATCGTGACCGACGAGCAATATGGTCCTTACCGCGGCCAACCCGACACCCTAATCATGGCTGGACTAGTCAACTTGATTTCCGAGCCTCGGCCCAGCGTGCAAGAACTGCTTCGACTCAAGGACGCCCACTACGCGGCATCGGAGCATCTGGCCGCCCCTATTCCGGGCGCGGTGGATTTCGTGCTGTGGGCTCGGGAGCATTACAAAATTGCGCTTGCTACCTCCTGTTCCCCGCGCAATTGCAAATCAGCTCTGCAGATGCTTGGCCTTCAGGATGCATTCCAGTGCATTGTCGATCGGGGGGCAGTCACCCATCCCAAGCCGCACCCGGAAGTGTATCTGAAGGCTGCTGCTGGGATTGGCTCCGCGCCCTGTGACTGCCTGGCGATAGAAGATTCGCTCAACGGCCTCGCCGCTGCCAAAGCGGCCGGATGCATTGTTGTCGCGCTCACCACGTCTTTTCCAAAAGCAGAGCTCCGCGAGCTCTCGCCGGAGTTCATCGTGGACTCATTTTCTGAAGTGACAAACCTTTTGTATTAGCCGCCGCTCTGGGCTGCGAATCACGCTGCCTTTTCTCCCTTAACCGGTGTTTCGTCGGCAGACGGTCCATACATGCCCGGCACTGCAACGTCCAGCATCCGAAGATACATGCCGAGCTGAGCGCGATGATGGATTAAATGGTTCAACACCAAACTGCGCAGGACATTGAGTCGTGGCATGATTACGACCGTCTTACCTTCCCAAATCAGTCTCCAGATCTTGCTGAGTTGTTCGTCCGTGGCTCCCGCAATTGCCGCGTGCGCCTCCAGTACGTGTTCATCAAACCGATCCAGCATTGCGCTTCGGGAGGTCGGTTTGAATGGCACATACTGACCGGGATAGAGATCAAGAACTTCCACCCGCAACGTGTGAACAACCCAGTTCGGAAGATCAACAACATGACCCGCGAGCCGGCTTAGTGTCCAGGACTTCGGGTGCGGCTGGTAGTCGAACCGACCTTCCGGAACCATCTCCAGGATCTTTCGGGTGTTAGCCATCTCCTGATCGAATTCGGGCAGCAGCATATCGCGAATCATACACACCTCCGGCGCTAGGGCGGTAGATGGCCAATTTAGGGGAGCGGTTGCCATACGAGAGTTGGAGTTTTCGGAATTTACTGCTCTTGTGGCAGAATGCAACCAGCGATCCGGGAAAGCGATAACAAATGCTCCGATACATAAACATAAACCCGAAAGTTGATGAGGCATAAACGCTGGTGGAACTCTACCGTTTACTGCCAACTGACGCTTTAAGAATCCCTCTTGTTCTCTGCCTATCGTTTCTCATCGGACTGGAGCGTGAGGAGCACAAATTCGCTCTCGGTACTTACGCGTTTGGAGGAGTGCGTACTTTCCCCATTATTGGGCTGATTGGCTACTCGGTTTCTCTTCTCTCCGGCACTCTCCTCCTCCCGGTAATCATTGGCTTTGCAGTAGTCGGCAGCTTTCTGCTGTTGTCGTACTGGCACAAGCTTTCAGCTCCCGAGCCTGCAGGTGTCACGTCGGAAATGTCCGGGTTGGCGACTTATCTGGTTGGCGCGCTCGTATATTACGACCACTGGTGGATAGCCACCACATTAAGCGTGGCTGGCCTTTTGCTGCTGGAACTGAAGTCAGCTCTCGAAAAGCTTGCCAGCCGGACCGCCCCGGAAGAAATTCTAACGTTCAGCAAGTTCCTGTTTCTGTCGGTTGTGATTCTGCCCGCGCTGCCCAACCAGCAATTTGGCCCCTTTCACATCAATCCCTTCAAAACGTGGCTTGTAGTTGTCGCCGTAAGTGCGATCTCATACGGCAGCTACGTATTGCAGAAACTGACGAAGAAGCACGATGGAATTGTGCTCGCGGCGTTCCTTGGCGGAGCGTATTCTTCGACTGTAACGACCGTGGCTATGTCACGCAGGGCATCTCACGAGGAGCGTCCATATTTATTCTCCGGCAGCATTTTGATCGCTTCCGGCATGATGTACGTTCGTCTTGTGGCGCTGTTGGCGCTTTTCAACCGTCAACTGGCGGCGATGTTGGCGGTGCCATTTCTCGTTCTTGCGGCTGCGGCCATTGCAATCGGATGGTTCTGGTCGCGCAGGCCCGACGTGCTGGTTTCAGAGCTAAAGCGGGAAAGTGAACCGAAGAATCCGCTTGAACTGATGGCCGCGTTTTTGTTCGCTTTCTTGTTCTTGGTGATGCTGGTGGCGACTCAATTGGCGGCTACATACCTTGGCAGAGCCGGAGTTCAAACTCTTGCCGCCATTATGGGAGTTACGGACGTAGACCCCTTCATCATGGGAATGACGCAGGCCGCGGGAACTCTCACTCCACTTAAGGTTGCAGCTACCGCCGTCCTGATTGCGGCGGCCAGCAACAACCTGGTCAAGGGCGTTTATTCCTATAAGCTGGCAGATCGGAAAACTGGCCGTCAGAGCCTGTTTTTTTTAATCGGTTTGGCTGCGGCAGGTCTCCTGCCTTTGCTGTGGCTCTGATCCCAGTGATTTCCTGAATTTTGAATCTGGAGTTGCAGTCTAGTCTTCACTCTACCCCTCTTCCAGCGTCAGAGCTTACAATCCCTATTTACGCTTCGCGCGCCCGGCTCTGTGCCGTGCAATTTTTCGCGAAGGCTCGCAGGGAGAATTCATGGCGCCAATTACCACGATCGAACACCTCGGCCAGTTTGAAGGTCAGGATGTCACTTTGCGCGGATGGCTCTACAATCTGCGCGAGAGCGGTAAGTTGCTGTTTCCGATTTTCCGCGACGGCACCGGACTGGTGCAGGGCGTTATGTTCAAAAAAGCCGTTGCCCCGGAAATGTTCGAGACCCTGAAAGGGCTTACACAGGAGTCCAGCGTCATTATTCACGGCAAGGTTCGTGCCGACCAGCGCGCTCCTGGCGGCTACGAACTCGATCTCGCTGGCATCGAGGTTGTTCAGAAGGTTCCAGAGGAGACGCCTTATCCCATCTCGCTCAAGGATCACGGCGTTGAGTTCCTGATGGAGCATCGCCACCTCTGGCTGCGTTCGCCGCGTCAGGTTGCCATTCTTCGCATTCGCTCGGAGATTGAACGCGCCATGCAGGACTTCTTCTACTCGCGCGACTTCATCCGCACCGATCCGCCCATCCTCACTCCGGCGGCGTGTGAAGGCACCAGCACTCTGTTTCCGGTGGACTACTTCGAAGAGCAGGCCTACCTTACGCAATCCGGACAGCTTTACATCGAAGCCACGGCCATGGCGCTGGGCAAGGTTTACAGCTTCGGACCGACCTTCCGTGCTGAAAAGTCCAAGACGCGCCGCCATCTTACAGAGTTCTGGATGATCGAGCCCGAAATTGCCTACGCCACACTCGATGACGTCATGACGCTTGCCGAGGACTTCATCACGTTCATTGTTAAGCGAGTTTTGGAGAAGCGTCGCCACGAACTCGAAGTCATTGGCCGCGACATTGCGCCGCTCGAAAAGATCGAACCGCCGTTCCCTCGTGTCTCCTACGACGAAGCCGTTAAGATGCTGGACGAAGGTTTTGCGAAGGGCGAACTGGAGTTGAAGTTCGAATATGGCAATGACTTTGGCTCTCCGGACGAGACCTATATTTCATCCAAATTTGATCGTCCCGTCATGATCCACCGTTATCCAGCGGCAGTGAAGGCTTTTTACATGGAACCCGACCCGGCAGATCTTTCCAAGGCTCTCTGCGTAGACGTGCTTGCCCCGGAAGGTTACGGCGAGATCATTGGCGGCTCGCAGCGCATGGGGTCCTACGAACGCCTACTGGAGCGCATCAAGCAGCACGAGCTTCCCGAGGAAGCCTTCCAGTGGTACCTGGACCTGCGCAAGTTTGGTGGCGTACCTCATGCGGGCTTTGGCATGGGATTGGAGCGCGCCGTGGCCTGGATTTGCAAGCTCGATCACGTGCGCGAAACTATTCCGTTCCCTCGCACGTTGAATCGTATGTATCCGTAAACTGCACTGCTGCATCAACATAAACAGCAGTTGAACCGGGAGCGGCTCTGGCCACTCCGCTTAGAGAAATAAAAAGGAATGAGGCCCATGTCTCAAAAATCGGATCTTCGGGTAGTTAGCATTCCCGCTTCGTTCCCGGACATAATCAAGAAGAATATCCGTGTCATTGGGATTCCGCTCGATCTCGGCCAGCAGCGCCGCGGTGTCGATATGGGCCCCTCGGCGGTACGCGTCGCTGGCCTGGCTGCTAAGCTGGAGTCGCTCGGCCACAGTGTGGAAGACATCGGCAACGTCAGTGTCACACTGCCCGAGCAGAAAAATTTCGGTGATCCTCAGGCGCGTTATCTGCGCGAAATCACGGCCACATGCACCAATCTTGCCGATGAAGTTTTGCACGCGCTCGAGGAAGGAAAGACTCCGCTCTCTATTGGCGGAGATCATTCCATTGCGGCTGGTTCGGTCAGCGGAGTCGCCGAATATTACCGGCGCGAGGGCGAGCAGCACGTGGGCCTCATCTGGATTGACGCTCACTCGGACATCAACACCCCGGAAACCTCTCCTTCCGGCAACGTTCACGGAATGCCGCTGGGCGCCATCATGGGCCTCGACGGACTGGACCCGCTCGCAAATCTTTATGGTTGGTCGCCGAAGGTACGCCCGGAAAATTGCGTTATCGTAGGACTCCGCAACGTCGATATGGCGGAGAAGGACAACATTCGCCGCACCGGAATCGAAGTCTTCACCATGCGCGACATCGACGAGCGCGGCATGCGCGCCGTCATGGAAGAGGCGCTGCGAACGGCTGGACGCGGCACCTTCGGCTACCATATTTCTCTGGACATGGATTGGGTAGATCCCGAAGACGCTCCGGGAGTTGGCACGCGCGTCCCAGGCGGCGCGACGTATCGCGAGGCGCATCTCGCGATGGAGATTATCGCCGACCACGGGCGCATGACCTCCATGGACATCGTCGAGGTCAATCCGGTAATCGACGAGTATAACCGCACCGCCGAACTCGCGGTCGAGCTGGCAAGCTCGGCCTTTGGAAAGAAGATTCTCTAAGGTTTTAGCGCCCCGCATCCGCATGCTTTAGCCGGATGTTGGGCGCTCAGCGCCTCTTCTTCTTGAATCTTCGCTCTTTCTGCGTCTCCTGTCTGAACGCATTTCCCGCAAAACCTTATAATGTTGTTATCGAGTAGCAGAAGGAAGCTTCATCCCTATGACAGCAAAGAAACTCCGCGTAGGTGTACTTTTTGGCGGCCGCAGCGGCGAGCATGAAGTCTCGCTTTTGTCTGCTGCGTCGGTTATACAGGCCATTGATCGCACGAAATATGATGTTGTTCCTATCGGCATTACCAAGCAGGGGCTCTGGCTCACCGGCCAGCAAGCTGAGCAGTTGCTGAAAGGTGAGTATGTCGATGCGCCTCGCGGTAAGAATTCGCGTGGCGGAAATCACGCAGCCCTGCTGGCCAAGGGCGAGGACGCAGTGCTGGCACCGCCCGCGCCCGTTGCGGAGTCCATCATGCCTTTCGAGACAGCGCGCAGTCACAATGGCCCGCTACCCATTGCGGTCGATGTAATCTTTCCCGTGCTCCACGGCACCTTCGGCGAAGACGGCACCATGCAGGGCCTGCTTGAACTTGCGGACATTCCCTACGTCGGCTCTGGCGTTCTCGGCTCCGCCGCCGGAATGGACAAAGACGTGATGAAGCGCCTCTTCTGCGACTCCCGCCTCCCGCTGATCAAGCACCTCACCGTTCTTCGCTCCGACTGGGAGAAAAATCCCAAGAAGATCGAGAAGGCGGTGGAATCCGCCCTCAGATATCCAATTTTCGTGAAACCGGCAAACCTTGGCAGCTCGGTAGGTATCAGCAAGGTTCACGATGCCAGCGAACTTCCGGGCGCGATCAATGAGGCCGCCCGTTACGACCGCAAGATCGTGATTGAGCAGGGAGTCGGCGGCAAACGCCACAAGGCTCGCGAGATCGAGTGCGCGATTCTTGGCAATGACGAACCGATTGCCTCCATCTGCGGCGAAATCGTCCCCGCCAAGGAGTTTTACGATTACAACGCCAAATACCACGACGCCGGCTCGGAGTTGCTCATACCTGCCCGCCTTGACCACACTCAGGTTCGGCAAGTTCAGGACATGGCAATTCGCGCTTTTCAGAGCTGTGAATGTTCGGGTCTCGCCCGCGTCGATTTCCTGATGGACCCGACGACCGAACATTTTTATATCAATGAGGTCAACACTCTCCCCGGCTTCACGGCTATCAGCATGTATCCCAAGCTCTGGGCCGCCAGCGGAATAGAGTACCCCGATCTTATTGATCGCCTGATAAAGCTGGCGCTTGAGCGCCATGCAGACAAGAAACGCAATCAGTACGTGAAAGACTAAACAGGGCAAAAAAACGCGAGTGAATGAAGGGAGTTCGGGCGAGCGATGCTCACCAGGACTCCCGTGTTTTTTGCAACTTGCATTTGTCTGTATGGGTTTCTAAACTAACTAACCAGTTAGTTAATTATGGCTGCGCCCAAATCCAAACCGTTGGCTTCACGTGCCCGCAATGCCACGGCCAGCCGCAGCGCCATTCTTGATCACGCCATTGCCGAGTTTGCGAAGCAGGGCATAGCCGGAGCTCGCACGGCTGCAATCGCCGACGCGGCCGGAGTCAACAAGGCTCTGCTCTACTACTATTTCAAGAACAAAGAGAGTCTCTACTCCGCGGCTCTGCGCGAGGTCTTCAGCGGACTTGTCGAGGACGCTCTGCCCATGTTGCAGAGCGAGCTTTCTCCGGGTGAAAAAGTCCTCCGCTTCGCCCGCGTTCACTTTGAATACCTCGTCAATCATCCGGACTATCCGCGTCTCATTCATCAGGAACTCTCACGGGCCTGCATTACTGGCGAGCCCTCCAGCGACTTTCGTGCAATCAGCGCGTCGCACTTCGTGCCTTTGCAGCGCGCTGGATTAAAAGCTGTTCAGGATGGCATTGCCTCTGGTGAATTCCGCAAAATTGAAGGGGCTAGTGTTCTCACGAACATTGTCGGAATGAACGTTTTTTACTTCGTCTCCGCGCCCATTGCGCGCATCGTTCGCGGCATCGACCCATTTTCTCCGGTGTGCATTCGCGACCACGTCGCCACAGCACTGGACTTTATTGGCGCTTCGCTTTTCAATGATCGCAAGCACGGAATTGCGCTGGCCAGGAAAATTGCCGCCGCTCCGGCTCTGCCGCGTAAACAGCCTTCCAGCAGTAAGAACAGCAAGGTTTGCAGCAACAAAAACGTTCGGTTCAGGTCTTAGGTACGCAGATGTGCTTTTCGCAGAGTAGGGAAGGAAAACGAACAAGCTTATGAGTGCCAAATATCGTGTGTTCGCGATTCTGGGAATTGTTTTCCTGCTTTCGCTTGGCTTTTACTTCTACTCCACTTACGGAACCTCCGATGTAGTTCTTATTGGCACAGTCGATGCCAATCAGGTGATTGTCAGCAGCAAGGTTCCGGGGCGTATCGAACGCCTGCTCGTGGACGAAGGCCAGAGCGTCAAGCAGGGAGAGCTTATCGCGCAAATCGACAATGAGGACCTCGCCGCCGAACGTGATTCCGCCCGCGCGACTCTTGCCAGTCTGCGCTCGCAGGTGCGCCAGACCAACGAAACTTATGCCAGCACTCACGGCGAAACCGATGCGCAGGTGAAGAATGCCGCCGCCTCGCTGGAGGCGGCCCAGGCATCTCTCGAAGAGAGCGAGGCCAATGAGCGCCAGCAGGCGCTCGATACCAGGCGCACCGTCGCGCTTGCCGATCAGGGCGTGGCCAGCCAGCAGGACCGCGACCGTGCCGTGCAGACATTGGCAGCGGATCAGGCCCGCGTGCGAGCGAATCGCAAGCTCGTGGCCGCCGCACAGGCCACCTTGAACACCATGCAAGCGCGAATCAATCAGGCCGCCGCTGCCCGCAGCAACATTGCCGTAACACAAAGTCAGATGGATTCCGCTAACGCCAAGCTTGCCGAAGCGGAAGTTCGCATTGGCTACACACGTGTCACCTCGCCCGTCACTGGCATCATCAGCGTCCGCGCCGCGCGCGAAGGTGAAGTGGTCAACGTCGGCACTCCCATTGTCACTATCGTCGATCTCACGCAAACCTGGGTTTATGCGGCGATCCCGGAAACTCAGGCGCAGCTTGTTAAACTCGGCGACACTCTGGATGTGCGCATGCCGGGAGGGGAACGCGTTCCCGGCAAGGTGATAGCCAAAGCTACCGAAGCCGATTTTGCTACGGAGCGCGATTTCAGCCGCACTAAGCGCGACATTCGAACCGTGCGCCTCAAAATGATCATCAACAATCCGCGTGAGACTTACGTTCCTGGCATGACCGCCGAGGTTCTTCTCCCGCGGCACCTTTTTGGCGGGAAGTAGAGGAGCCCGCCATGAGCATTCGTACGCGCAAGGGCCTACATTCCGGACATCAAGGCCAGGCCATCTCGGTCGAAAACATCGTCAAGAAGTACGGCGACTTCGAGGCCGTCAAGGGTGTCACATTCGACGTGAAAGACGGCGAAATCTTCGGCCTCCTCGGTCCCAATGGAGCAGGCAAGAGCACGCTCATACGCATGATGACCACGCTCATTCCTATCACCAGCGGCAAGGCTTTTATCGATGGATACGACGTCAGCGAAAACCCCGATGCAGCCCGCCGTGTAATAGGCGTGATTCCGCAGGCGATGACCAGCGACATCGACCTGACGATCACCGAGAATATGAGTATCTATGCCAAGCTCTATGGTGTTCCACGCGCTGAGCGCGAACGCAACATCGATGAATTGCTCGAAGCCGTTGATCTGACCAAGTGGCGTGATGCACAGGTAAAAACCCTCTCTGGCGGAATGCGCCGCCGCGCTGAAATTGCGCGTGGTCTAGTCCACAATCCGCGCATCTTTTTTCTCGATGAGCCCACCACCGGGCTCGATCCCGTCTCGCGCGTAGCGGTCTGGGAGATGCTGAACAAGCTCAAAAGCCACCGCCAACTCACCATCCTCATCACCACGCATTACATGGATGAAGCCGACCGCCTCTGCGACCGCATCGCAATCGTCGATCACGGCCAACTCGTCGCCCTCGATACGCCTATGGCACTAAAGACCAGCGTTCCTGGCAATAATGTGGTCGAAGTTCAATTTCTCAAAGCGCCATCGGGATGGGCCGAACGCCTTCACGATCTCTCTGGCGTTCAAAGCGTACAGGATGAGGGCAGCAGCATGTTTCGCCTGTTGACCTCCACAGGTTCGCAAACCACCACCGCGCTGGTCGAGTTATCCGTTCGCGCCGGAGTTGAGATCAAAACTTTGACAGTGCAGAACACTTCGCTTGACGATGTATTCGTCCACTACACCGGTCGTCAGCTTCGCGATGAGCAGGTAAAGGCCTTTGGCTTCGTAATGCCGCCGCGCCCAGGAATGCGTTCATGAACAGAATGCTTGCGATTATCGAGCGCGAGATGCGGAAATTTTTCCGCTCGCCGACCCTCATGATTACGGCCATGATTTTCCCGCTCGTTCAGCTCATCATCCTTGGGAACGCTTTCGGCGGAAAGATTCGCGATGCCCGCGTGGCCATTGTTGACGAGGACCACGGCAACCAGGCCGTGCGCATTCGTGAAGCGTTCAGCTCGGTTGAATCCAATGTTCGCACCTTTGTTGCGGTGGATTACAGCGACGAAGTACGTGCCCGAGAAGATGTCCGCCAGGGCCGTCTCGAAGGCGCGCTCATTATTCCGCCACAGTTTTCTCGCAGGTTTTATGAAGGAGAAAATCCGCGACTTGGCATGGTGGTCGACAACAGCGACCAGTTCATGGCGAATTCCTTGCAAACGAAAATGCAGGAACTTGTAAATTCGCTCAACTCGCCTGCGGCCACAGCCAAACGCATTCCCAGCGATGTAGCGCTTGAGATCGTCGAGCTCTACCCCTACATCGAATATCTCAAGTACCTCCTACCCGGCTCCATCTCTCTGGCAATGTTTGTCTCCGTAATGATCGGTGGCGGCATGTTGTATATCGACGACAAAGCCCGCGGAGTTCATGAGGGCTATCTCGTCACGCCCATCACTTCCATGGAAATGGTTCTTGGCCTGAACCTTGCAGGTGCGCTGAAAGCCATAATGGCCGGTTGTGCCCTGACCATTCTGGGTTCGCTGATAGCTGGTCTTGGATCGTCGTTTCAGCCGGCGCATGTCCTGCAATGGTTTCTGCTCATCTGCGCCACCTCATTCGCCTTCAATGGCCTGATGTTTCTGCTCATGGTTCGCGTGGAAGATCCACTTGTTCCGCGCGCAATGTTCGGCATTTTGAACACCCTGCTTTATTTCCCCAGCGGCGCAATTTATCCCGTGCAGGCCTTTCCGAAGTGGTTGCGTGTCATCTCCTACGTTGATCCGTTCAGCTATGCCGTCCATGGACTCAAGGCGACCTTGCTCAAGGAAGCCTCATGGGTAGCGGTCTCTCAGGACCTCCTCTATCTCACAGTTTTCGGCCTCGTCAGTTTGGTCATATCGGTACCGCTTTTCAAGAGGACACTGTAAGCGGAGGGCAGAGTCATCCCGAAGTGTCTGAGAAGCAGCTAAGTCACCAGTCTTGCAGAGCCGCTTGTCTTAAATCCCAGCAGTGTTGCTGCAGGTCTGCCTCTGGCTTTCGATTTCCAGTTGCCGCCAAACTTCGCGCACTTTCTTTTCTGCATTTTCTTTGGAGCCGCTATTGTCTACTACATAATCCGCGAGTCTTACCTTCTCCTCTTCGGATATCTGTGCCGCCATGCGCCGTTGCACCTCTTCGCGTGCTGCCTCGATACTCATTCCCGTGCGCTGGGCAAAGCGCGAAACCTTTTGCTCGGGCGTACATGTCACCACGATCAGCTTGTCATAGACTGCACCAGCCTCAAGGATCAGTGCGGCCTCGCAAATCGCCACGCCAGCCGGATCGCTTTCAGCTGCCTCGCGAGCCCAGTCGTCCATAAAGGCCAGCACCGCCGGATGCACAATCTTGTTCAACTCCTTGATGCGGGCAGGGAAGGCGGCTTCCGCTAGTTTGGCCCTTGCAATTGTTCCGTCCCGGGCCAGAATCTGTTCCCCAAAAGCCTTCACAATGCGCTCATAAACAAGCTCTCCTGGAGCCATCAATCGGTGCGCCACCTCGTCGGCCCGGAGGGTGTGGGCTCCCAACTCGGCAAACATCGCGAGTACGGTTGATTTTCCGCAAGCGATCCCTCCCGTCAATCCAACTTTAAGCATGCTGACAGTCTCAGGTATGGGAGATTTTCGTGCAAGCGCCGTCCTGTCCTGAACGGGCCTGGCGTCGAGGGAAGAAAGAACCGTTCCGCCGATTATTGTGAATTGCATCTATTAATGAGTGGTGTTGTGTTCGGCAATACGTCAATCAACTCTGTGGATGGGGTGTGGCATGAAATCATCAACAGCCCCCAAGAGGTCCTCCATAATCGTTCGTCATTTCGACTCGCACGAGAGTGCCCGGGCCCAATCACTGGAAGGCGTGCTGCTCGCCGCATTCTGGCAGCGGGCTGCGGCTTTTATGATTGATCTTTTCCTTACTCTGGCGATCTATATTCCCGCTATTATGCTCTACCAATATTTGCAAGCGCAGGTCGCGCATCGCCCGCTACACATAGCTATGCGCTTCAGACTGCGTGATCTGCAGGACTTGGCTTGGCTCATTGCATACGCGGGACTCTCGGTGTGGTGGACCAATGGCCTCACTCTGGGCAAGCGCCTGTTGCGTATCCGCGTCGTCTCGCTCAAGCGTGAGAAAATTATGCTCTGGCAGGCGCTGGAGCGTGCCCTCGGGTACGGCGCCTCGGCGCTCGAAGGCGGCTTCGGATTCTTCCAGTACTTCATTCACCACAACTGCCAGTGCGTGCATGACCGAATTGCCGAAACCATTGTGGTAAGCGAGCCGAAAAACTGAGTCCCAGACCTGCCCTCATGGCCGAAATCGGCGGTTCATCGCCGTTAGCCTGTGTTTGACACCGCCCACCCTACGCCCTTATCCTTATAATCTGTCCTGAGGAGTGTTTCCCGCCAGGAGTAAGGTCTCGTGACAGTTCCTATTAGAGCTGCCGAATTCCTTGCGTCTCATTCGCTTACAAGCGAAGCGGTTGTTGGTCGCCGGCTGGGTTCGGCTTCGGGAGCATGTAGCATCATGAAAATTCGCGTTCAAGATCTGGAAATCCGGAAGCTGGAATTTGAACACCAGTTCCAACCCGGAGAAATTGATTTAGGCTCTGAAGTGCGGCAGGTTGGTTTGCTTGCGACCGATGGGCGCGCCGAACTGATTCGTGAACACCACGGCGGGCGGGAAACAATTGACGATATTCGGCTGGTGGGTAAATTCGCTGGCCAGATCGAAGTCAGTTGTGCCCGTTGTCTTGAGCCGGTCGTAATTCCGGTTTCACGTTCTTTTGATCTTTTGTATCGCCCTTCGGAGTCTGCGGAACGCACCGATGAGGTGGCGATCAATGAGGCCGATACGGAAATCGGCTATTACTCAGGCGGGGGCATGGAACTGGAAGATTCGCTTCGTGAGCAGATTCTTCTTGCCGTGCCGATCAAGGCTCTCTGCCGCTATGATTGCAAGGGCCTGTGTCCTGTTTGCGGTGTGAATCGCAACGAGCAACTCTGCGACTGTAAACAGAGTGTTCCGGATCCACGCTGGGCTACGCTCGGCGACTTGAAAAGCAAATTGCAGTAACGCCTCCGGGCGACTTTGAGTTCGCGGTCTCGTTTGCGGCCGCAGGGAAATTGAAAGGTAGTAAGTTATGGCAAATCCTAAACGGCGACACTCCAAGCAGCGCACGGCCCTCCGTCGCGCTCACGATCACCTTACCGCGCGCTCTCTGAGCGAGTGCCCCAATTGTCACGAAGCCAAGCTTCCGCACCGCGCCTGCGCCAAGTGCGGTCATTACAAGGGCCGGGAAATTAATCAGGTCGAAAAGGCTTAGGACTTCTTTCGCAAGCGATGTCAATTACCATTGCGGTCGATGCCATGGGTGCGGACCGCGCCCCGAAGCCGGAAGTAGAGGGCGCGATTCTCGCCGCGCAGCATTGTGATGTTCGAGTTCTTCTGGTAGGGCAAAAGGATGTGGTGAGTGCTGAACTAGCTCATCACCCAGAAGCCCGCAGTTTGCCAATTGAAGTCGTCCATGCCTCCGAGTTTATCGGCATGGACGAAAAGGCCGCACAGGCCGTCAAACAGAAGCGGGACTCATCCATGCGCGTCGGCCTTCGCCTGGTGAAGGACGGTACAGCTTCGGGCTTTGTCTCCGCCGGAAACACCGGCGCAGCCATGGTCACAGCCAAAATGGTCTTGGGCGTCATTCCCGGCGTGGATCGTCCTGCTCTTGCCACCGTCTTTCCTACGGCCGCCAACACCGCCACCGTCATGCTGGACGTCGGAGCGAATGTCGATTGCAAGCCGCATAATCTTCAGCAGTTCGCGATCATGGGCGACGTGTACTTCCGCACCATCTTCAGCGGGCGGTTTCCCAACGCGAGCAATCCGCGCGTTGGTCTGCTCTCTGTTGGCGAGGAAGAGACCAAAGGAAACGACCTCACCCGTGATGCATTCCAGCTCATCAAGAACCTGCCGCTGAACTTTCTCGGAAATGTTGAAGGCCGCGATCTCTACAACGGGCACGCCGACGTGATCGTCTGCGACGGGTTTGTTGGGAACGTGGCGCTCAAAGTCAGCGAGGGTCTTGTTGAGGCGGTCCGCGCCATTCTCAAGGAGTCCTTACAATCCACCATTACGCGCCAGATGGGTTACCTGCTCTCGCGTGATGCTTTCAAGGATTTCAAGAAGCGCCTTGATTATTCCGAGTACGGCGGAGCCCCTCTTCTAGGACTCAAGGGCGTAGCCATTGTCAGTCACGGATCTTCCAACGGCACGGCTATTAAGAACGCCATCCGCGTCGCCGCTGAATTTGCGCGGGCTGGCCTCATTCAAAGAATTGAGGAGCAGATCCATGCTTCCGGCCGGACTGGCGCCGCTGTAAAGGGTTGGTTTTCTTAGGGAGCGCCGCAAACTTCAACGGCGGACTCGTTTTCAGCAGTAAAGCACGGTTTCGACCGTGGAATCTTCGGTATTATCGGGGCCGCAAAGTCCGCGGTAAAAGGAGCGCGAATCTGCATCGTCGAAGCGCTCTCCCGTTACCAGATGTCGTACACGGAGCTACCAATGGCAGATCGCATTGCCGGACTCGCATTCTTGTTCCCCGGCCAAGGTTCTCAAATCACCGGAATGGGCAAGGAACTTGCCTTCAATCACGCCGTCGCCCGCCACACCTTCGAGGAAGCCGACGAGGCTCTCGGGTACTCTCTGAGCAAGCTTTGTTTTGAAGGGCCTGACGACCAGCTTCGACTGACTGAGATAACCCAGCCCGCGATTCTAACCGTATCTGTCGCCGCCACACGCGTGCTTGCCGAAGCCGGGATCCTTCCCAGCTTTGTCGCCGGACACTCCCTTGGGGAATATTCCGCGCACGTCGCAGCCGGTACTATCTCGTTTGCCGATGCCGTCCGTACTGTGCGCAATCGCGGCAAGTATATGCAGGAGGCCGTTCCTGTCGGGATCGGGGCTATGGCCGCCATTTTGGCGCTGGGGCTTGTTCAGATCCGCTCTGCCTGCAGCGAAGCCCTTTTCGAGTTTCCCGGCCAAATCTGCGAACCTGCCAACATCAATTCTCCGGGGCAGGTTGTAATTAGCGGCTCCAAGGCCGCAGTTGAACGTGCCGCCGAGCTTTGCAAGGGCGCTGGCGCCAAGCGGGCCATTATGCTTCCCGTGAGTGCGCCTTTTCATTGCTCGCTCATGCAACCAGCACAGGACCGTCTCGCGGCTGATCTCCACGCGCTCACCTTCAACAATCCGGAGGTCCCAGTACTTTGCAATGTTGAGGCTGCGTTCGTCACCGACGCTGCGAAATCGCGCGATACATTGATTCGCCAGGTTACCGGCGCAGTGCAGTGGGAAACATCCATGCAGGTGCTGGTGGCCCAGGGCGCCACCCGTTTCCTCGAAGCTGGTCCCGGTTCTGTCCTGACCGGACTCCTGCGCCAGATCGACAAATCGCAGTCCTGCGTGAACGTAGAGAATGAAGCGACTTTGCAAAAGGCGAAAGCGCTATTCGCAAAGTAATAAAGATTCCAGCGAAAACGGAACAGCCTGCCGGGCGGCAGGCTGTTCCGTGAATCCTCAACTCAGAATCATTCCACCATTTCGTCTGGGGAAAATCCAAGCGTTTTGTCTTTGAACTCCACCCGTACCGAGCACAGCTTCTTACGTTCGTTAACCCGGACGCCAACGACAACTCCAGTGGCATTGGGACGGGGCTTCTGTGCGGCCACTATCTTATAGCTTTTTACTGTTCCCCACTCTCCGCCGGGTCCCCAATCTAAGTAAAAGGCGTGGAAAGTGTAGCGCTTGTATTGATCCGGATGCTGCTTCCAGTTGGGATCATTCATCCAGATGCTGTAAGCGCTCTCATAGTTTTTGGCTTGTAACTGAGCAAAAAATCCGTTCACTCGCCGCTCTTCGGGCCAGTAGCGGTTCAACCACGCCAGGGTGGAAAGTACGATGACCGCAAGAATCGCGCTCGCAATCCAGATGCGCCGACGGCGTACCTTGGCCGCGTCGTAAGGCTGGGCGTTAAAAAGTGTGGTGGACATGCGCAACTACAAGCTAAAAACCCGAAGAGCAAATGTCAACTCACGCACAGTGTATTGATATCAGCATTCATCGCCGGATTCAGAACTGAAAAAGCGGATTTCTAAAAACAGCGAAGCTTTTTAACAGAAGACCGAGGCCTGGCGGTGAACCTTTCCGCCCGGCCTTGGTTGTTACATTCTCCCCTCGGTTCCGGTTCGCATCTCATTCACCGCACGTTCCGCGGTGGACTTCACTTCCTCCATTCCGCTCCGGACACGTTCGCGGCCCTGTTCATAGCTCTCTTTTGCAGAACGCGCCAGGTCACTGGCACGTTCGCTCAGATTTTCGCGTGTCTGTTCTCCGCTCCTGGGGGCAAACAGCATTCCTAATCCGATTCCAATCCCCAGGCCAATCCAAAAGTTCCTCATTTTCCCTCCTGCTGAAAGTCGGGCGCTCTGCCCTTTTGTGCCAATATCGACGCGAATTGCGCCGGGTTTCTGTTCGTATTTGGATTTGCCACAAACGTTTTAAAGGCAGATTGAACTGATGCGCTTGCTCATGAAAGGTTTGCCGCGTCTGATGTTGCCACGCGGAATCAATTTTCGATGCGCTCGAGAGTATGTTGCACGTTGAGTACTCAAGTGCAAAAGAAAAACCCCGAAATTGATCCGGGGTCCTTTGATGTTTCTTGCACTCTGATCGCCTGAACTATTTCAAATCTTCCTGACGAATTTTTGCAATCTGTCCCACTGCATTCTTAGGATTGTCCTTGGCAATCTGCTCGTAGATCACCTTAGCCTTATCGGGCTGATGTTCGGCGAGATAGGTGTCGGCCAACGCAAGCTGGGCACTGGCTTTGGGAACGGCGACGGTGGGTTTCTCAATCAGCATCTGAAGCAAATTGATCGCGTCCTGATCGCGCTGCTCGTCGCGATATACCCCCGCTAATGCATATTTTGCAAGCGACGCCAGTTCTTTGCGGCGGGTGTTGCTGATTGCGCGCAGTTGGTCTTCGGCAACCTTGTAGTTGCCCAACTCTCTCTCGGTCACTCCGGCAAGATAGCGGGAGTACTGACCCGACTTCGTCCAGCCGAACTGATCGCTAACGCCGTAAAAGGCATTCTTGGCGGCAATCAAGCGGTCCTGGTCGCTATTGAAGGTGGTGATAGATTCTTCTTTCGGCGTGCCCGGAGGCAATACCGGGGTGCTGTAGATCACCAGAGCTTTCCCAAGCGCATTGCTTGCCTGCTCTTCGCGTGAATTCATGTAGAAATAAATGCCGCTTCCCAGCAGCAGCAGGACTACAACTGCGGAGACGACCTTCACGACCAGGGAGCGATGCTCCACAACTTCTTGTACGGCTCCCACGGCGGTCGTTGCAAACTTGTCCTGCTTCAAATCATGACGGGTATAACGCACGGGAATTTCCTTCGCTGAACTGGTGAACTGTCTGAAAAACTTGATGCTATCAGCCCCCAACGTGAAGGTCAATGAATCCCCGGCTCAGCTGCAATGATCCGGAATACCTGAAAATTTGCATTCGCTCTCAGCCAGAAATCCATTTTGGCAAATTATTGGATTAATGGGCTGACCCACCCGCCTGAACCTGCTTTTCGGACTGCAAGACCGGCATTGAAAAACTCACTCGCATTCAGCACAATAGCTGCACTTCCCGAGCTTGCTCGGATTCACGTTTCGCCACAGGACATGAATGGCTTACACGCTGGAACTGGATCGTGTCACTAAGGCTTTCGACGGATTTGTCGCCGTCGATCATCTCTCCTTCAATATTTCCGAGGGTGAAGTCTTCGGCTTGCTCGGTCCCAACGGCGCAGGCAAGACCAGCACAATCCGCATGATGATTGGCATCACGGTTCCTGACTCAGGCGCGGTCCGGGTCTTTGGACAGCCACTCGCCCGACGGCTTCTCGACCGCATCGGATACCTTCCCGAAGAGCGCGGACTCTACAAGAAGATGAAAATAATCGAGAACCTCGTCTTTTTGGCCCGGCTCAGAGGGCTTAGCGCTTCCGAAGGCGCTCACCGTTCGATGGAATGGCTGGAGCGCTTCGATCTGGGACGGTGGGCCAACTCCCGAGTGGAAGAACTCTCGAAGGGAATGCAGCAGAAGACGCAGTTCATTGCGGCGATCATTCATAACCCGGACTTTTTGATCCTCGATGAGCCTTTCAGCGGTCTCGACCCGGCGAGCTCAGTGGTCCTTAAGGATGCGTTGCTCGATCTCAAAAAGCAGGGCAAAACGATTCTGTTCTCCACGCATCGCATGGACACCGTTGAGCGCCTTTGCGATTCAATCTGCCTCGTGAACCAGGGCCGCAGCGTTCTTCTTGGAGTCCTGCGCGACATAAAGGCCAGCTACGGCCGCAGCAGCATTCAGCTTGAGTATGAAGGCGAGCTTCCATTACTCAATGATCCCGCGCTGGTCGCTGGCTCCAATGACTTTGGAAACTATGTGGAACTGCGGCTCGCGCCGGGGGCCGATCCTCAGCGTGTTCTGGAACTAGCCCTGCGTACCGCGAAGATCCACCGATTTGAAATGGTTGAGCCTTCGCTGGAGGAAATCTTCATCGACACGGTTGATTCCAGCCGGGTGGACACCAACCGTGCGTAACATTCTGCTCATCATCGGTCGCGAATACCTTGTCCGGGTCCGCACCAAATCGTTCATTTTCGTTACGCTGCTCATGCCGCTCTTGCTGGGATGCGCGGTAGTGATTCCCAACTTACTTATGCTGGATGGCACGGACGTCAGGCATATCGTGATTGTCGCCGCTGACGGATCGCTTGCCAATTCGGTGAAATCCGAACTTGCACCCTTCCATGCCTCCGGCGAAGAGATTCCGACACAAACGGGTGACGGAAAAACAGATCGGCCCCGGTTCAATGTCAGCGTTGAAACCGCTCCCACCGAAGCGTTGCGCCGGCAGCTCAGCACGCGGGTTCGCGATGGCAGTCTAGACGGCTTTCTCTGGATCGACGCCGACGCAGTCACCACCCGGAAAGGAACCTACTATTCGCGGAACGCCAGCGACATTATTGAATCCTCGATTGTCAGTCGCGCCCTGCGTTTAGCGCTCAGCGAGCGCCTGTTAGCAGGCCAGGGCTTGTCGCCTGCGCAGGCCAAAGAAGTGCTCGGCCAGGTGAATCTCAATACTGTGCACATAGACAAGCAGGGGACCCGTGAGTCCAATGGCATGGGAGCGTTCCTCCTGCCATTTCTTCTGCTCATGGCGATCTACATGACCGTTCTCATTTACGGTCTTTACGTGATGCGCTCTGTACTGGAAGAAAAAGCCTCCCGCGTTGTCGAGGTCTTGCTCTCCAGCGTTACCCCCATGCAGCTCATGGCAGGAAAGATCATAGGGGTTGGAGCCGTCGGCCTGACCCAAGTCAGCATCTGGGCTGCTGCCGGAATTATTCTCGGAAAATTTACAAATGCTTCCCATGCGGTTGGCGAGTCCATGAAGGACGCTCACTTATCGGTGGCCGTCATCATCGCTTTTTTAGTGTTTTTTATCCTCGGCTATGCGACTTATGCTTGCCTGTACGCGGCCATCGGAGCCATGGTCAACAGCGACGAAGAAGCGCAGCAATTTCAGTTTCCCGTCACTCTTCCTCTGATTTTGTGCATTGTTCTTGCAACGGCTATCATGCGCGACCCTGACACGACGTTGGCCTTCGTGCTCTCCATGTTTCCTTTGACATCGCCCATAATTATGTTTGTGCGAATCTCGGTTTCCACGCCGCCGCTATGGCAGATTGCGTATTCTATTGCTATCAGCCTCGCCTCGCTTTACGGTCTTGTATGGCTCACATCGCGCATCTACCGCGTAGGGATTCTGATGTACGGCAAGCGTCCCACACTCTCGGAAATCTTCAAGTGGATTCACTATGTCTGAATGACAAAAAAGAAGAGACTAGCAAGGAACTCCCAGGTTTGCACATGGCTCGCCTGGGGCCTTGAACAGTCTCTTTTCTTCAGCTTCTCTGCTGCTATTTCTTCTTTTTCCCAAACAGTCCCGAAATTCCGCTCACAGCCTCGGAGGCTGCATTGCTGCCCTTCTGCTGCGGGCTTGCAGCTGCCTCCGGCTGTTTGTTTCCGCCGAGTCCGAGTATCCCACCAGCACCTCCTTTGCCCAGTAGGCCCTCGGTAAATTGACTTGGATTACTGAAGCTCGGCAGCAGATTGTTCATTCGCATCTCTGCCATCGCGGTTAGATCCGGCGTCACCTTCGGACTCGGAATAGTTCCTGTTACCAGCACCGGCACCACGATCTCGCCGTTCCTATTAGCCATCGCCGTCGTCATCAATCCGCCGATTGAGTTTCCGCCCACTTGCTGTGAACTTTGTTTTGACAAGACTGCCGTGGCTCTCATGTTCAGCCCTTGATCCACCAGCGAGGCCGCCCCGCTGGCCCCAATAGTTCCGGCATCGGTTACGGCCTTCAAATCGTTCGTATTAGCCACTCCGTTCTTCAGATCAAAAGTTCCGGTCAATTGGGAAACGTGCGTAGCTCCGTCGGCGACCTTGGTTGTGCCCGTAAACTTTCCGATTTCGCCGAGTTTCTGCGCCATGTCGACGCCGGTCAGCTTGCCGTTATCCATCTTCACCGTAATGCGGCCCGTCAGGGTCTTCACCACGTCCTCTCCCGGAGGAACCATATTTAGCGTGATCAGCACGGAGTTGGCTTCCACACCCTTTACTTTCAGTTGAGATGTGCTGAGCGTTCCCGCCACCGCCGGTCCGCTCAGCGGCCCGCGAGCCGTCAGGTTTGCGCTCAGTCTTCCGCTCGGTTCCATACCTGGGCTCAGTGTCATTCCAAGCGCTTCGCCCAGCTTCACCAGTTCGGTCAGCGAAGCGTTTTGCGTAGTCACGTTTAGGTTGGCCACTGCCGGAACAGTGCTCTCATTCACCGTACCGTTGATTACGAATGGCGCGGAGCCGATCTTGACCAGAGTGTTGCTGACTTGCAGCAACTCGGTCTTCAGATCGTTGGTCGCGTTGTAGTCCAGCTCAATTGGAAAACCAAGTTTTTTGCCGTGCGCTACTACGTTTTCCATGCGCACTGTCCCCGTGGTGGAAACCTTTCCTGCCTCATTCTTGAACTTCAGGTTCCCACTGATGCTCGCGTCGGTCCCAGCCAGCGCCTTTGAATTTAGATACTGCTGCGCTCCGCTCAGTCCAACTTGATCCAGTTCCAGAGTCCCCTCAAAGGGAGTGCTCACCATTGTCGCATCGTTGATTGGTCCACCGTGCCAGTCGAGTTTCGCAAGTTCCTTGCCCGCTCCCGGAAGATGCGCGCTTACGGTGACATCGAATGGCTTATCCGGTGCAAAGTTCTTCAGCACCATGTCGATATGGTTATATTCCATGCGCGGTTGGTGCTTCTGCTGGTCAGTAATTGCCACGGCTCCGTCGTCGATTACGAAGCGGTCAAGTTTTATAGCGTGCTTCTCTTCTTCTGGCTTTTCTTTCTTTGGATGCTCCTGCCTTCCGATGCTCGAGAAATTCCAGCTTCCATCGACTCCGCGAATCAGCTCTAACTGCGGGTGCACCATGTGCAAACTCGTCACCTGTACCTCTTTGTGCAAGAGCGGCATCAGCTTCACTTCAACGTCGAGTTCCTGCGCCAGCGCAAACGGCTTTCCGGAGTTGTACTTCGGATCTTCTCCGATGACTGCGTTCTGTACTTTGAAAGTAGGTGGCAGCAACTTGAGGTTCATCTGTCCTAGTTGCACCTGCCGTCCTAGTTGTTTCTGCAACTCCGCCTGGATGCGGTCGTGATAATGGTTCACGTCCAGCATCCCCGGCAAAATTGCCACTATCGCAAGCACCACCACCAGCACAATGCCGACTACTATCAAGGTTTTTTTCATGTTTGCCTCGGAATAAAATCGACGCGATTCTATCTCGACTAGACGCCACGCGCCAGAGTGGAGTGATCCGTTTGTCAGTTGTACGTGATACCTCCGCTTTTCAGGGGGCGAGTAGGGAACCATGAAAAGCTGAATTCCTAGTCGAAAGCCCCTGTTGAGCGGAGGAGCGTCGCGGACTCATTCTAGTACGTAGACGGAGAACGCCTCGGCTTTGTAGCGGTCCGAGTGGAGCCCGGAAAAGCGACAATGCGCGATGTCAGCTTTCACATCTAGCCAACTTTTATCTTTGATTGGCGGCACACCTGGACGTTTCGGGGGCGCGCTGTTGGTACGCAGGGCAAAGCATGATGCTGGCTCTGCGTACCGGTTTCCGTTTCTATAATGCACTTGGCCGCTGCAATCACCCGCTCCTGATAAGCCCGAGTAAGGTAAAGGCGGCACGGGCGGAATTCCTGCGCTCAGGCAGCCTTTTCTTGTTCCTGTAATGACATTAGAGACATTCTGGAAGCTTTAAAATCAGCCTCTGCCTGGAGCCAGTCATCCAGGTCATATCCATCGATTCTTCCGCGCTGCTCGAAGAGTTCATACGCACGGAGCCGGATTTCCTGCATCTTTCGTTCTCTGTATACCCTGCCCCGATTCATGGCATCCACTATACCGGAACCCATCCCGCACCGACTCACCGCAGTTGACATATCGAAACCCATGCAACTGCGAGTGAAACAGCTCGGGAACAGGAATAGCTTGAAATCCTCACGCCGTGCAGTGCCGGCCGGGGCTAGATCGCTTCGATCGCTAGTCGCCACAATTTCCATTCCGCTTCGGTTCTTCGCTTTAATCATCTGAGCTACGCTCCTCTCGTACCCGCTGAAGCCAATTTGCTTCAGCCCCGCCAGGTTCGCCGTTGTTGAAAGCACTTGCGCTCACTTCCACTAAGTTGGATGCTGCGTGGGCGCATTCTGTTGTGGTGCCGATCCGATTTGTTCGGAGGCGCTTGACGGAGAACCCGTAACCGGGTCTTAAGCGAATTTGTAAGGTGAGCGGTTTTGACTGCGGGGCCTTAGGGCTGGTGCCCAAAGTTTTCGGGTTAGTACATCGGATTCCACCAGGAAATTCCTAATTTTCAAGTTTTTTCGAGTTGCGGGTAAGCTCCCATGCCTTCGCGTACTTCAGGCTGACGTACGTTGAGTGGTAAAGGTGGAGCAGCAATCCCTCGGCACCATCCAGAAAGCCGAGCCGGAAGAAATAGTTGTAGATGAAGGTAAAGAATGGGTTAAGGACGATATTAAGCAAACTGAAGCCTCGGGGAGCTTTCATCTCGGCTCCGAGCGAAGAGTATCGGTTTGCGTGCTCGATGTAGTCGGCGATTGACGAATGGGCGTGATGGATCAGATCGCTGTGCAAGTCTCCCACCAGGCCCGGAATCTGAAGCTCTTCGTTCACTGGGCAATCTTCAACCCGTCCGGCCCCCTTGCGCATGAGGCGGCGCTTCGGGTCGGGGTAGTGGCCGCCGTGCCTGATCCAGCGACCGAATTGATAGTTTCGGCGCGCGATGCGATATGCGACAGGAGCGGGACGGGGTGTTTCGGCCTGGCCGCTGAGGATGGCGGCGATCTCTGCCTGCAGTTCCGGGGTGAGGCTCTCGTCGGCATCGAGCAGTAGAATCCAGTCCCCGGTTGCCTTGTCGATGGCCGAGTTCTTCTGGCGCGGGAAACCCTTCCATGGCTCATGGAAAATTTTAACTTTCGGGCCAAACGACGAGGCTATTTCCAACGTGCGGTCGGTGGAGCCGCTGTCAACGAAGATTATTTCGTCTGCCAGGTTGATCACACTGGAGAGCGTGCGAGCGACATTCGCTTCCTCGTTGCAGGCCACCATGGCAACCGAAAGTGTTTCGCGCGCGCTCCGTGATGGATTCTGCTCTGGCATGGTCTTATCGTAACAACTAAAATTTGTTTTTCAGCTCTGCCTCTGCCGAATTTTACAGCGGGCACCCGTCACCTGGTTTTAATAATTACAGTAAGTCTAACTTTGAATCTTCTTCAGTAATCATTCGCACAGGTTTGCAAGGAACGCCATACGCGATATAGCTGGCAGGAATATCCTTTGTCACTACACTGCCTGCTCCAAGAACAGCATTATCTCCAATATGAACACCACCGATAATTACAACATTTGCGGCAATCCAAACATTATTTCCTATATGAATCTCTTCGGCATATTCGGACATTGAAATATGACCATCCGGATATTTCATAGCCGTTCGTTCTTCAGCGATCAGCGGATGATTGGTAGCCATTAAAGATACATTTGGACCAAACATGACATTATTGCCTATGTAAATTCTTGCATCGTCCATAACCACAAGATTAAAGTTAGCAAAGAAATTGTCACCAATAAAAGTATGGCACCCGTAATTAAACTGGATCGGGCCTTGAAAATAATATTTCTCCCCTATATTCCCGATAAATTCTTTGATTATCGATAAGCGGTGTTCATCATATTCATCAAGTGTATTAAATTGTTGGCAAAGAACATGCGCCTTGTGTTTGATATCTCGAAGTTCTTTTGTACGAGCATCAAACAACCTACCTGCAAAAATTCGTTCTTCTTCTGTCATCGGTTACCTCCTGAAAACTAAATAGATTTAATTCTCAGAATATAACTGATTGTTACGCGGGTGGTGAGTGGCCCAGAGTTGGCGCTTTTCCAACTCCGAAGCGTGATAAATGCATCATTGAGCGCGAGCGTTTTTGACAGAGGCTGTCCACTTGGATTCGGTTTGCACGCCAACCTCGCTGCCGGGCACCCGGCTTCAGTACCGTGCGATATGCGTCCTTTATCCCGCATATGATTCTTTGGTTGAATTCGCGGGGGATTCGGTTAATATTTTGGCGGCTGAACTACACCGAATCAGTAGCTACCCGAATCAGGAGAATTCGCGATGGAAGTGATTGCTTTTAATGGGAGTCCGCGAAAGACATGGAACACCGCAACCTTGCTGCAAAAAGCTCTCGACGGAGCCGCTTCGCAGGGAGCGAAGACAAAGCTCGTTCATCTGTACGATCTCGACTTCAAGGGCTGCAAGAGCTGTTTGAGCTGCAAGATGAAGGGTGGGGAAAGCTACGGTAAGTGTGCGATAAACGACGCCCTGACGCCTATTTTGAAAGAAGTCGAGAAGGCCGATGCCATTCTGCTTGGATCTCCTATTTACTTCGGTGCTGTGTCTGCCTCAATGAAAGCGTTCATGGAACGTTTGCTGTACCCATACTTTCGCTGCGTGAAAAGCGACGACCCCGTCGTGAGCCTGTTCCCGAAGAAACTTAAGAATGGCTTCATATACACGATGAATGTTGAAGAGTCTGTTATGAAGCAACCAGGCTGGTGTTGGGACAAGCATATCGAGGTGAACGAAATGTTCCTGCGGAGAACTTTCGGAACAACGGAATCACTCGTTTGCACCGATACATGCCAGGTTGATGATTTCTCAAAAATCGACCAGAGTCTTTTCGACCCTGAAAAGAAATTTGCCAGCCGCAAGGAGCGTTTTCCGCAGGATTGCCAGAAAGCATTTGAAATGGGGCGTCGATTTGCGAGCGGAGCCTGACGCGAGGCCGGATTGGTTCTCTGCCACCGACCGCCTCTGGGCCACCTGCCTTGGACATTGAAAGACGAGTCAGAGAGTCCTGCAGAAATGGACTGCATCGCTTCCCACCTTAGCGCCTGAAAACACGGCGCTAAGGTGGGACACCCGGCTACTTTCTATTTTTTAGATATATTGTTTTCCGTCGGAGGGCCTAGGACTGTGCGTGTAAGGGTTCCATCAGCGGCAATAGTCTCTATAGTCACCACGCCATTCGGCCAGGCAATGACTATATGGTTACCACTCACCGCAATGTTTGGAGTCGGATAGGTTGTTTTATTCTGCTGCCCAGTTAATTCCTTTGCTGCACTAAGTGCCCCCATTCCGGCAAACCCTGCATTCGCGCCAGGGATCTTGACCCCACCTGGGAGTTGCGAAAAGTCAGGCATTTGCGCCGCCGCCGTCACTCCGAAAAAAATGAGAGTCAAGGCAATCATCAGAGCTACCGAAACAAATAGGGGGGAATGCTTTGATACGTATCTCTTCACTTTAACCTCCTCCTTTGCTATTTATTTTGATCCCCTTAGCCTGTTCACTAACCGGGTTGCTCAAAACGAGTTTCGTCATGGTCGTTTCAAGGCTCCAGACTGGAGGCTCTTTGTGACCGGAAGAATACATCAGTCACGTGTACGGCTCCCAGGTTGGAGCGGGTTGGTTACGCCACGTCCCGCTTTGTAGGTTCAACCGGCTTTACTAACGACGGCGCTCGAACTTCCGAGAACATCTGTGCAACGATGCGGCCCGCCGTTTCTCGACCGCCAAGTCCGAAAGCCAGAGCCCCGGCAACTGCAAATGCGCCCAGCAGCAATCCAAATCCTAAGTTGACGATGTCTTTTGCCAGGCCCATCTGCCCAAGCGCCATCGCCCCGACAACGAAGAGGATCGCGAACCGGGCAATGCCCGCCAATAGCTTCGGATTCTCCACATCGCTCGCCATGATTGACGAGGCAGCTAGGTTCGCCAGAAACAGTCCGACGCAAAATATCACAGCGCCCATAAGCAAATGGCCGCCGAACACAATCAGATTGCTCATCAGTGTAGTCAAGGCTACGAACCCAAGCACGCGCGATGCTTCCATACCACCCAGAAAGAGGATGGTAACGAACGCTAGCCTACCGATTGTTTTGGAAGCAAAACCTTCCTCTGCACTTGCCAGATTTCCGAATCCAAGTTTGAGCGGAACGCTGTCGAACCCAACCCCTGCAAGTACGCTCGCAACCAAACCGGAGACAACGCGGCCGATCACAATAGACAAGCCAATGATCAGTGCTGCTGCAAAGATTTGGGGAATCGCTGCCAGGAAGGTATTCAGCATCGCGCTCAACGGACCAGTCACGGCGTCGAGCGACAGGGCGTTCAGAGTAGCAACACTGACTGGAAGGAGAATCAGGAGGTAGGCAATCATGCCAACGAATCCTGACAGCTGATAATGCTCGCTTTCGCGTAATCCCAGCCTCTCTCCAAACGCATCGATGCCCGTAGTCTTGAGAAGGCTGGTAACGATATTCCGGACCAGACGCGCGACAAACCAGCCGATTACAAAAATCAAAGTTGCGCCGAACAGATTGGGCAGGAAGCCCAGGAGTCTGCTCAACATGCCCTGGATCGGCTGGAGAGCGCTTTGCACCCCGAGCGCGGACAGAACTGCGGGAAGCGACACAAGCATGATCAGCCAGAATGTTCCTTGCCCCAATGCATCAGGGATTTTGCGCTCATTCAAACGTTCATCGATTTTTGAAGCGCGTGCCAGCCGCCGCACAATCATGCTGGCAAGGGTTGCCAGTAGCCAGGCAACAACCAGAATGACAAGTCCTGCGACGATGTTTGGCACATAAGCGCTAACCGAGTTGCCCAAGTTGCTTAGGGTGTTTTCCATAAGGCCATTCCTTCTCTAGAGGTGATGGTTGTTAGCCCTGTCGCTGTCCTTGCGCCTGCTGGCCCCCACCTCTTTTTGCGGTCAGCAATACCGCAGGAAGCCTGACGTCTCTCGGCATAACCCTATGACTAAACCGCATCCGATTTGTACTTCGTCCATGGATTGAGACTCCTCGGAGTCGTTTACCTGCACATCCGCTGCGCCAAGGATTGGGCTTGTTCACCCACCTGGCCGAATCTGGCGGCGCCTCTTCCGAACTCTTTACGCTTTCAGAGTGGGACACTTCGAGCTTTTCCATTGCGCAGGCCTTGAGTTTCTTTAAGAGAATTCATCCGGGATTTCCTTTTTCAGGCCGATTAACCCGAATTGCTGCTCGTAGGAACGGATTTGTACGGCCAAGGTTGCCTCCGCAGTCGCAAATCCCTCGCCCGGACTGGCTTCGCATGGCAATCGCACTGGGTTTCGCTGCCATCGTCCTCGGCGTCGCACGGTTACTGCCGTGACCGCTCTCTTCTTCTGAAAATTATTTGTCGCAACAGGAAAAATAAGTGGTAGTTGACCCGGAAAATAACCTGGACTTTTTCAACGATTAACCTTTCGGATAATTGTTTGTCCGCCTTTCGCAGGTACCCTTTTGTGCTCTGGTGCCGGCTCTTTCCATGCGATATCATTCGCCCTGATTCGCGCTTTGAAGCTAACCGCGCCCCGAGGATTCCGTCCGTATGTCGAGTACAAAAACCGCTCAGATGCCAACCCGGAGCCGTAAGCTTCCGTCCGCAGTTTACTTCGAAAGCGATGACGTGGCGCGCGCGGCCGTAACCCGATGTGTGCGCATTCAATACAAGAGCTTTGAGTCGCTGGCCTCGAGTTGCGCGGACGACGAAAGAGTCGTCGTCCTCTCGGATGAAAGGCTTTTTGCGAAACATCTGAAAGAGATGCGCGCGCCAAATGTGCGTGTCATAGCTCTTGCCGACGAGCGCTTTCGCGATGCTCACCTGGACGGCACGGTTTACGCGTACCTCCCAAGGAGTACTCCCATATCTCTGCTGGAGCGCATGTTCGACAACGCAATCGATCACATACACCTGGTGCAGACCCGACGCGAAGCCAACGAGAAGCTTGCTGTCGCAAACTCGGAGATATGTGAACTGAATCACATTGGGGCTGCCCTTAGCGCGGAGCATGACACACATGAATTGCTGCAACTAATCCTAACGAAATGCCGTGAAATCACCCGTGCCGACGCAGGTTCACTCTACCTTGTCGAAGAAGAAGGGGAGTGCTCGGTTCGCGATAATGATTGGCCTAAGAAGAATCTCCGCTTCAAGATGACGCAGAACGACAGCGTCCGTATTCCTTTCCGCGAAGTCGTGCTGCCGGTTAGTGAATCCTCGATTGCTGGCTACGTCGCGCAGCACGGAACCGTGGTGATGATCGAGGACGCCTACGAAATGGAGAGCTGGGTTCCCTACTCGATCAACAAGCAGTTTGATATCGATTCGGGATACCGTACGAAGTCAATTCTTGCCGTGGCAATGATGAATGCGAAAAACGAAATCGTTGGAGTTCTGCAACTCATCAACGCCAAGCGCAACTGGCGCGCTCGTCTCAACACCCCCCAGGACTTTGATAGAGAGGTTATTCCATTTTCAACACGACAAATGGAAATTGTTTCTTCGCTGACCAGCCAGGCAGCGGTTGCGTACGAGAACAGTGATCTTTACAAAAACATTCATCGCCTGTTTGAGGGCTTCGTAAAGGCATCGATCAAGGCAATTGAACAGCGAGATCCGACAACCTCCGGCCACTCCTTTCGAGTGGCGAATCTTACCGTTGCACTGGCAGAGGAAGTCGACCGCGATCACACGGTTTTTCGCGACGTGAAGTTTAGCCGTTCAGAGATGAAGGAGATTCGTTATGCTTCGCTGCTGCACGATTTTGGCAAGGTCGGTGTACGCGAAGAAGTGCTGGTCAAGGCCCGCAAACTATATCCGGCGCAGATGGACGTGATCCGCAGCCGCTTTGATTTTGTGCATCGCACGATGGAAGCTGAAGCAGGAGAGCGGAAACTCCAATTTCTTTTGCAAAAGGGGAGCGAAGAGTTTCTGAAGATGCTGCCTGAGTTCAATGCAGAGCTGGATAAGCAGCTGAAAGGATTGGATCATATTTTGGAACTCATTCGCGCTGCGAACGAGCCTTCCGTGTTGCCGGAAGGAACGTTCGGAATGTTGAATGAAATTGGGGAAAAGAAGTTCCGCGGCTGCGACGGGACAATGTGCCACTTGCTGACACCGGAAGAAGTTCGTCTGCTCTCGATTCGCAAGGGTTCGCTTGACGAGAGTGAACGCGAAGAAGTTGAATCGCACGTAGAACATACCTACAACTTCCTAAAACAGATTCCCTGGACTAAAGAGATTCGCAAGATTCCGGAAATCGCGCGTGGCCACCACGAAAAAATGAATGGCCACGGCTATCCCGCAAAACTGGCTTCTGATGAAATTCCGCTGCAGGCGCGGCTCATGACGATCGCCGACGTCTTCGACGCTTTGGCTGCTGCGGATCGCCCCTACAAGGAATCCGTTTCGGTTGAACGGGCTTTGGAGATTCTTGGGCAAATGGCGCAGGAAGGAGAGATCGATGCGCATCTTTACTCCCTGTTCGTGCGAGCTAAGGTTTACGAACGCTGGAAAATTGAGTGTGTCGCTTACTAGAACGGTGCTCCGATGGATCTCCGGTCGCTAGAGAAAATGTCGGGCAATGTTTGCAACATGTTTGAGCCCAAAGCTCGGCAAAGATCCCTCTAAGCAGAGCATAGTGGTTCGAGAAGGGCAAGAGTAACTGGATTGCAGGTTCATGACAGGACTTGACGCAACACCGCGCTCCGGGAGAATTCGTAGTGCAACTCGTCGCCAATGAATCGCTTCTAATCGGGCTCGAAATGAAACTACTGGCTCTAGTGAGGGAGTCCGCCAATCTTACGCTGATGATTGGACTTGTGATTTATGGCATGACGCTGTTTGCTGATTACCAATCTCGTGGTCGCTGGGCAAAGAACGTTACGTCACTGCTAGCCTCTTTGGGTATTCTCAGTCTGGCTTTAGCCTTGGCATTTACGCCAGGAAACATTGCGATTCTGACTCGTATTGCACGAACAAAAGCGTCCACGGTGCTTCTCGGAATGAGCTGCTTTCTTCTGCAGCTATCGATCGGAGCCTTTGGCCTGATTGCGTATTCCAAGCCGTTTCGTCTGAGGCACGAGAAGAAAATCAATCGCGAACTAAACCGCGACCTACCCAAAATCCCTTAATGCGAGCTGCGTCGCGCAAAAAAAACACGCGAGTTTTGTCCTTTAATTACGCGGGGTTAAGTCGATTTCCACGCCGCGACGGCGCGGAAAGGCTTGCAAATTACACGGGAGTTTGTTGGAATAGCTCAGGTGGCGCTAGAGGCGCCGGCGCGACGGAAGTCGCGAGTTGATATTTCAGGAACTTCAGTCCCTCATAGACCTATCTACTGAGAACTCACAAAGCTTTTGACCAATTTGATTCAAGCTTAAGAAGCCGACCAGCGACGGCAGCGTGGCTGCGAAAACTGCTGGCGGCGAGTTGCACGAAGCAACAAAGTTTGTTATAAATAAAAAGTCGATGAGCCGCCGCGAAATGATCGCCGAGCAGCTGTCGAAGGCGGGTATCACAGTCGGGTGTCGTCGAATGAGGCGGGCAGCTTGCCAACAGGTGAGTCGGTCTGGTACGCTCAAAAAGCTTTGAATATGTGCGAGTGAGCTTGACGGAGCAACGTGGTTCTGATAAGCTTAGGCAGCGAGGAAGGGTTGCCTCGGGCTAACGGGAAGTGAGCTTTCCGTCAGGGTTCAGCGGTAACGCAGAATGCCTCAAAATGATCTTTAGTTTGATAGAATGACTTTTGTCGATGCGCGCAGAGTCGCGGCAGATGTAAAAGTCAGCGGTATCGCGCGCTCCGCAGATCGTTAAGCGTAGAGCTGCAATCAGCTTGAAAGTTGCAGCGCGATATTGTAAAAAGGTTTCGAGGGCAAGCGATCGTGGCGTAGAGCCGGATCGTTGTTCGCCGAGAGCGCCGCCTAGTGCGGAGTACGCAATCGGATCTTTGACAACAGGTTGAACGTGCCAGTCGTGAGAAGATGCTTGAGATTTATTTCGAGTGATCTCACAAGATAAGGTTTGTCGATAGATTCTGTCGATAAACGGTTTCCGACCTCCGTCGGAAACAACAGGTTACAAACGAGAGTTTGATCCTGGCTCAGAATCAACGCTGGCGGCGTGCCTAACACATGCAAGTCGAACGAGAAAGTGGAGCAATCCATGAGTAAAGTGGCGTACGGGTGAGTAACACGTGACTAACCTACCCTTGAGTGGGGAATAACTTCGGGAAACCGAGGCTAATACCGCATAACACCTTCGGGTCAAAGGAGCAATTCGCTTAAGGAGGGGGTCGCGGCTGATTAGCTAGTTGGTAGGGTAATGGCCTACCAAGGCGATGATCAGTATCCGGCCTGAGAGGGCGCACGGACACACTGGAACTGAAACACGGTCCAGACTCCTACGGGAGGCAGCAGTG
>Ga0183095_10551_pt1 | contig 100743 bp, 72 predicted proteins | sample BioMet4_FD_130346 | JGI IMG/M metagenome (GOLD analysis project Ga0183095, IMG submission 130346) | Microbial communities from bioreactor (seeded with sewage sludge) at LBNL, California, USA - Biofuel metagenome 4 (v2) (version 3) | ecosystem: Engineered > Bioreactor > Anaerobic > Unclassified ...
TCATTACATTTTGAAATTCTATCTCCCGTTGAGTCGGTTTTTTCAGCCCAAATTTACGAACCCAATCCGAAATACAACTTCTGCATTTGATGCCATATTTTTCCTGTATCTCTGAAACAGTGGCATCACTCATTAAATAATCCTGGACTACTTTTAGCTTGAAATCGTCCTTGTAATTGTTTACTTCTCTTTTCATAAAATCCTGAATTTACTTTACTTTTTGAGTAAACCTATTTCAGGACAAGACATTTTGATCCTTGCCTTTCTCGGAGTTTATTCGTAGTTTATTCGTATATTATTCGTACATCATTCGTATATAATCGAACGAACTACGAATAAACTACGAAGTAACCGCGAATAAAGAGTGAGCAAGACCCAAAGGAGAATATACATTCTTTAGAGTATATTCAGGGAAAGGATAGTTTAGATTAAATCCCAGTATGAGGTAAGAAAGTTAAAAGAAAGCAACCGGTTTATTTTTCAGAGAAGATAAAACATTGTTGGCAAGGCGGCTGGCTCCGATTCTGAAGAGCCGGTTGTTCAGCCAATCATCGCCAAGGACTTCTTTTACAATGGCAACATATTTAAGGGCTTCGGGAGTTTCCGAAATTCCACCCGCAGCTTTAAACCCGACTTTGCGGCTGGTTTTCTGATAATATTCTTTAATCGCGTTACACATGATCCAGGCAGCCTCAGGGGTAGCGCCGGGCCCTTGTTTCCCGGTTGAGGTTTTGATAAAATCTGCTCCGGTTTGCATGGCGAGCCAGGAAGCTTTCCAGATATTTTCGTATGATTTAAGGGCACCTATTTCAAGAATAACTTTCAGTGATGCTTTTCCGCAGGCAGTCTTAACCAAATCGATCTCCCTGATGATCCCGGAATAATTTCCCGAGAGAAACTCGCCGAGGGAAATGACGATATCGATTTCATCCGCACCATTTTTTACGGCCATCTTTGCTTCCAGTTCCTTTACTTCAATAAACGTCATGGATGAAGGAAACCCACCAGCGACAGCAGCAACACGGACTTCTGGAACGAGCAGATTTTTTCTGATGGTTTTTGTCAGGTTGGGATAGGTGCATATCGCGGCTACGTTGGGCAGACCTGGAAAATGCTTAGAAAACCCTGTTACTTTATTGGCCAGTTCTTCAGCCTGATTGATGGTATCGGTGGCATTAAGAATCGTTAAATCGATGGATGAAAGAACCAGTTTCAGGTATTCTTTCTGATTCAAAGCCTGAGAATCCATTATTATTTGATTCACTGAGTCTTCAACTTCACCGGGCGAAAAGGTTTTTTCAATATTTCCCAATAGCCATTTCATATTTTCTGATGTTGTCATTGTCATGTAATTTAAAGTTTTCCCCGAAGAAAAATCAGGCAAGGTTTGTTAAATAATTTGTAAAAAAATCAGGAAAACAACTTGTCGTTGTTAAGATGGCGATTATTATCCCTTTGGGTTTTCTTTTCAAGATTTTGTTGAAACGCTTTGGTCAGATCAACGCCGGTCTGGTTGGCAATGCAGATCAGCACCCAAAGCAGATCCGCCAACTCATCACCAAGATCCGCATTGGCTTCTTCCTCGTTTTTAAAAGACTGATCTCCATACCTTCTTGAGATAATGCGGGCTACTTCACCCGCTTCTTCGGTGAGAATAGCCATATTGGTCAACTCACTAAAGTAACGGACACCATATTTCATGATCCATTCATGGATAATAGATTGTGCCTCGCGGAGGGATATATCTTCTTTCATCAGGTATAACTATTTAAAAGTGTAGAGACAAGGCAATGCCTTGTCTTAATTCAGGTAGGAGACAAGGCAATGCCTTGTCTCTACAGTTCCCTTGTTCCAGTACGTAATTCATAATTTGTAATTCGTAATTCATAATTGATTTAAAAATCTCTGTTTTTGGAATCCATTATAATGGTGACCGGTCCGTCATTAATTAATTCAACTTTCATCATGGCGCCAAACTCTCCGGTTTTGATTTCCTTGCCAATGGAAGAACTCAATGTATCCACAAAACGGTTGTACAAAGGAATTGAAATATCGGGGGCCGCCGCATTGATATAGGAAGGCCGATTGCCTTTTTTTGTTTTGGCATGAAGCGTGAACTGGCTGACGACCAATATTTCACCTTCAATATCTTTGACGGAAAGGTTCATGACCCCATTCTCGTCGTCAAAGATCCGCAGTTGGGAGATTTTTTTGGTTGTCCATTCCAGATCCTCTCCTGTATCGGTATTTTCAAAACCTGCCAGTACAAGCAGACCCTTCTCAATGGAAGATTTTATTTTCTCTTCGATTGTAACTGAAGCTCTTAGTACCCGTTGAATTACTACTCTCATACGATTGGATTATGAACCGAAAATAGGGATTAATGCGATTGGATGAACCGGGAGAATAATTTTTACATCATCAATTTCAATACCCAGATTACAAAGGCATACCTTATGACTTTACCTGCGAGCATAAACAAGGAAGTGAAAACAGGTGATATGCGGAAAAAGCCAAGGCCAAGAATGACCACATCGCCGATGATGGGAACAAAGGAAAGAGTGGCAATGGGAGGCCCGTACCTGTTGAGTTTTGGGAGGACGGCGTGGATCTTTTCCTCCTTTACTTTGGCATATTTTTCAATCCACTGCATGTTGCCCAGATATCCAAGATAATAAATCGAGATGCCTCCAAGCATGTTGCTGACGCTTGCCACAATCAGGCAGCTTAAGGCGTTGCATCCTGAAAGGATGAGTAAGGTAAGAACGGATTCGGAATTAAACGGGAAAATGGAGCCGGAAAGCAATCCAGCAAGGAAAAGACCAAATAACCCGTAATGTTGAAAGAATTCGACCATGGGGCCAAAGGTAAGAAAAATAGACTATAGACTAAAGACTGTAGACTTTAGTCCAAAGTGGATCAGACTGTAGATTATAGACAATTAGTTCAGCCTTAGGCTATTAGTCTTGGTGGAATAGTCAAAAAAGTACATTCCTGAATTTCAGCCTTTAGCCTGAAAGTAACCGATGCAGAAAATAATTACCGGGCAACTGTAATTTATGCAGAAATACTTGTTTCCACTGATTTGAATCCTTAAGACAGGGGCCAACAGTGAGGTCAGAGAGATACTGTCTCCGATTATTTGTTTCTATTTTTTGAAGGAGATGCCTTTTTTGAAGGATAAAAGACCTATATTTGTCGATTATTTTTATTTATTCTCAATAAGATTTATTCGATGCGACTTTCGGAGGTCAACGAAAATGAAAAAGTAATAATAACCAAGGTTTTAGGACATGGCTCTTTTCGCCGGCGAATTTCAGAAATGGGATTTGTAGCAGGTAAAGAGATCACTGTTTTAAAAAATGCTCCGTTAAAAGATCCTGTCGAGTACCAGCTTTTGGGTTATAACGTATCGCTTCGGCGGGCGGAAGCGAGTTTGATTGAAGTGATTACTCCGCAGGAAATGAATGGGTTTGCCCAACCCAATTTTGATGGGATCATCGACATGGAAGTTCTCAAGACTTCTGCCCATAAAAAGGGGAAGACCATTAATATCGCTCTTGTCGGGAATCCCAATTGCGGCAAGACCACCTTGTTCAACAGGGTGACCAATTCGAATGAGCATGTAGGTAATTACAGTGGAGTAACGGTGGATGCCAAGGTTGCTTCTTTTGACAGGAAAGATTACACCTTCAATATTGTCGATTTACCAGGAACCTACTCTCTTTCCTCTTATTCCCCTGAAGAGCTTTACACCCGGAATTATATTATTGATCATACTCCGGATATCGTAATCAATGTGATTGATTCCACGAACCTGGAGAGAAACATGTACCTGACTACTCAGTTGATCGATATGGATATTAAAGTAGTCATTGCCCTTAACATGTACGATGATCTTTTGACCGGGGGGGCAAAGCTGGATAAGGAAGATCTTGGCGCTATGATGGGGATACCGATAGTTCCTACTGCGGCAAGTAAAGGTAAGGGGTTAAATAAATTATTCGATAAGGTGATCGAAGTTTATGAGGACCGTGATCCTGTAGTCAGACATATTCATATCAACTACGGGGAGGAGATGGAAAAATCGATCATGGCTATCCGGAAAGAAATCAAAGCCGATAAACCGATCACGGCCAAAGCTTCCTCCAGGTACCTGGCCATCAAGCTGATCGACAAGGATCAGGAAACACTGAAATCGCTGGAAACTTCCTCCAACTTTGAAAAAATCAGGGAAGTTGCCCGCAAAGAGATACTCCGGCTTGAATCCCGGTTAAATGAGGATAGCTCCCATTTGATCACCGATGCCAAGTATGGTTTTATTGCCGGGGCTTTGAAGGAGACTTATACAGAAGGAATTCAATGGAGATATGCTATCACGGAGAAGATTGACAGGATTCTGACCCATAAGATTCTTGGGTTTCCGATTTTCCTGTTGTTCATGTTCCTGACTTTTTTTGTTACGTTCCGTTTGGGGTTAATCCCAATGAACTGGATCAGCAACGGAGTCAGTTTCATTTCGCATTTGATCAAAACGCAGATGCCCGATGGGATGCTCAAGGATTTGATGGTCGATGGGATTATCAACGGACTCGGAAGCATCATAGTTTTTCTTCCCAACATCCTGATACTGTTTTTTTTCACTTCCCTGATGGAAGATACGGGCTATATGGCAAGAGCGGCTTTTATCATGGATAAGCTGATGCATAAGATTGGTTTGCACGGGAGATCGTTCATCCCCATGGTGATGGGTTTTGGATGCAATGTCCCTGCCATCATGGCGACCCGTACCATACGAAACCGCAGCGACCGTTTGCTGACCATGCTGATCATTCCTTTTATGTCCTGTTCTGCAAGGCTGCCGGTTTACATTGTGCTCATTTCGGCTTTCTTTAAAAGTTATCCCGCACTTATCCTTACTTTCCTGTACTTGCTTGGCATTATTATAGCCATCGTTATGGCCAAGATTCTTAACCGGACTATATTCAGGAGAAAGGAAACTCCTTTTGTGATGGAATTGCCGCCATACCGGATGCCTGTATTGCGCAACACGGCTCTGCACATGTGGGAGAAAGGCAGCCAGTATTTCAAAAAAATAGGGGGGACTATTCTGATCGCCGTTATCATCATCTGGACCCTGGAATATTTCCCAAGGCACACCCATTCCTCTGTTCCGGTAAATGATAATGCTCAAATGATTACACAAATTCAGCAGGCACAGATTGAAAATTCTTACCTTGGCAAAATAGGTCAGGTAATAGAACCGGCCATAAGGCCTTTGGGATTTGACTGGAAGATGGGAGTTTCCCTGATTGCCGGAATTCCGGCGAAAGAAATCGTGGTCAGCACCATGGGAGTGCTTTATGAAACGGGCAATAATAAACAGCAAACCAATCTGCTGGCATCTGTATTGCAAAAAGAAATTTACCATTCAGGGCTTAAGACGGGACAGCCGGTCTTTAATCCTGCAGTGGCTCTCTCCTTCCTGGTTTTTGTGTTGCTCTATTTCCCCTGTATAGCAACCATAGCAACCATTAAAAGGGAATCGGGCAGCTGGAAGTGGTCGTTATTCACGGTTTTTTATACAACGGCTTTTGCCTGGATTATTTCTTTTCTAACTTTTCGTATTGCCTTGTTGTTTATTTAATAAACCTATCGCTATGCAGGAAATCATCACATGGATTGTCATCATTGCCGCCCTGGTTTTCCTGGTCATCAACCTGATCAGGGTCCTGAAAATGTTCAGGAAACCGGATCCCTGCCGGGGTTGTGGAAATGCCTGCGATAAATGTCCCATTTATATGGGGAGCAATAAGGAACTGTAGGGGCGGACCAGCTGGTTGCCCTTGTTGTTCGCCCCGATTGGTTCCCCCCGACCGGTCACCTTACGGTGCGAGGCGGTTTTTTGATGCCAATTTATAGTATATTTGTTATGATATTTTTGTCAATGCCTTACGGCATCGGGAGAAAAAGTTCCCTAACTTATATACAAGCCTCATGAAACGCATTGTATCATTTCTTCTTTTTACAACTCTTTTTATTGTACAAGGGTTTGCTCAAAATGCCAGTATAACGGAGAAAAAGATCCAGTTAAAAACCTATCCTTTTTCAGATCCGGACCCGGTTCCTGAATTTAACAAGATTTATCCCTACTACCGTTTTAATGGATATGACGGGACCGGAAAAGTACAGGAATGGAATATGGTGGAGATGGAAAATGATTACATCAAATTGTGGATTGCTCCCCGGATCGGGGGGAAGATATGGGGGGCCGTAGAAAAATCCACCGGCAGGGAATTTATATACTTTAATCATGCGGTAAAATTCAGGAATGTGGCGATGCGCGGGCCCTGGACCTCCGGGGGGATCGAAATCAATTTTGGTGTTATCGGCCATGCGCCTACCACCTCATCACCCGTAGATTATTTTATCCGAAAGAACGATGACGGAAGCGTGAGCTGTTTTGTGGGTATAATTGATCTTGCTTCACGCACACGATGGTCCGTGGAAGTCAATCTGCCGAAGGACAAAGCTTATTTTACCACCCGGACATTCTGGGATAATCCGACAGGACTGGAACAATCCTATTATCACTGGATGAATCTGGGCGTAAAAACTGCCGGTAACCTGGAATATATTTTCCCGGGGAATAAATACATCGGGCATGACGGAGAAAATCATGCATGGCCTGTTGATGAAAAGGGACGCGAGATCTCCTTTTATGAAAAGAACAATTTTGGCGGTTCCAAATCCTATCATGTTTTTGGTGAAAATTCGGGCTTTTACGGGACTTACTGGCATGACGATAATTTTGGCTTTGGCCATTATTCAAGCTATGATGATAAGCCGGGAAAGAAAATATGGATTTGGGGTTTATCCGATCAGGGGATGATATGGGAAAAATTATTGACCGATTCCGATGGACAATACACGGAAATACAATCGGGCAGAATGTTTAACCAGGCCGCCCCGCAGAGCAGCAATACCCCTTTTAAGAACAGGGGTTTTGCCCCCGGATCGACGGATGAATGGACGGAATACTGGTTCCCGGTTAAAGGGACCAATGGACTGAAAGATGCTTTGCCAATGGGGTCTGTCAATCTTCAGCAAAAAGGTGACAGTGTAAGGATATGGTTTTGCCCCAACGTACCTCTTGATGGTACACTGACCGTAAAAAACGGCGCAGAGATTCTCCTTTCACAGAAAATTCACTCCAACCCGATGCAAAGCATCAGCCGGTCTTTCCCATTCAAGGGAAGTTATACGGAGCTTAGTGTCTGGGTGGATAAAAATTTATTGTACGAAGCCGACCGGGTGAAATATCAGGGGAAGCGTCCTCTTGAATCACCGTCCGGTTTTAATTGGGAATGGGCCTACGGCCATTTTCTCAAAGGGAAAGAATTTGAGCAGCAACGCGCCTATAAACAGGCATTAACAGAGTATCAGAAATCTCTGGAAATAGAGAAATGGTATGTTCCTTCATTAACAGCCTTGTCCAGGCTGAATTACCGGAAAGCAGATTACCGGGCTGCCCTGGATTATTCTTTAAAAGCTCTCTCTGTGGATACTTACGATGCGGGCGCCAATATGATGTACGGGTTGGCGGGCCTGGCCCTGGGTGATACAGCATCAGCCATCGATGGGTTTTCAATTGCAACGCATGATCCTGAATTCAGGAGCCCGGCTTATAATCAGTTGGCCTCTGTTTTTATCAGTAAGGGCGATTTCAGTAAGGGCAGGGAGTATGCTGAAAAGAGCCTCTTGTACAATGGTCCTGGCAGCGATGCTGTTCAACTTAAAATATTGTGTCTGCGCAAACTCGGACTGGTAGATGAAGCCGAAAAAGAGATGAAGCTCCTTTCCGGAAAAGATCCGTTAAATCATTTTACAAGATTCGAAAAGTATATTCAAAATCCTTCCGGGGAGAATAAAGAATTTGTGAAAAGATTTATTACCAATGAATTGCCGCAGGAGACTTACCTCGAATATGCACTCTGGTATTTCAGGAACCACCAGTTTTCGGATGCCTTGAAAGTTTTAAATTCAGCTTCCTCAGATCACCCCATGGTCCTTTTATGGCAGGCTTATTTAAATCATTTACTGGCAAGGGAGGATTCTGCAAAAAACAGCCTGACAAAAGCCTTAAGCGCCGACTGCAGGTTCGTATTTCCTTTCCGGGCCGAAACTCTTGATGCGCTGAATTGGGCAGGAAAATTATCTCAAAACTGGAAAATTACATACTATCAGGGATTGATCTATTTAGGCTGTGGTGAAACTGATAAAGGGAAAGCTTTATGGGAAAGCTGCGGCCGGGAGCCTGATTTCTATCCTTTTTACTTTGCCCGCTGCGCATTAACGGAGGCAAACAAAGGCCAGGGTCAGGCTGATGTTTCAAGAGCTTTGGAACTATCGGGCGGGGAATGGCAGGCCGGATGGGATGCCGTTCGATATTATTTTGAAACCGGTGACAAAGGGAAAGCGGAGGAATTGAGCAAGACGTACTTCAATAAATATCCTGATAATCTCAACATCGGATTTCAATATGCCACAGTTTTGGAAGGAAATAAAAAGTACACCGCCTGCCTCAATATTCTGAAGAACCTGCAGTTGTTGCCCGGGGAAGGGGCCTCGGAGAGCAGGACCCTTTGGAGAAATGCCAATCTCGGGAATGCCCGTCTTCTGATTAAAAACAGCAGATACAAAAAAGCACTTGAATACATCGATTCGGCCAGACAATGGCCGGTAAATCTTGGAGTCGGCAGACCTTACGAAACTGACGAGATGACCGAGGATTCGCTGGCTCTTGAATGTTATAAGAAGCTTAAAAATGAAAAGTATATAAAACTTTTGGAAGGGAAAATCAACCAATCTGCTTCCGGTAAATGATTTATTCCCATGGATACAAAAGACGACTACTTCATAAATGAAGTTGTCACCCGATCAAGGTGATACCACCCGTTTGCTTTGGGCAAATTAATATTGGGGGGAAGAAGTTTTTTAGTGTGGAATCAGGGAATTGGAATTTGTTTCGTTCTAAACATGATGTTTTATAAACGATGGAACGGACCTGTAATTTAGATTTTTCTATGAAAGAATAATAAAAATATAAGCATTAATCGGTAAACAATTTTTTTAATGAATGGCCATGAAAAAAAGTGAAAACAAATTATTTCCTTGTTGTAATTTAATTATTAAAGTCCTCATTCTTAACATCCTTTTTGCATTTAATGTGAAGAAGGGCGTTTCCCAGGTATATTATCCAGGGGCACAACCAGGTAAAGCAGAAATAATAAAAACTGTGGATAAAATAACACTAAGGAACAGCATTCTGAATTTTTCATTGGTATATACTGATAAGCTACGGTCGATGAAGTTCATTAACACAGAAAATAAAAAGGAGTATGAATTCGGGCATAAAGATTTATTCTCTTTCATTTTAAGTACAGGGGATTCCCTTTCGTCTGATGAATTTCAATTAAAGGGAGTCCAAACACAAAAAGGGGATGGAAAGAAAGGTCCTTATGTAAAGGCTAAAATGAATTTTTTGAATACAGAATACGGCATTACTTTTGATTTGAACATTGAACTGGATGACGGCGCCAATTATATAACCCAGACCTATGGCATTAATGCGGGTTCCCGAATTATTGATAAAATCTATACATTACGGATTCCTCAGAGGTATAACCCCAAGACAGTTGGGAAAGTTGATGGTGACCCAATTGTGACGGGGAACATGTTTTATACGATTGAGAACCCGATGTTCCAGGTTGAAAAAGGAGCGGAAACTTTGGATTTGTTGGTGCGGCCGATGACTGATAATATAGATGGAGAGAACCGTTATAAAGAGTCGATCTCAACCGGATGTTTCCCCGAAGGCCAGCTAAGAAGAGGGTTCCTTTATTATATTGAAAAAGTAAGGGCAAACCCATACCGGCAGATGACTTTTTACGATTCGTGGTACGATCTATCGTATGACCTAAACGTTTTGACAGAAGATAGTTGTATCGACCGTGTTACTACCTGGGGAGACAGCCTAAAAGCAAGAGGTACCGGATTAAATTGTTTCCTGTGGGATAGCGGCTGGGATGACTGGTACAGAATGTGGGAGTTTAATAAAAAACTTCAAAATGGTTTTAAGAATATCAATGTCGTTGCTGGTCAGTATAATGCTTCTTCAGGAGCCTGGCTTTCTCCCTGGGGAGGTTACGATGAATTCATCAAGATACGGTTGGCTACAGCAAAGGAACAATTTCCTCAATATAAAATTAATGAACATGGTTTTACATTAACAGATCCAAATTATTATACTTATTTTAAAAATATAATCTTCCGGTTAATCCGTGAAAACGGTGTAACACTTTTTAAGTTAGACGGGATCGACCCGGGAAAATATAACCCGGAATGCAGCGGTTTTGGTAATTATGCAGGTGAGATGCATGCTTATATCAGGTTGATAAAAGGAATAAGGGAAGTAAAACCGGATGTCCGTTTAAATCTGACTGTCGGGACCTGGCCTTCACCAATGTGGTTATGCTATGGAGATAATGTATGGAGGGGAGGCGCTGATTTTGGAGCTCTGGGAGATGGTAATAAGCGTCAACAATGGATGAATTACCGGGATTACTGGGTTTATAAATGTTTGGAAAGGTCTCCATTGTGTCCAGTTAACTCGATAATGTTCCATGGGATCACAATTGCCAATTACGGGGCGACAGTAGGTTATGAAATGGATGATAATTTTATTGCCGATGATATTTGGACTTTTTTCTCAAATGGAACAAGTCTACAGGAATTGTATATTAACCCTCATCGTTTGAATTCAAAAAACTGGGATGAGTTGGCCAAAGCTATAAAGTGGAGCAGGAAACATCAGAATGTACTGGTTGATACTCATTGGATAGGAGGCGATCCGTCAAAAGGAGAAGTGTATGGATTTGCCTCATGGAATCCTAATGATGGTACCTTAATGCTTAGAAACCCTTCGGCAAAGACTCTGGAATTTTCTTTCGTATTGGATGAGCTGTTGGAATTGCCATTAGGTTACTCCGGTGAATATTGTTTATATAACGTAAGAAAAGTCAAAAAAGAAGGAATATTTAATTCGTCAAAAGAGGGAACCATTAGTTTATCCCCTTTTGAAGTAAAAGTAATGGAAGTAAAACGAGAAAATTAATATTGGCATTAATCGACTTCTGGCATTCTGAAAATCCGAGAGAGCCTATAAATAAAATGATAAAAGTTTTATTGCTGACAGGTTTTTCACAGGGTTATAGCTGGGAATCATCTGTTCTCCAATACCATGACCGCTAACGCGGTAAGATTGCATTGGAAATTCTGTCATTCTCTCAGGAGCTGCATCACACTTGGTACGAAGGGACTGCTTAGAAGAAAAAAGGACAAATATCAGGCTAAAAATAATATGGGCAACTAATTGTTATTTTGTTAAATTTCTTAATTTTGAAGAAAACAAAATAATTGACATTACTAACAACTATAATATCAAAAAATACGGCCCATAACGGTAACCCAATGATAAAGACGCTTCCCCCTTACCGGAAGGAAATCATTGACGACATAAAAACCCATGCAAAAGCGCCTTAGGCCAAACGTTACGCTGTTGGATTATAAAGGAAAAAATCCTGTTAAGGATATAAATCCGGATGATAGTTAACGATGCACCTCTAAAATGGAACGCTATGTTAAAGTTTCAGGAAGTGAATAAAAAATAAATTCAGTGAAGAATATCCGGAAACGTTGTAAACCATTTAAAAATAGAACTAATATTATGAAAACTAACATGAAGCTTGAATTTACAGACAAGACGATACAAAGTTTATTCGGATTTGAAGATGCGGAAAGTGAACCAATTGAAAGACTTAGAGAATATTATTTTAAAAAGGACACTTTTAGTAGAGTTGTTTCTGATTTACCTATAAGGATATTAGTTGGGCATAAAGGAACTGGAAAATCTGCATTATTCAAAGTTGCAATAGCCGAAGAAAAAGAAAATGGCAATTTGCCAATTTTAATAAGACCTGATGATATTGCAGAATTAGGCAAATCGGATGAAAATTTCTTATTGAGAATTAGACAATGGAAACTTGGCTTAACTAAAATTATTGGAGCTAAAGTATTTAGTGAGTTCGGATTATTTGATGATTCAGTCGCTGGGAAATTAGGTCAATTTGGAGTAAAATTAATTTCATTTGTTACGGATACCGTTAGCGCTTTAAAAGATAAAGTTGATTTACAACCAATGCAACAGAAAACTGTCGAGAATTATCTAAAAACTCGGAAAATTATTGTTTACTTAGATGACCTCGATCGAGGTTGGGAAGGTAAAAAAGATGATATAAATAGAATATCCGCATTATTAAATGCTATTCGAGATATGTCTAATGAAAATCCGGGACTATTATTTAAAGTTTCACTTAGGTCTGATGTTTACTATTTGGTTCGTACATCTGATGAATCAACTGATAAAATTGAAGGTTCAGTTGTGTGGTATAAATGGACAAATCATGAAATATTAGTATTACTTATCAAAAGAATTCTAACATATTTTGGGGAAGCGGTAGACGAAGAAAAATTGATGAATACACCTCAAAGATATTTATGTTATAATTTAGACAAGGTTTTTGAACCAAAATTCTACGGTAAAGGGAAATGGGAAGAGGTCTCAATTCATAAGATTTTAATGTCTTTAACTAGAAAACGACCGAGAGATTTAGTCAAATTGTGTTCTCTTGCGGCTCAACAAGCTTTTTTAAGTGGTTCAAATATTATAGGTTCTCCACACTTTCAAGCCATATTTGAAGAATATTCACAAGGTCGAATACAAGACACTATTAATGAATACAAAACAGAACTACCTCAAATTGAGAAATTAGTTTTTGGAATGAAACCATCTAAAAAAGAAAGATTTGCGTCAGATGGTTACATTTATACAACCTCTGAGTTACAACAAAAAATAAACAATATTAAGCAACAAAATAATTTTGCATTTACAAATGGTCGCGCTGCAAATGCAAAAGATTTAGCACAATTCCTTTTTAAGATTAACTTTCTAACTGCACGTAAAACAATGGAAGATGGCACAATACAGAGAAAATATTTTGAAGAAAATAGATACTTATCGAATTTATTTGTTGATTTTGGTTATGACTGGGAAGTACATCCAGCTTTTCGATGGGCATTACAGCCAGATAATCTTGAGGATATATTTTTAAATTTATCATTAAATTCCGATTAAAAACGGCTTACGACCTGATGTGATGCAGATAATAAAGTCCAAAACCAGCAATAACAACGGTGCGGTTCGAAAGAAAAAAATCCGCAAATGATTACTAATCATAGCTCAGCCGTTAGACATAATAGTGAAGACTGCCCTTAGGCAAAATAATGAAAGATTCAAATGAATAAGAAAATATCAGATAACGAATCTTATAAAAAATTGAGAGAGGAGATTGAGGAATTTAACTCTATATCTAAAATTTACAAGATTGCGAAGTTATTTGGCTTTAAGGATGAAAAATTAGAAGAATCCTTTAAACAATTGCCCGAATTAAAAAAACAAATTAAATCATTATCAGAAATCCCTGATTTATTCAATGAATTTTACGCCGAGAGAGGTTGGATTGCCCATGAAAACATGAATTCCGATTTAATGAATGAATGTATAAAGTTAGCAAAGGGTAATAAAATTGAAGAAGGAGAAAAAAGCCTCATAGAATATTTTAAAAGTGAAGATTTACAATGGCTTATTGCGGGTTTGAAAAATATTGATGCCTTTAAAATTAGATATACACTATTACTTAAAACTTATGAGGACTTTAAAGCAGAAAGATATTATTCATGTGTACCATTACTCTTAATGATTATCGATGGAGCCACCGATGATATAAAAAAGGAAAATAAAGGTTTCTTTGCTGAAGGCGCAGACTTGACAGCCTGGGATTCTATTGCGGGACATGAGTCTGGATTAAAATATATTGCCCAGATTTTTAATAAATCAAGAAAGAAAACTACAATTGAAAAAATTACTCTTCCGTTTAGAAATGGCATACTTCATGGAAAAGACCTTGGGTATGATAATGTTATTGTAGCTACAAAACTTTGGTCTACTCTTTTTGCTGTTGGAGCATGGGCAAAAATAATTGTAAATGGGAAAAACATTGCTCCTGAACCCCCAAAAAAAATTTCATTTAAAGAAAACTTAGCCGAAATATCCAAGATATTAAATGAGTATCAAAAGTGGCAAGAAGAAAAAAAGATTAGAGACAAGGAGCTTGATGACTGGAAACCACGAAGTTTTAAGAACGTGGATTTTGAAAATTTAAAAACTATAGATAATTCACCAGAAAAAGAATTGGAGATATTTTTCGAGCATATATATAAAAGAAAGTATGGATTAATAGCAAAGCAGCTTGATGCTTTTTCCAGAGTTGGAAAAACTATGAATAAAATTGCTGGAGAGGTTAGAGAAAAATTTGAAAATATAGAAGTTACAAAATATGAAATAATTTCTGTTACAGATGAAGCTCCTGCGATTACTGAAATTGGAGTAAATGTAACTGTATTAACTAATGCAAAAGAACATACCAAAGCATTAAAATTTAGAATGATATTTCAAGACCTTGAGGGGAATCCACTTGTACGCGGCAATAGGAAAGGGAAATGGTATTTAATAGATATGTGTCTTTGGAATTTTTTACAATTTTGAATTGATTAAATGAAAATTACTTTGCATAGCATTTTGTATGATGTGCAAGCCTGAGACGTCTCAGCACGCTGTTATCATCATTGTAGGTTGACAATGATTTTCACTGTAGACTGAACGTTTCATAAAATGTGTCCATCCTACTCAACCATCTTGACTGCCTATGGTGACTTTGATAACTTTGACAGAAATAGTTATTAAAGTCCAAGAGATAGAGACATCCATGTTCAGTCTTGTCCGGCAGCGGATGCAAAGCTGAAAGAGCCAGAAGAGGTTTAGCACGGGGAATAACGTCAAATTATATACATTTATTTATTAGGTTCACAAGTACTGCCAAGCAGCAGAATAGGCAGATCAAGACTTTGCCTCACTGAAAATTCCGGCAAAGTCAAGGGCAAGTGTAGGGTGTATCCGTCTTACCAACCCCTCGGTTAATCTCAAACTATGAATTTACCTTATGGGTTGGTCGAATGGATATCTTTACAGACATACAAAAATCTATATTTAGTCCCCAAGTTTTTCATTTGATCCCCCTCATCATCATCCCAATCAGTGTTTATTATCTCTGGCGTCTTAGTTCTTTTTTTTATTGCAATCGTAATTCAAGTATTTTGGCAACATCCTCGGGCATCAGATCGCGCCTTTCCCCAAGAGGGATGCCTCTTTGCCTGAAACGATCCACCACCACCGGGATAACCGACTTGCCGACATTGTAGTCTTTCAGTTTTGTCTTAATGCCCAATGATTCAAAAAATTCAATTGTTTTGGCAATGGCGGCATTGATCCTGTCATCTTCTGTTCCGCCTTTTATTTTCAAAACACGTTCGGCATACTGAAGGATTTTTTCTTTCTTATCTTCACGTTTGATCTGCATCACGCCGGGAAGGATGATGGCAAGAGTCTGGCCATGATCGATGCCATACAAAGCGGTCAGTTCATGACCAATCATATGGGTTGACCAATCCTGAGGTACACCGGTTCCGATCAGTTCGTTCAAGGCCATCGTTGCGGCCCACATGAAATTGGCAGCTGAATTATAATCTTTCCGGTCGGCAAGGACTTTGGGCCCCTCCTCCAGTAAGGTGACCAGAATGGATTCGGCAAAACGGTCCTGGATGGGTGAATTGACCGGATAAGTAAGGTATTGTTCCATCACGTGAATGAAAGCATCCACGATTCCATTGGCAACCTGGATATCGGGAAGAGAAAAGACCACTTCGGGGTCCAGAATCGAAAAACGGGGCTTGACCAGATCGGAATTGAATGCCAGTTTGTCTCTTGTTTCCCATTTTGTGATGACGGCATTCCCGTTCATTTCTGATCCGGTGGCGGGAAGCGTAAGCACGGTCCCGATCGGCACTGCCCCGGTGATATTTACCTGGTAACGTTTCGCCAGAATCTCCCAGGGATCGCTTCCTTCCCAAAGAGAGGCTGCGGCGATGAACTTTGTTCCGTCGATTACAGACCCACCACCGACGGCTAACAGAAAACCGATCTTTTCCTGCCGGACCCTCTCAACTGCTTTCATGAGCGTCTCGTAATGAGGATTGGGTTCAATCCCCGAAAACTCTTCGACACTGAACCCTTGTAAGGCAGACATTACCTGATCGTATATCCCATTTCTTTTGATACTTCCACCTCCATAGGTAACGAGTATTTTTTCTTCCCGGGGAACCAACCGGGAGAGTTTTGCTATCTCACCTTTCCCGAAACAAATCTTTACCGGATTGTAAAATTCAAAGTTTTCCATGTCGACATTTTATTGAAAGGATTATTATATCAAATATACAACATAATTGAAAGGTATTGACGACAAAAGTGGCAAGAGTAGTATAGTAGCAAAAGTAGTAAAAAACGCCGGAAATCAGACAGGGAAAGGGGTACAAGAAGATGAAATTACTACTGTCGTGGAGAGTTGATTCTTTTCACGGATTCCCTGTATTTCATTTCGGGTTTGAGGAGCACTTGTTTTATTCCGACTTCCTGATCCTGGTTATTGATCCGTTCGAAGAGATATTTTGTTGCAATTTTACCGATTTCAGTTACAGGTTGTGCCACGCAGGAGAGCGGCATCATCAGATAGTCAAGATAAAGATGGTCATCAAAGGTTATTAACGAGATATCCTCAGGAATGCGAAGATTCATTTCCTTAAGGGCTTTCATGCAACCCATGGCAATCGTATTGCTCAAAGTAAATATCGCGGTTGGCCTCTCTTTTTGATTGAATAACGAAATGGTTTCCAGGTAGCCGTTCCGGAGACTAAAATCATCCCCGACAACTGTGTAATTTCTTAAATTTTCCTTTCCTATGGCGTCTTTGAATCCTTTTACTCTCAGACGATTGGGGGTGGATAGCTGAACTCCCTGGATGCAGGCTATCCTGGTATGACCATTTTCAATCAGATGTTTTGTGGCATTAAAAGCGCCATCATAATTGTCGGTTGAAACGAATGGAATGTCCAAATCTTCAAAGTACCGGTCGACACATATTACCGGGAGGCCCTGGTCGTGAAGCTGTTTGATCTGTTTCCACTGATTCCCGCAGGGGACGATAATCAGCCCTTCAATTTTCCGTGAAATTACGTGCTGCAATTCCATCTTTTCGATTTCAGGATTCTCATCACTGTCGCTGATCAGGGTAGCGTAGCCAAACTTACGTACCTCGGCATTTATCGTGCCGGCTATATCAGCAAAAAATGGATTGTTTAAGGAGGGCACGATCAGTGCAATTGTTCTGGATTTACCGGTTCTGAGATTTGCCGCAAACAGATTTGGTACATAATTTAATTCTCTGGCTGTTTCAGTTACTTTTTGGCAAGATGATTCACTGATCCGGTATTGTTTTGCTTTACCATTTAAAATACGTGAAACGGTAGTAATTGAAAGACCTGTTTTTGCGGCAATATCCTTGATGTTAACTTTTTGAGGCTTCATATCTGCAAAAATAGGATTTTAGATTGAATAAAATGGGATAAAAAAACACTAGTTTAATGCATATATAATCCTTAAATTCAATTTATTATAAGATATATTGAAGTTTTGGCAAAAAACACAGGACAAACGTTTGTTCTTAAAGATTCTTGTCTAAGTTTGTATGTGGGAACAGTTATTATTTCCGATTGTATAAAGCGGAATTGATGTGGTGATTAGTTGATGTGGTGATTAGTTGATAAGATGATGTGCTGATATGCTGATGAGATGATAAGATGATGTGGAATCTTGTTAATGGTTAATGATTAGCAAATGAGTAAGTGGAGAGTAAACGATGAGTAAGCCATGAGTAAACGATGAGTAAGCCATGAGTAAACGATGAGTAAACCATGAGTAAGCGATGAGTGGTAGGTAGAAGAGGGGTAAGAATGGATGAGCCAGGGGATGAAAGAATGATAGAAAAATTATGAATTAGGAATTACAGATTAGGAATCAGATTACACGGGGATGGAAGCCGGGTGGAGGAATGAGGGTTTTTAATGACCCGCTGCTTTAGCTACCAGGGAGAGAAAGGTAATATATACCAGGGTTTTAACCCTATTTACAATATTGAAATTAAATAATTAGACTATGTTAAAGATACTCGTTATAGGAAGTTCAAATACCGATTTGATAGCTACCGTTAAGAATTTTCCTTTGGCAGGGGAGACCATCGAAGGAAAGACCTTTCTTCAGGCCATGGGAGGGAAAGGAGCAAATCAGGCGGTGGCGGCACACAAATTGGGAGGTGATGTTAAGTTTATCACCTGCCTGGGTAATGATCCCAACGGACAAAATGCCTTAAAGTATTACAAGGAACAGGGCCTCGATGTTTCTTCTTCGCTTGTGGTAGATTCGGCCCCTTCCGGAACTGCCATGATACTTGTGGATGAAAAAGGAGAAAATTGTATCATAATAACCCCCGGCGCCAATAAATTGCTAACTCCGGAATACATCCAACAGGTCGAGCATGAGATTGAAACCTGTGATATGATCGTTTTGCAGATGGAGATCCCTTATGAGACCGTTAAAATAGTCTGTGAGTTGGCTGAAAAATACCATAAAAGGGTTATGCTGAATGTTGCCCCTGCCCGTCAAATCGAAAGGGACCTTCTCGGCAAAATCGATCTGCTGATCGTCAATGAAACCGAAGCAGAGACCATTTCAGGACAGAAAATCAATAAGTTGGAAGAGGAGGCTGTCGTTGATTCCTTACTGGGAATGGGAGCCAAAACTGTTGTACTGACTTTAGGGAAACAGGGATGTATGGTCAAGAATGATCAACTTACCATGTGTGTTCCTTCATTTTTTGTTGAAGCGGTGGACAGTACTGCCGCAGGCGACACTTTTTGTGGGGCACTGGCAGCCGAACTTGGCAGAGGTCATGACTGGGATGAAGCTTTGAAATTTGCAACTGCTGCCTCTGCCATCTGCGTGACGCGCATGGGAGCCCAACCTTCGATTCCCACGGAAAGGGAAGTAAGGGAGTTTTTAACGAGGCTGTAGGCTATAGGCGTTAGGCTAATAGTCTAAAGTCTTAAACCCAATTTCTGATTATAACTAACAAAAAGGATATCAAGAACAATTAAAAACTAATCACTATGTTTATTGTAAGTAATTATGCGGTGGCGATTATCTTTTGTGTAATCACCATGTTGTGCTGGGGATCGTGGGGTAATACCCAGAAACTTGCCGGGAAAACCTGGCGCTATGAGTTATTTTACTGGGATTACGTTATTGGAGTGCTTTTGTTGTCGCTGATCTTTGCCTTTACTCTTGGAAGTATCGGTGAGAACGGGAGGGGATTTATTGAAGACCTGCGTCAGGCAGATATTAAAAACATCGGAAGCGCCTTTCTTGGTGGTATTATTTTTAATGCAGCCAATATCTTGCTTTCTACAGCAATAGCTATCGCAGGAATGGCCGTTGCTTTCCCGGTGGGTATAGGCCTTGCCCTGGTGCTTGGGGTGATCATTAACTACCTGGGTTCTCAAAAGGGAGACCCTTTCTTCCTCTTTCTGGGTGTATCGTTGATTACCCTTGCCATTATCATTAATGCTTTGGCTTATAAAAAAGCCTCAGGCGGGAATAAGGAAGAAACAGAGGTGATAAGGGAGGCCGGAGGCCGGAACAAAAGACATGGGGCATGGAGCATGGGGCATAGAGGTGTTCTTGTTTCTATACTGGCCGGTTTGCTGATGTCCTTCTTCTATCGCTTTGTCGCAGCTTCCATGGATCTGGATAACTTTGTAACTCCTGCGGCCGGAATGATGACCCCTTACACGGCAATGGTCGTATTTGCAGTGGGAATTTTTATCAGCAATTTTCTCTTCAACACCATTCTGATGAAAAAACCTATCAGCGGGGAGCCAACGAACTACAGTGCCTGGTTTAAAGGGAAATTTCCTATCCACCTGGTAGGAGTGTTAGGCGGAATCATCTGGGGAATTGGAAATTCTTTCAACTTGATTGCTGCAGGGAAAGCCGGAGCTGCCATTTCTTATGGTTTGGGACAGGGAGCAACCCTTGTGGCAGCATTATGGGGGGTATTCATCTGGAAAGAATTTAAAGGATCGCCGAAAGGCACCAATGGTATGCTATTTTTAATGTTCGTCCTGTTTGTATTGGGCCTCATTTCCATTATTCATGCCGGTCAATGATTAAATAGTTGTGGTGGGACAAAAGCTTTATTTTGATAAATTAAATTACAAGAAAAATGGATTTACATTTAAATATTTGAAAAGAAATTTGGAAATTTGTATAGTTGATTTAACGTGTTATTTTCATAAATTAATCCAGTAGAAGTTAAATCTTAAAAACAAATTATTTATGATGAAAAATTATGCTACTTTATTGTTTGCTGCAGTTTTGATATTGGCTGGTTGTGGCGCTCCTTGTTGTGCACAAGGTCCGGTAAACACTCTTACCAAAGCAGAAAAAGCACAGGGATGGATCCTGTTGTTTGATGGAAAGACCAGCAATGGCTGGAGGGGTTATAACAAACAGGCATTCCCCGAAGCCTGGAAGATTGATAAAGGCACTATTCACCTGACCGGTTCCGGGAAAGGCGAAGCCGGAGCAAACAACGGCGGGGACATTATCTACGATAAAAAATTCTCAAATTTTGATCTTAAATTGGAGTGGAAAATTTCAGAAGGCGGTAACTCAGGTATTTTTATCCTGGCACAGGAAGTTCCTAATCAGGAGATCTGGAAATCGGCTCCAGAGATGCAGGTTCTTGACAATGAACGTCATCCGGATGCACTGCTTGGCAAAGATGGGAACCGTAAAGCAGGTTCATTATATGATTTAATTCCTGCAAAACCTCAAAATGCAAAACCTGCAGGTCAATGGAATTCAGTTGAGATTATCTGTTATCAGGGTACTGTCGTTCATAAAATGAATGGTAAAACAGTTCTTGAATATCATCTCTGGACACCAGAATGGAATGAGTTGGTAAAAAACTCTAAATTCCCTGGTTATAATCCTAATTGGGCAAATGTTGCTAAAGAAGGTTTTATAGGATTACAGGATCACGGAAATGATGTTTGGTATCGTAACATTAAAATCCGTACTTTGTAATATTAAAATATTAATACTGAAAAGGCTGCTTTCACAAGCAGCCTTTTTTATTTTATTGGGGATCGTAACCTGATTCATTTAAAATTTTTTTACAGTCTCTTTCAGTCATTAATTCGGAGAGCTTTATCTGTGGGTGTTTCTTCATGTATTCTCTTACAATTTGCCAGCCAACCCATACTCCTGTTTTTCCGGGCGATTCGTTGGTAAAACTGTTGGTAAAGGGACCTGGTCCGGTGAATCTTCTGATATTCATTCTGTCATCATTAAAAAGGAGCTTATTCTCTACCAGGAAAGTCCACATTGCATTCTCATGTTTCTTACACCATTCAATTTTTTCAGCTTGGTAACCTATCTTTAAATAATCTGGTTCATCGGGGAAAACTGCATCAAGAAAATACATCAATCTTCCCTGATTAATCATAGCCGATAGTAGATTATCTTCTTCGCCATACCTGAATTCAGATAATGCCCAGGTATACATAGCATCAGTAGGAATTTTTTCAGGAATCATGTTCATCTTTTTGTACTCCGGCAAAGAAAGCATGCTATAAAACTTGCATTTGCTTCCGAGGTAATTATCAAGGCTGATTCCCAAAGCATCCCTGGTTGTCACGATCGACTGATTGAAACCCGAAATCATTGTATATACTTTGGGAATCTGTTTTTCCGGGAAATAACCTTTATAATATTTGAAAGCCGTCTGCAGCTTCTCCTCAAGCCAGTGGAGATCCCTAAAGACGGAGTCTACCTCCTTTAGAGAGTTTATTCTTACAGTGTCCTCCAGAAATTGTTGCAGATAAGCAGGATAAGAATTATCATCCGGATCACCTAATTCAAGAACTTCTTTATTATAAATAATATAAAAATCGCCATAAGTCTTCTTTAGGATAGGAATCAGAGAATCTCTATTGGAAGGAGTAATCTTAAACAAATCCGCATCCAATCTCAATATCTTGATATTAAGATCTATATGAGATATATCTGGCTTTGATGGATTCCGGCGGCAGCTTACATCAATAAATAAAAATAAAATTATAAAACATATCCATTTATTCATAAACACGCAAACATTAATCAAAATTTTTTGTTTAACAAATTGGTAAAAGTAAGTACAAATTTTCTTCTAATGAAACTCTTAAATTAGTTTAAAATGAAAAAACTGTTTTTTTTGAGCTTGTTATTATTATGTTATCTGATCAGCGCAGCTCAGGATACTATCCCAAAACAACGAAATACCCCGAATCAGATAACCACTCCCGATCAGCTGACTGTACCGAAACAACCAGGTATACAAAACCAGTCGGTTATCCCGAATCAACAAAACGTTCCTACGAAACAAAACGTACCGGCTCAATCTGCTTTACCTCAGCAAAATGTACCGGTTCAGCCCTCCGTACCTCAGCAGGTGGCTCCTGTTCAACCATCGACTTCAAATCAAACGGTTCCCGTTCAGCCTTTAGGTCCTCAACAGAATGCACCGGTTCTGCCATCAGTGCCTCAGCAGATTGCACCGATTCCACCCACAGCCTCAGATCAACCTGCTGTTCTACCTCCTGCCCCCGTACGGTCAGCGGTTACTGTACCGCCTTCTGTGCCTGTGCAAGTAACTATTCCCACTCAACCATCCGGTGCTTATCAACCGGCTCAATCCACCACTCCAAACCGGAACCAGAACAATATTCCTTCATTAAATCAAACACATTATCAAAGCAATGCCTATCAACCGATGTCTGAGATATCCAAAAGTGAGAACAAAGCAGTCAGATTTACTTTTATTGCTAGCCCTCAGGTAGGCTGGATGACTTCAGGATCAAGATTTTCTAAAAGCAGCAAAAGTAAACTCGGATTTGCTTATGGTATAGAAAGTGACATTTTTCTTGGCTCAGATAGATATTCTCTTCTTACAGGATTTGTAATTAGTTCTCTCGGGGGCACACTGAAATATGAAAAGCCTTTCAAATTCAATGGATCAGCAGACACATTACCGGCAAAAACAAAAATTGAATATTTCCTGCGTTATATAGAAATTCCGCTTGCAATCAAGCTGCGCTCAAAAAATTTCAATAATAATATGCGGTTCTTTGCACAGTTTGGTTTAGATACCTGGATGAATATTAAGGCGAAAGGATCTTCCTCGGACGGTTCTTTTAACAAGGAAATTATTAATGATGAAGTTAGATTCTTTGCTATAGGATTAAATGTAGGCGGAGGAGTGGAATATGACCTGGGGGATAAAAACTCACTTACCGCAGGAATTATTTACTCAGGAAGCTTTAATGATGCAACCATAAATTCCACCATCAAAGACAAGACAACTATTAATTCTTTACGGATTAGACTCGGATTTATTTTCTAATTTTGAGCCTTGTAAAGAATGTAAATATTAGATGAAAATAGCTCTTGCCCAATTGAATTATCATATAGGTAATTTTATTGATAATCGCGATAAAATAATTGAAAATATAGATAAGGCACGGGAACTTGGCTCTGAACTGATTGTATTTTCAGAACTGGCAGTCTGTGGATATTACCCTAATGATTTACTCGAAAGACGTGAATTTATTGATCGTTGTATCGAAACTGTCCAGGAAATCGCAATTCATTGCAAAGGTATTGCTGCATTGGTTGGGGGTCCCAGCATCAACCCAAGCCCTAAAGGAAAAATGCTTTTTAATTCTGCCTATTTTTTAAATGAAGGGAAAATAGAAAGTATTCACTCGAAGACTCTGCTCCCCACCTATGATATTTTCGATGAGTACAGGCATTTTGAGCCAAATGATGAATTTAAGCTGATAAATTACAAAGGAGAAAAAATAGCCGTTACCATCTGCGAGGACCTATGGTTTAATCAACCTGTTCTAAGTGCATTCGGAAGAGAGTATCTATATTCACAATGCCCAATGGACGAATATTCCAAACAAGATCCAGACCTTGTAATTAACCTTTCAGCATCACCTTTTTCCTATAATCAAAAGAAACTGAGAGAAGAAATTTTAATTAATAATGCAAAAAAATATTCAGTTCCAATAATCTATGTTAATCAGGTAGGCGCTCAAACGGAGCTGATTTTTGACGGAGGTTCCCTGTTTATTGATCGTACAGGGAATATTCTGGAAGAAATGGCTTATTTTAAACCCGATTTTACTGTTATTGACACAAAAGATCTTCACAAAGAATCCAGGCTCCAACAAGAAACTGAGACAATTGAAAAAATCTATTCCGCTCTCGTTCTTGGTATCAAAGACTATTTTTCAAAAAATAAATTCACCAGGGCTACCCTTGGACTATCAGGAGGAATTGATTCTGCCGTAACATTGGTCCTTGCCCAGCGGGCTTTGGGAGCTGAAAATATCCGGGTAGTTCTGATGCCTTCCAAATATTCCTCCGATCATTCAGTTGACGACGCAGTAGCACTTGCCAAAAATCTGGGAGTTCAATATGACCTTGTTAAAATACACAATATAGTTGAAGCCTTTGATAAAACACTGGCCCCCGTTTTTAAAAACCTTCCTCACGATATTACAGAAGAGAATATTCAGGCACGTATCAGGGGTAGTTTATTGATGGCAATTTCCAACAAGTTCGGACACATTTTACTAAACACCTCCAACAAGAGTGAAGCCGCAGTGGGATATGGCACCTTATATGGTGATATGAATGGTGGTTTGTCGGTATTGGGGGATGTTTATAAAACTGATATTTTCAATCTGGCAAAATTTATAAATAAAGAAAAGGAAATTATTCCTATTAATACCATTCTCAAACCTCCGTCAGCAGAATTAAGGCCAGATCAAAAGGATTCCGATTCACTGCCTGAATACGAGATCCTGGATAAAGTTTTATATGAATACATTGAAATGGCTAAAAGTCCTGCGGAAATTATAGCTGATGGATATGATGAAAGTACCGTAAAAAGAACCATATTAATGGTAAATCGGAATGAATACAAGCGATTCCAGGCCCCTCCCATCCTGAGGATTTCATCCAAAGCTTTCGGTTTAGGCCGGAAAATGCCTATAGTAGCTAAATATGCTCTTTAAAATTCGATTCTACATCTTTTAAATTCATTAGGTACTATCATTCATGGTATTCATCTGATTAAAATACAGCTAATTCTTCTTCGATTCTTTTAAAAATCCTAATTTTGGAGTTTATAATATAAAACCAGTGTAATATGCTGGATGATAGTCCGGATTGTAAATGGCGGTTTGATGAATCAGAGTGCATCTTTTCACTTTTGAATCAAGAAGAAAAATCTATTCTGGGGAAAAATCACACCCTCACCTTTTATAAAAAAAATGAGTACATCTACAAAGAAGGTGAACTGTCTACAGGCTTACAGTATCTTGAGGAAGGTAAGGTAAAACTGATAAAGGGAGGGATAGGCTTACGCGAACAGATTATCAGAATGATTTCAAATAAAGCATTGATTGGGTACAGGTCTCTCCTTGCCAATGAACCACATGACGACACGGCTGTTGCCATTGAGGATTCTTTCATTGTTACAATTCCCAGAGAAATTCTTTACAATGTACTGCTAAGAAATTATCATTTCTCGCTTGCCATTTTGAAAGACCTGGCTATTGAACTCGGTTTTTCGCACCACAGGATGATCAGCCTTTCACAGAAACATATCCGTGGACGATTAGCAGAATCAATCTTATTGTTGAAGGAAAAGTATGGATTCGAACATGACGACAAAACTTTAAGAGTTTATCTGTCTCGTGAAGAACTCTCCAATCTCTCAAATATGACTGCTTCAAACTGTGTTAGAACTCTTACTGCTTTCAGTGGCGAAAAAGTAATAGCCACAGATGGAAGAAAAATTAAAATTCTTGATGTCGAGCAACTTGAAAAAATAAGCAAGCAAGGATAACCATCATTCCTTAAAATAAATCCTTTTTACTCTTTGCCCAACGGAAGTCAGAATTTCGTAAGGAATTGTTTTCAGCCATTCGGCCAATTCGGTTACTGGCAACTCTTCGCCGAAGATAATTGCCTTGTCCCCTTCTTTTGCTTTTATCCCGGTTATGTCAACCATACACATATCCATGCAGATAGATCCAATTACCGGCGCTTTGGATCCATTGATAACGACCTTGCCAATTCCATTGCCCAAATGTCTGTTAAATCCATCTGCATAACCAATCGGAAGCACAGCAATCTTCATCGGATCAGATGCGATTCCTCTCCTTCCGTATCCAATGGTTTCACCAGGTTTAACATTTCTTATCTGCGAAATTGTTGTTTTTAAAGTCGCTACATTTTTTAGTTTATTCTGCAAAAAGGGGCTTATTCCGTATAAACCGATTCCCAGTCTTACCATATCGAATTCCTTTTCAGGGAAACGCTCAATACCAGAGGAATTCAAAATATGACGGAGAATTTTATAATCGAAAGAATCTGAAATTAACTTACTGAACCTTTCGAATCGTTCAAATTGTTCTTTTGTAAATTCATCATTTGAGGGATCATCGCTTACAGCCAGATGAGAGAAAACAGAACGTATGAATATTCTGTTTTGACTGCGGATATACTCTATTACTTTTAGTAATTCTTCTTCATTATCAAAACCAAGTCTCTTCATTCCCGTATCCAATTTAATGTGCACAGGGAAATTATTCACGGCATTTCGTTTCAGCGCTTCATCAAACTTTTCCAATAGGCTGAATCTGTAAATATTTGGTTCCAGATTATTTTCTATCATAGCATCAAAACTATGCTCTTCCGGATTCATAACCAGTATTGGCGTCTCAATGCCATTGTTTCTAAGTTCGATTCCTTCATCAGCGATGGCAACCGCAAGGTAGTCAACCCCATGATACTGGAGAATCCTTGCTACTTCCACAGAACCAGTCCCATAGGAAAAAGCTTTAACCATGGCCACCATTTTTGTTTTAGGACTTATTCTCTGACGGTAGAAATTAAAATTATGGATCATAGCATCCAGATTGATCTCCATGACCGTTTGATGAGCCTTTTCCTGCAGCAAGGCAGAAATCCTATCAAAGCGAAATTGCCGGGCCCCTTTGAGAAGAATAATCTCGTGATTGAAATCATTTTCATTGAAATGAACCATAAATTCTTCGAATGACGGGAAAGATCTTTTATCCGGAATCCGGAACAATTTCATAAAACGGCTGATCTCCGGGCCTATACAAATAAGGCGATCAATTTTTCGCAGATGAATGAAATCTGCTATTTCTGAATACAGGATCTTTGGCGCTTCACCTGACTGGAGAATATCAGAAATAATCAGGGTACTTTTATATTTCCCATTGCCCGATTGCTGTTGCAGGAAATCAAGTGCGTTTACCAGGGAAGCGGTATCTGAATTATAGGAATCATTGATAATAGTACAGCCATTGATTCCCTTCTTCAGTTCCAGTCGCATTGCTATGGGAGTAAGTTTAAGAAAGCGTTCTTCAAATTTTCCAGGTACATAACCTATGGCCAGCATAAAGGTCCAGCAGTGAATAGCATTTTCAATGTGAGCTTCATCCGTAAAAGGGATTGTCAAATTAACCTTCTCGGAACGATAAACCGCTTGAATTTTTGTGAAATAGTTGTCTTTTTCAACAGAAGAAACGAATAAATCGGCATCTTTTGTTTTCTCTGACCAACAGAAAAACTTGGGATTCTTGACAAAATCTGTTTTTCGTATTTCATTTTGAAGAAGATCAAAATCACAGCAATAAACAATCAGTTTACTGTTAATAAAAAGTTTCAGCTTTTCACGAACGAGCTGTTCCGGGGAGCTGAAATTCTCAAGATGAGCAGTTCCGATGTGAGTGATTAAACCATATTCAGGCTGTAATATATCTTCCAATTTCTCCATCTCTCCAGGTTTTGAAATACCAGCTTCGAACAAAGCCAGATCAAACCGGTTATCCATGAGCCAAACTGAAAGAGGGTTTCCGAGTTGTGAATTATAACTGCGGGGACTGCGGACAATATTCTTTTCGGGACTTAACAGTTCGGCAAGCCATTCTTTTACAATGGTCTTTCCATTACTGCCAGTGATTCCGGTAACAGGATAAGAAAATCTCTTACGGTGAAAGGCCGCCAACCTCTGAAGAGCATCAAGGCTGCTATTCACCAGAACGAATGAAGATTCCAGATATTTCTCATAATTATCCGGAAGCTTTTCTACAACAAATGACCTTACCTCTTTAGAATAACAATCATTTATGTATTTATGTCCGTTATTTCTTTCACTCCTGAGAGCAAAAAAAAGGGTTTCTTTACCTGATAATATATTACGGCTATCAAAAGAAAGAAAACGAATTGTAACATTATTGGAATTCCCGTTTTTGATTAATTTACCACCAATAATCTGAGCTATTTCTGAAAGCAAATAAGAGGTCATTATTTTTTATTTAATTTTTGGAAGCACTCCCTGCAAAGAGGTTCATAAATAAGTTTTTCACCCAGTAATACTAATTCTTCTTTTCCGGACAAACGATGGCTGAAATGGGCAAGGTTCCCGCAACGCATGCATACAGCATGAAGTTTTGTCACAAATTCAGCTGAGGCCATAATCCCGGGAACCGGACCGAAGGGTTTTCCTTTAAAGTCCATGTCCAATCCTGCTACGATAACCCTTTTACCCATGTCAGCAAGTTGATTGCAAACATCCACCAATCCGTTATCAAAAAATTGAGCTTCATCAATACCTATAACATCAGCCTCACAGCAATATAGAAGTATAGTAGCTGAATTATCCACAACAGTAGAACGAATTGATTTCTCATCGTGTGAAACAACTTCTGTGGCTGAGTATCGTGTATCAATAGAAGGCTTGAAAATTTCCACATTTTGGCGGGCAATTTCCGCTCGGCGAAGACGCCGAATTAGTTCTTCAGTTTTACCAGAAAACATGGAACCCGTAATCACTTCAATGCAACCGCATTTATGACTGCCAAAATTATTCTCGATAAACATTTATCAAAAGTAATGATTTTATAAATCCCGGTAATAAATATCTTAATTAAGATAAAGTGTATAACAATTGATATGCCACAGACCTATGTTTGCTGAAAAATTTAAATGATATACTGCTGGCTAAATAAAAAGGGTACCCATTGAGGTACCCTTTTTTATTTTAAAAAATTACTTTTTAAAAATCATCCTCAGCCCACTTGGTTCGACCTGTTCCCCTAATTTCATAAGTTGTAGTAGGATCATCCGAAAATATAACTTTGAAAAAAATACTGTCAGTTACAACACCAGTTGCAGATTTTGCTGCTTTGAGCATAACTTTTCCTTCCTGAATTGTTACAGTTGCAGGAGCAGAAGGTGGATTATTAGGATCATAATAATCATCAGTAGCACTTGTTGTTTTAAAGGTTAAAGATTTAGGATCAAAAACAGCCCTAACTTTAAAATTATAAAGATTACCCAAATCATCAATCCAAATTGAATCTTTGTTGGCAGCAGTATTATAGGTCATTATTTTCTTTGGAGTTCCATATAAACCTTGACCATCTAAATACAGATCTGCCCACCACTCACCAGCCATTTTTTGAGCACCTGTGCCCCCGGCATCAAATGATTTTTTACAAGCTACGGTTGAAAGCAGTATCAATGCTATGAAAAATATTTTTCTATACATAGTTTGAAAATTTTATTGTTTATTAAATGTGCGTAATGCAGTACCATAACCTGGATTTATAACGATCCACGAATAAGATGCTGGTGTACCTGGGACATAGTCAATATCAGCACCTCCCGATCCATTTGTCATTTCATAAACGCCACTATCACTTGCAACTTGTGAAGGCACATTAATAATATTATCTTTAGGATTAAGAGCCACTATTGTCAAATTTGTTCCAGAAGCACCACCAGGATTAGATACTGTATAAACACCAGGACCGATTTTTTTCCATACGGCTATTTGACCATTAGAAGTCCTTGCATAACTTCCGGAAAAATCGTTAGCTGCAGCAGTAGCGTCTGTTGAATAGACGACAACAAATCTTTTAGCCGAAGCTGCAAATCCATCCTTATTTGACGCTTTATAAGTAAGTACATATACCCCTACAGTATTACTGTTTACTGTCCCAGTGATAGTAACAGGTACACTATTTCCACCGGCCTCTGCTGTCGCTCCGGGATCAGTAAATGTCGTACCCTTTGCTACTACCTGATACACATTCCCACTTAGAGTCAGAATCGGATAATAGGTAATTTTTGAATGTCCAACCTGCTCGGAATTGTCAATAATGTCCTTTTCGTTACATCCCGAAAGTAAGGCCAACGCTAAAAAAGAAAATATGATTACATTTTTCATGTCTCAATTTTTTTAATTAAATATTTTGTTTAGCCCACCATACTGGCGTCGTTGCCGGTACAAGAGTCGGGGCATTAGAATTCCGGGAAGTCTCATCATACGGGAAGACAAGTCTTCTTGGGAACTGACCTGCCGGCAGTACGGAATTTTTCGAGATTACAAATTGCCCGCCAATATAACTACCGTCTGTCGAATAAACAGGACTTGTTTTAGGATATCCGGTTCTGTTTCTTTCCAGATAACCCTCAAGCATATGACATCCATAGGGTAATGAAGCCCACTTCTGGACGATGATGGCCTCGATCTTTTGTTCGGTATTCCCCGATACCGGGAATGCATATTTTCCACTCACTGAAATAAAAGATGATCCATCATTCTCTGTTGCAGTAAAGGAAGCTAAAACACCTTGATTATACAATTCCTGGGCACCCGTACCTCCATAATACCTTACCATGGCTTCCGCCTGAAGGAAATATGATTCCGCTTTAGAAATGAAAACTACCGGGTCAGTTGGAGATTGAACAAGAACTTTTGAAGATGAATAAGTTGCATCAGTTCCATTAAAATCTCCCTGGTTAATAGAAGCAGGATTAGAAACCCCAAAGTAAGTTATTGCTCTTGGATCATCATTATCAATTAACCACTTTGCAAATGTTTTACTTGCACGGATATTATCAGTAGTATTTAATCCACGTATGTTTTGTTCATAGAAAGGATTGTCCTTCCCCAAAACATTGGTAAAATTAGTAACGGCAGCATCTTCAGTCAAGAATTTAGTACCTCTGTTTATCATGGCTGTAATGGAGTCATGGGCAAGTGTAGGCTGAGCATTAACCATCCTAAGATAAAATTTAAGCTTTAAGGTATTTGCAAAAATTTTCCATTTTCCAATATTACCTTTAAACAGGACATCAGAGGCGACAAATCCCGGGGTTCCGTCAAGATAAGAAGGCGCAGTACCTGGAACAGAATTTGTCGATGCCGTGAAATCTTTTCCTAATGCAGTGTCAATTTTTGCAATTAAATCTTTGTAAACATCAAATCCATCATTAAAATGAGGCTGAAGATTAGCTTTTGACTGCAATGCCTCAAAATAAGGGATTTGGTCATACAAATCAACTAAAACAGCTGTTGTATAGGCATTCATAACTGCAGCCATCAAAAAATAAGACCAATCCTGCTCTGCTCTGGCTTTGTCCATTACAAATTTGTAATTCTTTAAGCCGTCTGAGTATAAAATATCCCATGAGGCATTAAAATCGGTCGATTTTATGTCATATGCGTCAATATATTTATACTGGTTGGAAAAAGCAGATTGTGTGACATATTCGCCATACATTCCTCCCAAAATATTCAGATCGCCTCCCACTTTACCCGTTGTAGCCAATTCACCCGTAGCAAATACTACCTGATTCGTCCTTTGATCAAAGGTCGGGACATTGGGACTATGATTAATATCCAAAAGGTCGTCGCAACTCACACCCACAAAGGCAAGGGAGAGTAAAATCAGACCGGACAATGACTTTTGAAAATTGAGTTTCATATTATAATTCATTAGATTTTTTAAAAGGTAAGTTTTAACATCACACCAAAGCTCTTAGAAGTCGGAGCTGCTCTAAACTCTCCCAACTCACCGGCTAAATCATTACCCAGATTAGTACCTTCCGGATCTACATAGAGATTGGATTCTGGAGTCCAAAGCAACAGGTTCCTTCCATAAACACCCACAGTAGCCTGGTTGGCTTTAATGACTGATATCCATTGGTTAGGAAGTCTGTAACTAAGACTTATTTCTCTCATCTTCAGGAATGATCTGTCAATAATACGGTCTTTGTAAGAAGACCCGGGATTAGAGGTTGGATAGAAGTAATTACCGAAATTTGCATCATCAAGCGGAGTCTTATTTTCTACATATGTTATGGCTCCATTATCACCACTGACTTCCTGTACCGAATTAGGCACAATAAAAGGTCTCCGATTATTATACAAAGTAGGCTTAGCACCACCGGTAAAGAGAAGTAAATCAGCGGTACCACTATAAAATACTCCACCATAACGGAAATCCAGGTTGGATGATAAGGTCCAGTTCTTATAGGTAAAGACATTGTTCAGTCCCATCATGTATTTGAACTGAGAATTTCCATAATCTCCCTTATCCTCCGCTGCCTGGGGTTCCCCAGCTGCATTGACTACGATCTTCCCATCAGGAGATAATTTCGGCACAAAAGCATAAATTTCACCTACCGCTTTCCCGACAACAGCCCTGCTTTCAGCATCATAGGACGAACTGAGCAATGTTACCGGTAATTGGGTTGAAAGCTTATCTACATTATTTATATTACGCGAATAGGTATAAGTAAGAGACCATGTGAAATTTTTGGTTTTAATTGGCTTGGCATCCAGGGTCAATTCTATACCCTTATTACTAACCTGTCCGATGTTTTCAACCATTCCAGCCGTTGTCTGGATCGGTGAAGGCTGAGCATACCCGGTAGATGGAGCAATAGGAACAATGAAAATTTGTCCTTTTGTGATCCTGTCATAGTAAGTAAAGTCTAATCCAATCCGATCCTGAAAAATCTTGACTTCAGTCCCAACTTCAAATTCATTGGTCTGAATTGGTTTTAAAGAGGAATTCGCAATAACATTAGATACACCAAATGCAGGGGTTCCGTTAAAAGGAGTGGTTAAATTCCCATAACCAAGGTAAATATCTCCGCGACCCAGTGCTGGATAAGTCTGGTATGGATTTGGATCCGAACCTGTCTGACCATAACCCGTTCTGATTTTAAGATAGGATATTGGAGTATTGCTTAAATCAAAGGTTTGAGTAGCCACCCATGAACCATTCAAGCCGTAATAAAAGATACCATTGTCATTAATCGGAAGAGTTGACGACCAGTCATTCCTGATATTTCCGGTGGCAAACAACTGATCTTTGTAACTAAGTGAAGCCTGGCCATAAAGGCCTATTCTTCTCCTCAGTGACTTATAATCATAAGCTGTTGGGGGCGCCGTTGAATTGGAAAGATTAAAATAGCCAGGAATTGTCAAATCGGTAATATAAGCATATTCATTTTTCACTTCTGATTCATAGTAATTAAGACCGGCAGTTGCATCCAAATTAAGATCCGGATTTAATTTTTTATTGTAATTCAACATAAAATCTCCATTGATGGTTCCGAAATAATCAGAGGATTGTAATACCGAGCCCACATAAATTTGTCTGTTGGCGCCTTCAACATTACCTCCGGCATTCCAGGATCCCGGTGTAGGAGCATTCGGTTGAGCATACGCGAAAGTCCTTGAATTACTGAAATCACCTCCTAATCTCAATTGTGCATTAAATGAATTTGTGATTTTATACTTCATATCCAAATCTCCAAAGATCCTGTCAGAATTTTGTGAAGCCCCGTTCTCAACCAACGGATAATAAGGATTTGTTGCATAAGGAGTGAAATAATTGTCAACGTTGAAATATTTATTATTGATATGCCTGAAATCGGTGATGGGTATATCAACAGGGATCTGAAGCAGGGATTCAAAAACCGTGGCAGCATCAGAACCTCCCTGACCGGAAACCGGTGAATTTTGTTTACGATTTACGTAATTAAAAGAGGTGTTGATAGAGAATTTTCCAAAATCACTATTGGTACGGAGCGCAAATGTATTACGTTGCAAATAATCGACCCGTGTCGGGATCACGCCATTGCTGGAGACATTGGAATAGGAAAAATAAAATTTGGATTTATCCGATCCTCCTGAAAGTGCAAGACTGTTATTAGCTTCTGTTCCCGTATTATAGAATTTACGAAGATTATCTTTTACGTAAGAAAAGGGTTTTATTAATTGAGAATTATCAACGGTGGCTCCCCACGGACGGATTCTTCCATCAAGTTCCGGACCCCAGCTTCCGTTTTCAGATAATACGAATGAACCATTCCAGCCTTGGCCAAAGACATCCTGTAAATCAGGAAGTTTACCAACAGTACTCCAATTCATGGATCCATTGTATTCGATCTTCAACTTACCAGACTCTCCTCGTTTAGTGGTAATCATGATAGCTCCATTCTTGGCAGATGAACCATATAATGAGGAGGCAGCTGTTCCTTTTAAGACGGTGATGCTTTCAATATCATTTGGATTCACATTCGTCATAGCGTTTCCGAAATCGGTGTAACCACCTAAATTTCCGGAAAAAGAGTTTTCAAGTACCTGGTCATTTAAAGGTACCCCATCAATTACATATAAAGGCTGATTATTGCCACCTCCAATGATTCCATATCCCCGGAGGACCACTTTTGTCGACGATCCAGGACCTCCAAGCGTAGATATATTAGCACCGGCTATTTTGCCTTGAAGGGCATCCATCAAAGTAACAGCACCGTCTTTATTGACAGCGTCTTTGTTGAAAGTCTGTGTCGAATAACCAACTTTGGCCTTGTTGGTTGTTTGACCCAGGGCTGTTACAACCACCTCACTTATCGCAACGGGTACAACCTTCATCCTAATCGTATAATCTGTTTGAGCGGTTATGGGAACATCTGTAGTTGTCATTCCTATAAAACTAACCGTGAGTATTTTTGCACTCTGTGGTATTTTCAATGAAAACTTGCCATCATTCCCGGTAACGGTACCCAGAGTAGTTCCCTTTACGAAAACTGAGGCCCCCGGGATTGAACTCCCGTCCTCGGCCGAAGTCACCGTACCGGTAATTTGTCTGGTCTGTGCAAAAACAACTTGCATTCCTAAAAAAGCGAGAAATGCAAGCAGCAGAGAAACTTTTTTCATAGACATAAATTTAACGTTTAACACACAAATATTATATAAAAATATAACTAAAATCTTAAATAATACAAATAGAATAAGCGAATAATTCACTTATTCCTAAGAATTTAATTCAAAAACTTTATTTCCCGGATAACCATTGGTGGTTAGATAAATCATTACCCGATTGATCATTAATTGCTTATCTAAACCAATAACAAATATAGTTAAATATTGTTATAATTTGTATTTAGTGGTAAAAATTGTTAAACTTTTAACAATTTCCTAAAATTTCTTTACTTTTTTAAGTAAAAAGTTAGAAAGAGAGCAAAACGTGAAGTTCAGTTTCTTTGACCAATTCCCCATCTTTTTTCAACATGAAATCAACAAGGAGGCACTTTCCTCAGATTTGCTGTGCACTTTTTGTACACTAACTGTGCAGTTTCTGTGCTAAAATAGCACAGCAAGTGTACAAAAAGTGCACAGCAACTGCACAGACAATACGAGCCAATCCCGGAGAAGGTCTGGTTGATATAATAAGGAAAAATTATGGAAGCACCAACCTGAACAGCCAGCGCTCAACAGGGGATAAACATTACGACCCAAAATTCTACCTTAAAAACAGAAACCCTATAGTTTCAGGCCTGCCCGACCTATTCCCATTGATTTTAATAAGAGACAAGGTTATCAGAACTTTGTGATTCGGTATATCAATCCTCGTCCGGATTGTTCTTTTTACTCTGACATCCTTCCAGTACAATCACGATTTCCCCTTTGACGGTTTTGGATTTGAAATAAGCGAGTACTTCAGAGAGAGTTCCCCGCCTATTTTCCTCATGAATTTTTGTCAGTTCGCGAGAGACCGAAACGTTTCTTTCGGGTCCAAAAAAACCAGCAAATTGTTCAAGGGTTTTTATAAGCCGGAATGGGGATTCATAGAAAATCATCGTCCTGGTTTCAGCAGATAATTCCAGAAGTCTTTTTTGTCTTCCTTTCTTTTGAGGAAGAAAACCTTCAAAACAGAACTTATCACACGGGAAGCCTGAATTTACCAAAGCTGGTACAAATGCGGTAGCTCCCGGGAGACACTCTACCTCAACACCAAGATCCAGACACGTCCGTGTAAGCAGGAAACCAGGATCAGAGATGGAAGGAGTTCCGGCATCAGAAATCAAAGCGATATTTTCACCCGCCGCAATTCTGGAGGCAATACGTTCCACGGTTTTATGCTCATTGAATTTATGATGCGATTCAAGGCGAACATCGATTTCATAATGTTTTAACAGGAAGGATGAGGTCCGCGTATCCTCAGCAAGGATAAGATCTGCCTCTTTAAGAACCCGGATTGCCCTGAGAGTGATATCCTCCATATTTCCAATGGGGGTAGGAACAATAAATAGTTTACCCATAAGTTATTTCGCGAACCGGCGTTTTATAAGCAAAAGAAATTTTTCTCCAGCCTCTGATTTGCTCCATTTAAAATTCTGCTTCAAAAATATTACTGCATCCTCAATTCCATCAAGACTATCGAGAGTATTCAGCGTATGATCATATTTTTCGGCATTGTTATGAAACAGTTCCCGGATAAACAGGAATTGGTCATTAATGCCGATTCCTTCACGGATACTTTTTAACGGCTTTGATTCAAATCTGATTTCACTTCTTTCCTGCGACAGCAAATCATTGACAAGTTTGTGTTTTTCCCCAAGGGTTTCTCCAAGGGTTTTAGAATCGTCTTCTGTCGTTTCTTCCAACAATTCTGTATCGATTTTTTCTTCAGCAATTTCAGTCTTTTCGGACGGTGACTCTAAATCGATTGATTCGATCATTTCTGTTTGGCACGCGGTCTCTGTAATCTCTGATTCCGGTTTCGGGAAGGATGAATCCGATGCATTTCCTTCGCTTCCACTGTTTAGAAACATATTGGTCGAATCTTCTGAAAATTCTTCTTCTGAAGATTCTTCCTGGATTGTTGCAGATTCTTCAACGGGGAAGGAATTTCCATCCAAAGCCTGATTTTCTTTGTTTACAGAATCAATAACTGGAGTTACCGAATCGATAACAGGCGGAACGGGTTTTTCTTCTTCAAATTTGATGAACGGCAGGAAATTTCTTAAAGAACGTGATTTTTTTTCAACTTTTTCTTCACTTTTTTCTTCCGTGGAATTTATTTCGAATTCCTTGAAGATCCTGGGATCATCCTCTTTCTCTTTTGAGAAATTTTTACTCAACATTTCAAATTCCATCACCAATGCTTTTGCCCTGGCCAAGGCAACTTCAGCCTCTTCACAGGTGAGATTAGTCTGGTTGATGAAAGAATTATTTATTTCGTCCAGTATTTTGATATCATCCCTTATTAACCGAAGTAATACTTTTGTTTCCATCACGTCTTTAACCATCTTTTTAAAAAAGTAAAAATATAAAATCTTCCTTTGTATTTTGACTTAATAACTGGATTAAAAACAAATAAGAGTTAAAAACAGAAGAAATAACGACCGGAAGACCAATATTTTTTGGTTTAAATTGATTATATTTAAGTCTCTTAATTATCTATAACCAGATTGCCATGAAAAAGATACATCTTTTAGTGTTTGTGTGTTTAGCCGGGATAATAATTTTCGGCTGTTCCAAGAAAAATGAGATTCTTCCATCTGAGGAAAACCTTTCCTTGAAGAGCGCTGATTTGGATAATCCTTCCGTTTCCGGAAAGTATATCGTTGTATTTAATACCGATGAAAGCTTAGTTGGAGCCGGTTTAAATGCCAGGAACGAAAAGATCAAAGAAAGAGCAAAAGGTCTGTTAAGAAAACTCCAGGTATCAGGAGATATTGAGGAACTATACGAAACAGCCCTGCAGGGATTTACCATTAGATTAGCTCCCGGACAGGTTAAAAAACTTCAGGCCAATCCCGACGTTAAAAGAATAGAGGCTGATCAGATTGTTGCGCTGTCACCTATAGAGATCAACGGGAAACCGGGACCCAAACCTGTTCCTGAACAAATCCCCTGGGGAATCACACGTGTGGGAGGAGGTCAGTCAACGTACCCTGGCAATAAAACAGCATGGATTATAGATACCGGAATAGATTTGTTTCATCCTGACCTGAATGTGGATATCACAAGATCCGTTTCATTTCTGGGAAGTAAAACCACTCCGCAAGATCAAAACGGACACGGGACCCACGTTTCAGGTATAATCGCGGCCAGGCTCAATGGTATCGGGGTGGTTGGAGTAGCTCCCGGGGCAAGACTGGCGGCCGTACGCGTGCTTAACCGCAGCGGTAGCGGAACAATTTCAGGAGTAATCGCCGGCGTCAATTATGTTGCAGCCAACAGAGTTGCAGGAGATGTTGCCAACATGAGCCTCGGCGGGGGCATTTCAGAGACGCTTGATGAGGCTGTTCTCACGGCATCGAAAGACATAATGTTTGCTCTCGCTGCCGGCAACGAGTCGGATAATGCAGCCAACCATTCCCCAGCCAGGATTAATGGTCCGAATATCTACACGGTTTCGGCGATGGATTCAAGAGATAAGTGGGCCAGTTTCTCCAATTTTGGGAATCCCCCCATTGATTATTGTGCACCAGGAGTTTCTGTTTATTCTACCTACAAAGATGGAGGTTATGCTACTATGTCAGGGACCTCGATGGCAGCTCCTCATGTAGCCGGATTATTGCTGATCGGTTCGATAAAACCAGACGGTAATGTAATAGGCGATCCCGATGGAAAAGCAGATCCGATAGCTCACCATTAAAAGCATGAAAATCCCGGCATTGAAATTCACTGCCGGGATTTCCATTTAAAATATTCTGTTTGTGTAACTGCGTTTTGAGGAGGCTTTTACCCCCATTACACCCAGCAGTCCTCTCATCAATTCTCTTGCGATGGTACTCCCTATCTGACGGGTGACGGGGCTTCCCATAACTTTTTCAAAGGTGCTTTTCTCAGGTCGCGATGGAATGCTCCTCCTCGCTTTTTCATATTGTCTTTCCATTTCCTGCTGATGTTGTTCATCAGCAGCCTCCTGAATTTTGCCGTTTAATATCTCATAAGCGCTTTCACGGTCCACCTCTTTGTTGTATTTGGGAACCAAGCTTGAAGAGCTGACAATTTGGTCAATTTCCAGGCTCGTCAGAATATCCATCCTTGACTGGGGAGCACGCAAATAAGTATACACCAACGGAGTTGGAATCCCCTTTTCATTCAATCCTGTATAAAAACACTCCCCGATACCCAGCTCCGTTAACATCCCGGCGGTATCATAATACACAGATTCAGGATAGTTCTCAGCAGCCAGTTTGATCGATTTACGGTCTTTAGCTGTGAAAGCCCTTAAACCGTGCTGAACCTTCATTCCCAACTGGCTTAACACTGCTTCCGGAATATCGGCAGGATTCTGGGTGATAAAAAATATCCCGATGCCTTTCGACCGGATAAGTTTAATAATGGCTTCGATATGATCAAGCAGGGAGGATGTAGCCTCTTCAAATACTAGGTGAGCCTCATCGATAAACAGGCACAACTTTGGTTTCTCAGGATCACCTTCTTCGGGGAAAGTAGCATAGATCTCAGCCAGGATTTGCAGCATGACTGTTGAAAATAATTTGGGTTTATCCTGGATATCGGTGACTCTTAAAATCGAGATAATACCTTTCCCATTGCTGTCCACCCGGCAAAGATCTTCCACCTCAAAGGAAGGTTCACCAAAGAAAGATTCTGCCCCCTGCTGTTCGAGTTCAATGATTTTCCGCATAATGGTTCCCACAGAAGAAGAGGAGAGAGTCCCGTATGTTTGGGTAAGCTTCTCTTTACCCTCATCACCCAGGTATTGCAGTACTCTTTTTACATCTTTTAAATCCAGCAGCGGCAGATTATTATCATCGCAATACTTAAAAATCAGGGCAACCATTCCTGCCTGTGTTTCATTCAATCCCAGGATCTTTGAAAAAAGTACCGGACCAAATTCTGATACGGTAGCTTTTATCCTTATGCCTTTTTCACCGGAGATGGAGAGGAATTCGACCGGATTTCCGGATGTTTTGTATTCGATGCCTATTTTTGAAAACCGCTCCTCAATTTTTGGATTTCTTTCACCGGGAGCAGCGATACCGCTGAGATCTCCCTTTATATCCAGGAGCAAAGAAGGGACTCCTTTTTCAGATAATTGTTCTGCAATAACCTGGAGAGTTTTTGTCTTTCCTGTCCCGGTCGCTCCGGCGATCAATCCATGTCGGTTAAACATTTTCAAGGATGCCTTTACCGGCAATCCTGATACCAGTTCACGGTTTAACATAGCGGAACCCAACAAAATAGATTCTCCGGAAAATGTATAACCGGTTTGTATGTCTTTGGTAAATTGCTGCAATTGTGCCATCTTGCTGTTTATTTCGGTTAGACATAAATTTACGACATTTTCTCTGAAACACACATGATTAATTAGCTTAAAACTACCAGTCCGGAGCCCGAATGGCTTCAACCTGAATAACCTTCTGCGAATTTGGAGGGCAGAACAGGAAAATTCCTCATTCATTTCTCCTCCAAAATTTTTGGAAGACTTCCTCCTCATCCCCTGCATAAATGTTATTTTTGGAAAAAATTTCTTATGAAAAGATACTTTCTGATCTTTGTATTTCTGCTCTTTGCGGGATTTCTCAGGGCAGCTACGGTGGATACCCTCATGGTACACAGTCCGTCCATGAATAAAGATATTAAAACCGTTGTAATACTCCCCGATGGATATTCAGCCATTGATTATACTTATCCCGTTTTATACCTGCTGCACGGTTACAGTGGAAATTATGCCAGCTGGGTAAATTATTCTTCCACAAAGTCGCTTGCTGACGATTATAAGATGATCATTGTCTGTCCGGATGGAGGCTTCTCAAGCTGGTATTTTGACAGTCCGGTGGATCCAACCATCAAATACGAGACATTTGTTTCCAAAGAACTGATCGACCGCATCGACCATGATTACAGTACCGTAAAGAATCCTGCCGGCAGGGCCATCACCGGTTTAAGCATGGGCGGACACGGAGGATTGTATCTTGCCTTCAGACACCAGGACGTTTTCGGCGCTGCCGGGAGCATGAGCGGAGGAGTAGACATCCGTCCTTTCCCCAAAAACTGGGATATCGCCAAACGCCTTGGCCCGATTGACACAAATTCTGAAAACTGGGAGAAAAATACCGTTATCAACATGGTAGATCTTTTAAAGGATACCAAACTGGCCATCATATTCGATTGCGGAGTAAATGACTTTTTCCTTGAAGTGAACCGTAATCTCCATAAGAAACTCGTTGATATGAAGATCCAGCATGACTACATTGAACGTCCGGGAGGACATACCGGTGAATACTGGAACAATTCAATTAATTACCAGGCACTATTTTTTCACCGGTTTTTTATCAAAAAATAGAAATCTTCCTAAAAACATATAATAAAAAAGAGTCATTAAAAATGACTCTTTTTTATTTCGACTTGTGATTCCCCCAAGACACTTCTTTACTGGGCACTTTTCCCTTTTTTCCTCTTGCCTACGCAATCAGGACAAAACTACCTTCTCAAAATTGGGACAGTTTGTCTTTTTTATGTGAATTTCCGGCAAACTATCTGTTCTGAAAGGATTATTTCCATTCCACAGAATCTGGTCAACGAAAAAGAGATTGTCTTTCACATTATCGTCTGTCTTTATCCGTGGATCGCTATGATCGGCTCCCTGAATAAGTTTAATCTGGGCTCTGCCCATTCCAGCAATTTTGTTGACTTTATGATAAAACCTTACCGATTGCTCATAAGGAACTACCTGATCGTTTGTCCCGTGCACCAAAAGTATCGGCGGATAATCTTTTGTGATGTAAGTAATGGGTGAAGCCAAAGAAGCTTTGCCGGTATTTCTCCTTGCTTCACAGCCTAATACCTGATTTGCGGCCTGCGCACCGAAAGGGGCTAAAGTCAACATATCTGAAACCCCATACCAGGCGACAACGCCCTGTACTGCACTGGATTCTTTATCAGCCCCCATCGTTAAATCTTCAAATTCAGGACGACCATTTGTTGCTGCCAGCATTTCTGCAAGTTGACCGCCGGCCGAGTTTCCCCAAACAAGGATATTATCCGTTTTCAGGTTATATTTTTTTGCATTGGCCCGAATAAAACGAATAGCTGTTTTGCAGTCATAAAGTTGTGCCGGCCACAGTGCTTCGGGGGAAAGCCGGTAATTTACGGATATCAACACATATCCCTGAGAGGGGATCTTAAGAAGTGATTGCGAGTTTTGCATTCCTTTATCGCCGGCATTCCATCCACCCCCATGAATCAGGACGATAACCGGATAAGGACCAATACCCTTATCAGGATAAATAATATCTAAAATCTGAGATCCGGACAACCTGGCATAAGGTATATCCGTAAGGGCATTTAAAAACTGTTTCATATCAATTTTGGGTTCTTTCCCAGGAAGATTTAAAGTATACTTTCCTGGGGCTGTAGGCACATATATCCTATAATCTGACATTGAAGATGTTGATCTTCCTTTCCGGTAAAAATGATTTTCCGTTTACATCCACCAAGGAAATATACAACGACTAAAGTAATAAAAACAGGAATGATTGGGTTTCAACTTAAAGAAACTTCATGATTTCTTCAATTCCACTCCTACCGTTCCAATGAATACCCTGATCGTCAGTCATTATTCTAACCAGCAAATTCTTTGTTTAAGTCCTGTATTAATACATCATTTCCTACCAGCCAGACTTTGTCATTCATTTCAAATACAAGATCTGATTCAGGGTTCAAAATGCGTTTCCCATTTCTTTCAATTCCGACTACTAAACCCTGAGACTTTTCACGAATTCCGGACTCCCGGATGTTTTGTCTGAGAAGTACAGAATTCTCACCTATTGTAAAATGATGAAGAGAAACTCTTTGTTTTGTATCAGACACCGGAACCTCTTTTTGGCTCGATTCCAGATATGATTTAAATTTATTGAGTTGATCATCCGTACCGATTACCGAAAGTTTGTCATGAGGATATAAATGGTTTTCCCGGCTGGGAACATTGATTACATAATCACCCCGTTCAATCACCACAATATTTACTCCAAATTTTTCCCTTAATTTTAATTCCAGTAATGTTTTCCCTATAAAAGGTGATTTTTCACTTAATTCAAATGTAGTTATGTGGGTATCCCATGGGGTTAATATTTCTTTCATTCTCATCTCACGCTCATTAAAATTAGTCATGAAACGCATTTCGATTTTCCCGTAAAATGCCTTTATCTTACCTGAAAAGATTACAATAATGAGGCAGGAAACGATAACACCTTCGAGAGCTATCTCAGGCGAAAGCAACTGATAAAACAAGAAGCCGATAAATAATACTGCCAATACGACTCTTGATATCATTAAAAGAATTAACGGACCCCGATGAGTTGTGTTCAGCCAGACCTTTGCATAAGCCTTATGCTGAGTCCGGCGGAAAGCAAGAGCCCATAAAAACGGCAACAATATCAATAAGGTGACGGCAGCTGTAATTTTCTGGCTCCATCCATAAACTGAAAACAATTGTGCAAGATATCGTGTGCTCAATAATATGATGCTAATGATGATTACAGAAAACACAACTATATTCAGGAAATAAAAGCGCAATACTTTTCTCCATTCACTTATCTCAACAATACTTTGAGCTCCTATACTGTATTTATCGATGGTGTTCGTCCATCTCCGTGGCAAAATTCTTACCAGCCGTTCATAGGCTGGTTCGGAAAAACGTATCATATAGGGAGTGATAAATGTAGTTACTACTGATACGGCTACCGCCACAGGGTATAAGAAATCACTGGTTACATTCAGGGTAAGTCCCAAGGTTGCTATGATAAAAGAAAACTCACCAATTTGCGAAAGGCTCATACCTGACTGAACGGCAATTTTGAGAGGCTGCCCCGAAATGATTGCTCCAATAGCCACAAAAAGCGGTTTGCCAAACAACAGCACGAGCGTAGCAGCTAAAATTGGTATGGCATGTTGCACCAGCATTTTCGGGTCCAGCATCATACCCACCGACACAAAGAAAATAACGCCAAAAAGATTTTTAACAGATTTGGTCAGCCGGTCTATTTTCTCAGCCTTAGTGGTTTCGGCCAGTATAGAACCCATAATAAAAGCGCCAAGCGCAGGTGAAAATCCAACATAGGCTGCTAACAACACCATTAAAAGGCATAATGCCAGAGATATTACCAGTAATGTTTCATCATTTATTAACGGATTGATTCTTTTTAAAAAAGAAGGTAAAAAGAATATTCCCAGGACAAACCATAGAACTAAGAAGAAAGCCAATTTAAAAACAGACAAAATCATCTCACTTCCGGCAAATGTTTGCCCAACAGCTACCGTTGAAAGCAAAACCATCAGTAAAACAGCTACCAAATCTTCAATAACCAGGACACCGGTCACCACTCCAGCAAATTTCTGATTCTTCACTCCCAATTCATCAAAAGCCTTGATTATAATTGTAGTAGAAGCAATGGCAAGAATACCGCCCAAGTAAAGGCTGTCCATCGTATTCCACCCCATCATTTTTCCGACGACAAAGCCCAATGACATGGTCAGGGTAACTTCGGTAAGTGCTGTTACCATGGCGGCTCCGCCAATCTTTATCAACTTTTTAAAACTGAATTCAAGACCAAGGCCAAATAACAGGAATATTACACCGATGTCAGCCCAGGTCTTGATGGTATCCATTTCAACCACAGTGGGGAATAATTTGACATTAGGTCCAATTAAAAACCCGGCAATAATATATCCCAACACTACCGGCTGTTTTAACATTTTAAAAATCAGTGTAACAACAGCTGCAGCGCCGAGAATAAGGGCTAAATCTATAATCAGTTCAGGAAGATGTAACATTTTCTAAAAGATTGGTCTGCCATTAAGTCGTTTCAAATATAGTGAAACTATTTTGGGTTCTTTTCAAAAATGGTTACAAGTATTATATTAACCCCCTGGCAGGATTTTTCAGCTGATGGCAGCCAACTCGCGATGATGATGTAATTTTATATGATATACAGGAGACAAGGCATGTCTTGTCTCTACAACACGACAACATGCGGGGATTTATACCTTGTATAAATTCCCCTGCTTGTTTGTCTATAGCTTCAAATTCTGATGTTCTGGATACAATCCTTTTTTCGTTATCCCTATGGTAGGTATATCGCCCAGCTATTCTACATCACTTTTGAGAACGAAAGAACCATCTGCTCCGGCTTTCGCTTTACAAATTACCTCCAGCCTCCGCCAAGAGCTCTGTAGAGTGACGTAATGGCGCTTAGTTGCTGAAGGCGATCATTAACACTGCTCAGTTGGGCTGACAATAGATTTGTTTGTGCAGTTAGTACTTCAGTATAGTTTGCCGAACCATAAGTCAGCAATTCTTTAGTATAATCAACTGATTTGATTAAGGCATCGAGTTGTTGTTTGCGTAAAGCGGTTTTTTGAACCGATGATTCATACAAACCCAGAGAATTATGTACTTCCTGACCTGCTTTCAACAAGGTACTTCTGAAATTGATCAGTGCTTCTTCCTTTTGTGCTTTAGCCACCTTCAATCGGGTTGCATTGACCCTTTTATTAAAAAGTGGCTGGGTCAATCCGCCGACCACATTGGCCGCAAACGAAACAGGATCGAGCAGATTGTTAAGATCGGAAGAGGCAAAACCCGTTGAAGCAGTCAAAGTCAAGGCAGGATAGAAATAAGCCCTGGCATTGTTAGTCATTTCGAAAGCATTGATAACATCAAATTCTGACTGCATCACATCCGGACGATTATCAAGTAACTGAGCCGGAACCCCAATTTTCAGTTCTGACGACAAGGTTTGCTCGTCAATTTTTCCTCGTTCTATTTTTCCGGGGGCTCTTCCAAGCAGCAAACAAAGTGCATTTTCAGTTTCACGGATTTCCTGTTCTAGATCCGGAATGGTGACTTCAGCCGCATAACGAAGAGCTTCACTTTGTACAACCGCTGCCCCGGTCACTTTTCCGCTTCCTTGCAATACCTTCATGGTCTCAACCAGATCGATATTGTTTTTCACGGTTTGCTGGGTAATCGCCAGCTTGGCATCCAGTCCGACCAAAGTATAGTAAGCCGATGCAATGTTAGCAATCAAACGGGTTTGAACTGCTTTCTTTCCTGCATCAGTAGCCAGTAAACTGGCATAAGCCGCACGCTTTGAACTTTTCAGTTTCCCCCACAAATCAACCTCCCAGCTTGCTGCGGCTGATAGTTGATACGTGTTCACTTCCCGCGGACCATCCGGGTAAATAGACTTTGGATTCCTTGTATAAGTTCCATTACCATTAGCTGAGACAGCAGGCAGCCAAACAGCTTTACTCTGTAAAAAATAGGCTTCGGCTTCAATCACTTTTTGAATAGCAATCTGCAAATCCGGATTTTTATCCAATCCTTCCTGAATAAGCTTTTGCAAATGGCTTTCAGTAAAAAGATAGTGCCAGGGATTATTGGCAATATTTACTGTATCAGTGGTTTTACTATTGCCATAGAGCCCGTCCGTCGAAACGATTCCGCGTTGATAATGTCTGGAGGTAGTGCACGAAATCAGCATTCCGGCCAGTCCGGCAATCACGAAAATATATTTTATTGAATTCATTCTCATATTCTATTCTTGATTTTTGATTTTCGTTAACCTTCAAATTCCTCATTTTCACCTTCCAGGGAATTCATTTCTGAAATTTGCAATTTTTCAGGTTTGCTTATCTTTTCATGAAGGGTCCGGAAAATCACATACATTGCCGGAATAACGAGAACGCCAATCAGTGTTCCGATAAACATACCACCAACTGCACCGACACCGATGGAGCGGTTTCCGTTGGCACCGACACCTCCGCCAACGACCAATGGTAACAAACCGAAGATAAATGCAAACGAAGTCATAAGAATTGGCCGCAAGCGTGCCGCGGCGCCCTCAATGGCTGATTGGACAATGCTCATTCCCCGGCGACGGCGCTGCAAGGCAAACTCAACAATTAGTATTGCATTTTTTGCTAATAAGCCGATAAGCATGATCAAAGAAATCTGCAGGTAAATGTTATTCTCCACACCCATAATTTTGGCGAAAATAAATGAACCGGCAATTCCGACAGGAAGTGAAAAGATGATCGCAAAAGGTAAGATAAAACTTTCATACTGGGCAGCCAGCAGAAAATAAACGAAGATTACACTTAATATAAAAATCAGGATGGATTGGTTACCCGAAGCCATCTCTTCACGGGTTAATCCGGAGAACTCATATCCATATCCCTGAGGCAGGTTTTGCGCAGCCACTTCCTGAACAGCCTTAATTGCATCACCGGTACTAAATCCAAAATTCGGGGCACCGGTTACGGCAATTGAAGTATACATATTAAATCGTGTAATATTTTCCGGACCAAAAGCCCTGGCTATTGTTACAAATTCAGTAATAGGAGCCATGTCGCCATTAGAAGTCCGAACAAAGATGTTGTTCATGTCTTCCGGATTTCCACGGTAATTGGGTTCGGCCTGCAACATAACCCGGTATTGTTTTCCAAAACGATTAAAATCAGAAGCATAATACCCTCCGACATACCCTTGCATAGCCGTTAAAACAGAGCTGACAGAAATTCCTGATTGCTCGCAACGGGCTGCATTCACATCTACCTGGTACTGTGGAAAGTTTGTGTTGAAAGAGGTCATAGCATACTGAATCTCATCCCGCTGCGACAGAGCTTTCAGAAATTTATTGGCATTCTGTTCAAACTCCTTGATATCCCCTCCGGTTTTGTCTTCCAGTTTCAGGTCAAAACCGTTGGAAACACTGAACCCTGGCACCATAGGAGGTGAAAAAAAGACGATCCGCGCTTCCCGGATACCTGCAGTGGCAGCATACAACCTGGAAATCACACTATTCTGATCCTGTCCTTTTCCTTTTCGTTCTTCAAAGGGTTTGAGGCTGCAAATCAACATTCCATAAGAGCTTCCACCTCCGCTGATAATGGAGCTCCCGATAATCATGGTGCGTCCATCCATTTCGGGAACACTTGCCAAAATACTATCGACCTTAAACATAACCTGTTTGGTTCGATCCAAAGATGTGGCGGGTGGAAGGCTTACATCTACAAATAATTTACCGGTGTCTTCTGCAGGAACAAAACCGGTAGGAGTGGTTTTCATCAGCAAAAACAAGATTGCAGAAAAAATGACAATAAGAGCTACCGCCAACCACTTTCGTTTAATAAAAAAATTGGTCGATTTCCGGTATCGTTGGGTGAGGGTTTCGAAGGCTGCATTGAAAGAGTCAGAAAACCGTTGTTTGAATCCTTGCTTATGCGATGAGCTTTCACTATGGGGTTTCAGGAATATGGAACAAAGCGCAGGACTTAAGGTCAACGCATTTACTGCTGAAATAACTATAGCGACAGCCAATGTAATCCCGAATTGTTTGTAAAATACGCCAGTTGTTCCGGTAATAAAGGTTACCGGGATAAATACCGCCGACATAACCAGGGTGATGGATACAATGGCCCCGGAAATTTCATTCATCGCCGAAATAGCGGCTTCTTTTGCATTTTTTGCCCCCTGGTCGAGTTTGGCATGGATTGCCTCCACCACTACAATGGCATCATCCACCACAATCCCGATAGCAAGTACCAATGCAAATAAAGTGAGCAGATTGATAGTGAATCCGAACAGATCCAGAAAGAAAAAAGTACCGATAATAGCTACCGGGACCGAAATAGCAGGAATCAGTGTAGCTCTGAAATTCTGAAGAAAAACAAATACGACAATGAATACCAGGATAAACGCTTCCAGCAAGGTCCGGAGAACTTTAGAGATCGAACTGTTAAGGAAATCGTTGGCATTAACAGTAATCTTATATTTAATGCCGGATGGAAATGTTTTAGATGCTTCCTCCAGCACTTTTTGGACGTTGATGATCACATCACGGGCATTCGACCCCGGAGATTGGAAAACCGCCACAGTTACTCCAGGCCTGTTCATGGCCATGGTAGCTACCGAATAACTTAATGCGCCCAGTTCAATGCGGGCTACATCCTTCAAACGTAAAATATTTCCGTCTTTATCGGCTTTGATGACGATGTTTTCAAACTCGCCCGGTTGACTGAGTTTCCCCTTGTATCTCAATACATACTCGAAAGATTGATCGTTTCGTTCACCAAAACGCCCCGGGGCAGCCTCCAGACTTTGCTCGTTCAGTGCAGCTGTAATGTCAGAAGGTACCAGGCCATGTAAAGCCATAACCTCTGGCTTTAGCCAAATGCGCATCGAATAATCTTTCCCTCCAAAAACCATCGCCTCACCTACCCCGTTTACACGTTGGATTTGAGGTAGCAAGTTAATTTTACTGTAATTTTGAAGAAAGATTTCATCAAATTCATCGGCTTCACTATAAATCGAGAATACCAGCAACATACTGGTCTGACGTTTGGCAACAATAACACCGGCACGGGTCACTTCTGCTGGTAAAATACTGTTGGCTCGCGCCACCCGGTTTTGCACATTTACGGCAGCCATGTCGGGATTAGTACCCTGTTTAAAATAAACTTCAATAGAAGCACTTCCATTGTTGCTGGCGGTGGAGTTCATGTAAGTCATGTTTTCCACCCCATTGATTTGTTCTTCAAGCGGGACAATCACACTTTTCAAAACCGTTTCCGCATTGGCTCCGGTATAGGTTGTGGAAACACGTATAGTCGGGGGTGCAATATCCGGGTATTGTTCAATGGGCAAGGCTATCAATCCGAGTATTCCCAGAATGACTATGATGATGGAAATAACCGATGAAAGAATCGGCCGTTCAATAAATTTTCGGAACATGATCTTCTGGATTAGTTTTTAGAGGGATTTACAGCAGACATATTTTCTGAAAGGTTTCCGGCATCTACCACCTTCTGTTTGATTTCCATATTGTTTCTCAAAGAGGCAATTCCTTCAAGAACGATTTTATCTCCCGCACTCAATCCTTTGGTAACAATATAGGAACCCTTCAGATTTCCTGTAAGCACTTCAATTTCAGCATTGCGAACTTTGTTATCAGTTCCAACAACATAGACAAAGTGCTTTCCCTGCAACTCATACGTGGTCTTCTGAGGAATAATAATGGCCGAATTGACCTGTTGTGGAATGCGAACCGACCCACTTCCTCCACTCCGAAGCAATCCTCCTACATTCGGGAAAGTGGCCCTGATATTTACGGCTCCGGTTTGCTGGTCAACAAGGCCACTGGCCGTTTCAATTCTCCCGGGTTGATCAAATATCGAGTTGTCTGCTAATACCAGCGACACTTCAGGCATTTTGGCAAATTTTTCCTGAAGGTTTTTGCCTTGCAGCCCTTTGGTAATTTCTAAAAACTCTTTTTCGTTGGCTGAAAAATAGGCGTACATTTTAGCAGTGTTTGAAACCGTTGTCAAAGGTTCAGCAGTTGTACTGCTGACAAGGCTTCCCACACGATAAGGGAAAGTACCAATGGTCCCTTCAGCAGGACTGGTAATTATTGTGTATTGCAGGTTAGCCTTCGCATTTTCAAGGTTTGCTTTGGCTTGTGCCAGTTGTGCCTCTTTGGCTTTCAGAATAGATTCAACCGATTCAAGTTCAAATTGACTGATGATCTTTTTTTCGACCAACGGTTTGGTTTTTTCAAGATTGATCTTTGCCGAATTCACGTCAGCCTCGGCTACTTTTACCGAAGCTTCGGCCGAACGCACTGTTGCCTGAATATCATTTGCATTCAGGCGAAAAAGAACCTGTCCCCTTTTCACGAAAGCGCCTTCGTCTACCAAAATACGTTCAATGTAACCGGTAATTTTCGAACGGATTTCGACAGTCTGCTGTCCCTGGAGTTTTGTAGGATAATCTTTGTATAACCGCGTCGGTTGAGTATTAACAATAATGACCGGATATTCTTTAACCTGACCTTCTCTGCCGGCCTGCTGCTTCCCATTATGCTTGTTGGAGCATGAAGCAATTAGAAATATGATTATTACAAATCCTACGTCTCTGATTTTCAATAGAGTTTTCATATTGTTTTTGGTGAGTTTCCTGTTTTACTAAATTTTGTGTTGTGTTATATAATGACCATTTTTATAAATTGCATGGAGAAGACTGTTCTGCGTTATTCTGAATTTTAGCAATTACTTTATAAAAAGTATCGATATCATTTTTAGAGATTCCTCTTTCCACATCTTTAAATAATTCATTTTCTATAGTCAAAAATTTCTCGATCAGGATTAACCCCTTTTCAGTAATAACTAAAATGTTTTTTCGCCTGTCATCAGGATTTACTACCCGTTTTATTAAATCCTCCTCTTCCAGAGAATCAATAATGCGAAGAATGCAGGATTTATCTTTCCCCACCCTTTCTGCCATATCCTGTTGTACAACAGCTACTTCGTCCCTTTGAACAGCTTTCAGTAAAAAAAGCTGGTCAAGGCTGTAATTAAGTCCTGCACTCTGAAGACGCTTCTTCAGGTTGTTACCTATGGTCTTCATCATTTTGAATATTAAAAGACCAAAAGGTTTATTCTCCTGTATCATTTATAATTTTTAAGGCCGCAAAGATATGATATTAGTTGATAAATTCAACTAATTCTATAAAGATTGATATATTCTTAACAAATAAGTATGATATAATTTAATTCCGACACCAGGGAACAAATAGCCACAGAGAAACAAAGAAACGGAGTGTCTGAAATTTATTGAAGACATAAACCGGGCGGGGAAAAGGGTATCTGCAATTTTCTTATTTTTACAATCATAATAAAAGAACCTGTATGGAAGATTTTCAGGTATTTGTTAAACCGGTTGGGGCCAGGTGCAACCTGAACTGTTCCTATTGTTATTACCTGGATAAACAGAGACTTTATCCGGATAACGGAAACAGTATTCCGGATGATTTGCTCGAGCAATACATTGTTCAACATATCAGTGCGTGCAACGGGTCCGAGATTTTTTTCTCCTGGCATGGCGGTGAACCAACCCTGGCAGGATTGGAATTCTTTAAACGGGTTATTTCGCTTCAACACAAACATCTTCCGGCAAATCACAGGATATTTAACGGGCTTCAGACAAATGGCACTTTGCTTAATGCAGAGTGGGCAGATTTCCTGAAGCGGGAAAATTTTGTAGTGGGAATCAGCCTGGATGGTCCTGAAGAATTTCACTCGTTGAATCGCCTCCGGAGGGATGGCCGGTCAGCGTTTGAAGCAACATTAAGAGGTTATCGAATTCTCCTGGAAAGCGAAATTCACTGTGAGATCCTGTGTGTTGTCAATTCAGCGAATGTTTCCCACCCTCTTGAGGTTTACCGGTTTTTCAAGGAACTAAATGCCTCATTTATTACATTTCTTCCATTGGTTGAAAGGAATGCAAAAGGCAATATTTCCAAACGGACGGTTGATCCTGAGTCATTCGGAAAATTTCTTTGTGCGGTTTTTGACGAATGGGAAAGCAAAGATATCGGGCGCATTAAAATTCAGATTATTGAAGAAGCTCTGCGTACAGCTTTTGGATTGGAACATACCTTATGCATCTTTAAAAAAACCTGCGGCAGAGTCCCCGTGATAGAGCGTAACGGGGATTTTTATTCCTGCGATCACTATGTTGATAAAGAACATTTAATCGGAAATATCCGTGAACATTCTCTGCCCCTGTTACTTGAAAGCCCGGCACAGAAATCATTCGGCAGGAAGAAATCTGATTCTCTTCCAAAAGATTGTCTGCGCTGCGAAGTATTGCAGATGTGCAATGGAGCCTGTCCGAAAGATCGCTTTTCAGATACTCCCGATGGTGATCCAGGCCTAAATTATTTGTGCAAAGGATACAGACTTTTTTTCAATCATATCAAGCCTTTTGCTGAGCTTGTAGCAAAGGCATGGAAAAAAGGATTTTAAATCTGAAAATAAGTCAGGTGATGCGGATATTGCTTCCGACCACTGTCTTATTTTTTAACTCAATTTCTCTTTCAGAAACTTTATGGTCCTGCTCCAGGCAAGTTCGGCTGCCTGCTTATTGTACCGTTCCGGATCCGTATCATTATTAAAGCGATGTTGGGTTCCTTTATAGATATAGATCTGGTAAGGTATGTCGGCTTTCTTTAATGCCTTTTCAAATTCCGGTATTCCCTGATTGATCCTATCATCATTTTCTGCATAATGTAACAGCAATGGTGCTTTAATTTTCGAAACATCATCTATCCTTGGAGGAGCCCCGTAATAAGGTACAGCAGCATCCAGTTCGGGAACATTGACGGCTACCTGGTTGGTCATGGCTCCACCCCAGCAAAATCCGGTACATCCAACTTTGCCTGTCGTCAGGGGATTGGTTTTCAAATATCGTACTGCTGCAGCAAAATCTTTCTTGGTAGTTTCGTAATCCAGGTTCTGGAACTTTTGGATTGCATCTTCTTCTTTATCAGGAGTTCCCCCAAGCGGCGATAATGCATCGGGAGCAAGAGCAATGAACCCTTCCAGGGCTAGCCGTCGGACAATATCCCTGATATGTGGTTGAAGGCCCCTGTTTTCATGAATAACAACTACCCCTGGGTGTTTTTTATTTTCCTTTGGCTGTGCCATATAAGCCGAAACAGGCCCGCTGGCTCCCTGATACCTCAGAGTTAGGGTAATAAGCCTTGGATCATCCGATTTGGTGATTTGTGCAAACAAACTGGAGGGAATCACCGTTAAAAAAATAGACATTCCTCCTAATGCCGTCGTTTTTTTTAAAAAACAACGCCGGTTCGTTCTGTAATTATGAGTTGTCATTTGTTTTAATGTTTGATTTAATAATAACTAATTATTGATAGGAGAGTCATTTATTTCATGTCATTTATTCCATATCAAAGACAGTAAGACTTTTAAACAGGAACGCCATCAAGCTCCCAGATCCCAACGCCGGAAGTATAAACTTTGCCTAACAACAGGAAGTGTCTTAAATTCAATGTCTTTCATTTCCTGTTCACTCAACGGTGAAAAATCGGAAGCTATCCTGACGTTTTCCTCAATTTGTGGGATATTATCAACTCCTATTATTGTGGTGCTTACCGGCAAACTCATATTGTACGATAAGGCTTCTTTAATAGTAATAGTTCCGGGCTTTTTAGTTCTTGCCCTAATCTCCTGCTCCTCCGAGGCCGGCGGAACCCAACTGGAAAGAATCCTGCCGCGGGTTGTTACTTTCATGCCTATAATTGCAATTCCTTTTTTCTGGGCTTCCGGAAGGAGATGATTTTTAAAACTAAGATAATGAACATCGGCAGCATTCAAAGCCATCAGGATAGAATCAAAAGGATAACGGCGGATCGCCTCCAATAAAACGATTGGTTCAAAATGTCCCGTAATGCCAAGGTATCTGACCATTCCCTCCGATTTGGCCTTTTCCAGGGCCTTGATAGCTCCGTTGGAAGAGAAGATCTGATCAACCTGTTCCTGAGTCTGAATATTATGAAGCTGCCAGGTATCAATATGGTCAGTCTGCAGGTTTTTAAGGCTTTCCTCCAACAGCCTCATCGAACCATCGTAAGTACGATCATGGGTTTTTGTGGATAACCATACTTCTTTTCTCCTGGTTTTCATCACCCTGCCGATATTGACCTGGCTGACTCCTCCCCCATAGGCTGCAGCAGTATCGATGTAATTGATTCCGAGATCGATGGCCCTATTGATAATTTTCTCGGATTCTTCTTCTTTTCCTTTCATTTCAAGGGTGGCCTGTCCTCCCAAACTTAGGATACCAACCTTATAACCCGTTTTACCAAGAGAACGTGTGGGCATGGCACCATAGGTACTTGAATTAACTGGATTCCCTGCATTGGATTTAAAGGAATCAGGAGTAGATGAAATTGTAGTACCCACGGCCGCTGAAGCCGCAGCAGTTAGTCCTGTCCCAATAAAAGTGCGCCGGCTGAGGTCGTTTCCTTTCATATTTCGGGATATTAATTGTTGAACTTGCTTAAACATTTAATGCTATGTAAGTTAAACAAAATAAATATAACAGAGAAGTTTTTTGATTTAAGTTTAAGAAGGAATAGTCATTGACGCTGCGCTGGCATTTAGTCATTAATACAGGGTTGTCGTGTTACAGCAAGGGCTACTGACGCGGAGCTAATTACTTAAATGTAAAGTATTTAGAATAAATTGATATCGTATCTTCGATTATAATATTACATGTAAAAAAAGCATCCTCCGGATGAAATCATATTGTTTCCTTCTTTCGGTCCGTATTTTCCTCATACCAAAGAGGGATTAACTTCGATATTCCAAGTGACTATCTGTTGACTTTCTGTTGACATTATGTTGATTTTTCATCTTAAAGCCAACAATAGATAAATAATAAATCCGAAATTAGTCATACTTTGATACAGCATTGGTACGATGCAGACATTGTTTCTATTAGTTTAAAAGATTGAAAATGGATTTGAGCGTTAACACAACAAAAAATATAAGGCAATTCTTGTTTCTGATTTATTAAAAAATACGACATTAAATCATTTCTATAACTTAATGTTATGACAGAAAAGGTATTTTTTACCAATGCATTTTACCGGAATGTAAAATGTTATTACTTTTATCGCTTTTAAAACTTATTCTTAACCATGCGGATACTGTTAAATACACTCATTTTATCAATCATATTACTTTCATGCTCCACCGGCAAAAAAGCTTTGGAGCGGGGTGATTATTCGAATGCAACCCTGCAGGCAGTTAACCGCCTCCGGAGCAATCCAAATTCTTCAAAGGCCATCCAGGCAGTAAAGGAAAGTTATCCCATGGCCTTGACTTATTTCCAGGGGAAAATTGATAATGCGTTGAGTACAAATAATGCTTTCAAATATAGTGAGGCGGTAAACTATTATGAACTGATGAACCGCCTGTCGGATGAAATCAGCCGCTGTCCCGCTGCATTGAAGATCTTTCCAAAAGTAAATTACTTTACTGCTGAATTGGCTCAGGCACGAAAACTGGCTGCCGAAGAACAATATGCGGCAGGAATTAAAAACGAATCATTGAACACCCGCATCTCCTGGAAAGAAGCTTTTTTAAATTATCAGCAGGCCGATCGTTTTACTCCCGGATATAAAGATGTGAAAAAGCGGATGGATGAAGCAAGATACAATGCCACTTTAAAGGTGATTGTTGAACAAATCCGTGTTTCAGGAAATTACCAGCTTACCTCCGATTTTTTCCTTAATCAGATTATTGAAAACTTAACCCGGTACAGGCCCAATGAATTTGTAGAGTATTTCTCTCCCAAATCTGCAGAAAAGGCAGGGATTAAAAACCCGGATCAGGTACTAAAGATGAACTTTGACGAGTTTGTGATTGGCCAGATTCATGATAAAGAGACAATTAAAGAATTATCGTGCGACAGTGTGGAAGTTGGAACAGTGACGCTGAAGGATGGCAGTAAAGCGAAGGCTTACAATACAGTGAAAGCAAAACTTAGGGTAAACCGCCGGGAACTGATCTCCAATGGAGTATTGGACGTGACTATCGTAGAACTCCCTCTGAAAAGGGTGGTTTCACAAAAGAAATTTCCGGGAGAATATGTATGGTTCAGCGAATGGGGCTCCTTTAACGGTGATGAAAGGGCTCTTAATAATAAACAGCTTGCAATATGCAAACAGAAGCCTCTTGATCCCCCGGGACCGCAGGAACTGTTTGTCGGATTCACCACCCCTATTTTTAACCAGGTGACACCGTTCCTGAAATCTTTTTATCAGCAATATTGATTGGAAGGAGGTTTTATCGCAAAGGGTGCAGAGTTGAGGCGCAAAGGGCACAAAGAATTTAATTTTTGAAAAAACAATAGAACCTATTTTATATGAAATCAGCAAAATCACTTTTAGTAATTGTTTTTATTACTTTATTCTTCTGCCAATCCGGTAATGGAAATGTTCCCGTCATCCCCAAACCGGAATCAGTTATTATAAAAGGAGGCAGTTTAAATCTCCCAAAAGAATTCACTGTTTCAATTTCCGGCAAAAGCCTGGTCCCTGTCGTTGAAACCTTTAGCCAGCAAATAAAAGATTTGGCTGCTCCTGTTATTTCAACAAAAAAAGCTGACGTTGAGATATTGATTGATAATAACGCTGGTTTTGGAGAAGAAGGATATCAGCTTGACATAACCAGCAAAAAAATTTCAATCAAGGCCCCAAATGCCAATGGAATATTTTATGCTTTACAAACATTAAGACAGCTGATTCTTTTTGGTCATCAAAAGAAAGGTGCGATCAGTATCCCGTGCTGCGAAATTAAAGACACTCCAAGATTCGCCTGGCGGGGATTTATGGTAGATGAATCCAGACATTTTTTCGGAAAGGAAAAAATTGAGCAGTTATTGGACATAATGGCCTTACATAAACTAAACACTTTTCACTGGCATCTGACGGACCAACCCGGCTGGCGAATAGAAATCAAGAAATATCCAAATCTTACCCTGATAGGAGGAAAAGGGAATCATCATGATCCCGAAGCTCCCGCTGCTTTTTATACACAGGAAGATATCAAGGAAATTGTACGATATGCCTCAGCCAGATTTATTAAAATTATTCCCGAAGTAGATATGCCAGGTCATGCAGGAGCTGCAAACCGTGCCTATCCCCAATTCTCCGGGGGAGGTTCCCGGGAAAACCCCGATTTCACTTTTAATCCGGGGAAAGATGAAACATACGGATATCTGATTGACATATTAAGAGAAATATCGGCTATTATTCCGACGTCTTACCTTCACACCGGAGGCGATGAAGTTTATTTTGGCAGCGGACAATGGTCAACCAATCCGGATGTTCAAAAGCTGATGAAAAAAGAAAATCTAAAAGACCTGAAAGAGGTGGAGGCTTATTTCAATCGCAGGATGGCCGATTCGATCAAAAGTCTTCATAAAACTCTGGCAGGATGGGATGAGATAGTAGATACTGGAATGGATCCTGCCACTTCAGTCGTGTTGTGGTGGCGTCATGATAAAACAAATCAGCTGTTAAAAGCTTTGGAAAAGAACTATAAAGTAATCTTATGCCCCCGCATCCCCCTCTACTTTGATTTTGTTCAGAATGAATCACACGAATGGGGAAGAAAATGGCGCGGAGATTTTTGCACCGAGGAAAGCGTTTATAATTTCCCTCCCGACACACTTCCGGGATTAAAACAGCACAACAAACAAATATTAGGAATACAGGCAAATCTTTGGAGTGAAGTTATACAGAACAGTGACCGTTTTGATTTTATGACTTATCCCAGAATATGTGCTTTATCCGAAGCAGCCTGGACCCAGGCTTCCCGAAAAGATTACAGGGATTTTGTTCCAAGATTACAAATGATGTTGACTTATTTCGACCAGCTTAACATCCATTACTACAATCTCTTTAATCCGGGTAAAAGTCCTGAACCCAAAGGAGTGAAAAAGGCGGAAGCCAAAACTGCACCCAAATAAACATCTGTTCAGTTTTTTTGCAGAGTTATACAATCAATATCAGCAAACTGATCTTTTGAGTAAACCTCAGTAGAAGTAAAGGTTACAGCATCTAAGTCCCTCTTAAGCAATTTGGGCTAAAGCCTGAATTTGTCTTGACTTTCTTCCCGTGGCTGAAGCTACGGATTACTAAAACCTTCATAAAAGGTGTTACTTCCATTATTCTGTTTGGGGATGTTTTGATAAATACCGAAAGACTCATTACCTATTTCAATTTCGCAAATTCGTAAATTCGCAAATTCGTAAATACTTACTCAATACTTGGAAACCTTCAAAGAGTCTTTTAATTTAATTTCATAACTTTACTTATTGTAAAAAAGCAGAGCAATGATTTTTAAGAACAAAGTGGTAATCGTAACCGGATCCGGGAAAGGTATCGGCCGGTGCATTGCAGAAAGTTATGTCCGGGAAGGTGCTAAAGTTATAATTGCCGAAAAGGATCCCGAATTGGGTATTGAAACGGAAAAATCTTTGGCAGCTGAAGGAAATACAGCCGTTTTTATTCCGGCCGATATCAGCCATCCAATTGAAATTATTGAATTGATGGGAAAGGCAAATGAATTGTTTGGCAGGATTGATATTCTCATCAACAATGCCGGTATTTCTAAATGGTGTTCACCTTATGATCTCAGCGTCGATGAATGGGATTCGATCATCAACACCAATCTTCGGGGTGCATTTCTTTGTTCACGCGAAGCAGCCAAGATCATGAAAAATAATGGAGGTGGAGCCATTGTAAATATAGCCTCTACAAGAGCTTTTATGTCGGAGCCAAACTCGGAAGCGTATGCCGCCTCCAAAGGGGGAATTTATGCCTTAACCCATGCTCTTGCTGCATCGTTTGCCAAAGACCACATCCAGGTCAACTGTATCAGTCCCGGATGGATCGAAACCGGCGACTACTTTCAACTGCGGGAAATTGATCATGTCCAACACTTTTCAGGCAGAGTCGGCAAACCGGAAGATATCGCCAGGGCCTGCCTTTACCTGACCAGCGAAGGGAATAATTTCATAAACGGTGCCAACATGATCATTGATGGCGGAATGACAAGAAAAATGATATACGAGGAATAATATGAAAAATTATTCCATTTTCCCAGCACTTCTGATTTTTGAAGATCTTCGGTGACAATGAATAATTCCAGGAATCAATATATCTGTTGCTTTGATCTGTACGCAATATATCTTAAAGGGCTTCACGATTATTTTTCATCGCAGCGGGAGGCTGTTCGCACAGATTTTAAGGAACAATCAAATTCAATTCTTTTATAAATCAGAAATATATTATATTTGAAAGCAACATTTTTGACCTGATAAAATCTAATTCTGTTGGTCATGGGAGACTGTCTGACATTATGGAAAAATTTCGATAAAACTCTTTCTAAAAGAGAGTACTGCCATCAGTGTCGCCCACAACAATGTCGCTCCGCAGGAACATTCTGGTGCTTTTATTTACATCTTTCTGAATCTTTCAATTAAATTAAAATAATGACAACAAAAACTAATTTAAAATCAAGAAGGGCATTTATTGCCCAAACAGGAATAATTACTACAGGAATTTCAATTGGAGTAAACAGTGTCTCAGCGGCAAGTTACAACAGGATCATCGGATCCAATGATAAGGTCCGCATGGGTTTTATTGGGGTAGGAAACCGCGGTTCACAACTCCTCAAAATCTTTATGGATCAGCCCGATTGTCAGATAGCAGCCTTATGCGATGTTTATGAACCTTATGTAACTCGTGACCGCTCGAAAGTTGATCCAAGATACCTACAGGACAGGCCTTTACAGATTCCTCCCATGGGAGAGAATTTTCAAAATAAGGTTGAGAGATATTCCGATTATCACAAGCTGCTGGAAAATAAAGATATTGATGGGGTTTGTATCGCAACTCCGGATCACTGGCATGCTCTGATGACTATTGATGCCATCAAAGCCGGCAAAGATGTTTATGTTGAAAAGCCTCTTTCAAGAACCATTCAGGAAGGACGCACCATGGTCAATGCCGGCAAGAACAGCAAACAAATCATTACCGTAGGATTGAACCGCCGGGCAGCCCCTACTTTCCAGAAATTGGCCAAAGAAATCCCCCAGGGGAAGATTGGTAAAATTACCTTTGCCAGTTCCAATTATGTCAGCAATATGTTTCCCGTCGGTATCGGGAAAATGAAACCGGAAAATCCTCCTAAAGATTTCAACTGGGATGCATGGCTGGGCCCGAAACCTTACAGGCCATATCAATACAATATTGCACCTTATATGTTCCGCTGGTGGGGTGAATACTGCAATCAGCTTTGCAACAACGGCGTACATTATCTTGATTTGATTCGCTGGATGTTAAACGAACAGGCGCCCACATACATTAGTGCCTTCGGAGAGAAGCTTGCCGTGGAAGACGATCGCACCATTCCGGACACCATGCAGGTGACCTACGAGTTTCCTTCAGGAAGAATTGTCACTTTCAATTTACTTGAAGCCAGTTCAGGAAATTTCGTTCCCTACGGATTTATCGAAATGCGCGGAACAAACGGGACTTTATATGCCAATGAAAACGATTATAAAATAGTACCCACCACACCTGGTCAGTTCCAGAAATGGAAAAAACAGATGGAAGGCGAAGAGTATAAACTTGGCGTAACGGAAGGCACAGCCCGTGATAACAGCAACCTGAACAGCACGGTTAACCTGATCCGGAACTTTCTTGATTGTGTAAAATCCAGGCAGACTCCATTCAGCACGCTTGAAGAAGGTCATCGTTCTACCACCATGGCGCATCTGGCAACCATTTCGATGATGGTAAAACAACGCCTCCACTGGGATCCTGTCAAGGAAGTATTTCTTAATTCAAAGGAAGCCAATAAACTGCTGAGCTACGAATATCGGCAGCCGTATAAATTATAAATTGATGTGTTGATGTGCTGATATGCTGATGAGAGAATATCGTCTCATCTGCCCATCATCACTTTAACACATCATCACATCAACACATCATCACATCATCACATCAACATGGTAAGGCGCGATTTCATCAGAAACTCAGTTACCACTGCAGGCTGTACGTTAATTGCCGGCACAGGAAATTTATCATCTGCCTCGACAAAACCAAAGGAGAAAATGATCAGAATAAAAAAAGTAGATTCCTGTTTTGAGATTGAGCCACTGATCCGTCCTTTTGGTTTTAAGGGGAACTACATGACCAACCTGTGGCAAACGGTCAATTATATGGAAAGTGATTCCGGAATCCATAAAATCGGCTTGTCCACCCAAGGAGTGCTTTGGTCAGATGCTAAAGTTTATGAAAGTCATTCCACCAGCGCAGGGAATTCGATGATGTATCTCATTTCCGAAAAAGCGCTTCAGATGATCAAAGGACAGAGTTTTCAGAATCCGGTGGAATTGCTCGTTCAGATACTGCCTGAAGTTTACGAATACGGGAAAAAAATTACTGAGAATCCAAAGCTTAGGATGACCTTTGCCCTTAATGCACTGGTTGGAGTTGATAATGCAGCCTGGTTGCTGTACGCAGCTGAAAACGAGCTTAAGACTTTCGACCAGATGATTCCGGAAGCTTACAAACCGGCTCTTTCTAATCATCATAAAAAGATTGGAGCTATCCCTCTAATGTCATACAATGTTCCAATTAATGAGATAGAATCTGCTGCCAAAGAGGGTTATTTTTTTATGAAGATAAAAATAGGTCAGACGGGTACACAGGAGGAGATGCTTGAGAAGGATAAGAACCGTATTTCAGCAATTCACCAGGCAATTGGCAATGCGAGGACACCATGGTCCGTCAGTGGAAAACTGCCTTACTACCTTGACGCCAATGGCCGCTACGAGAAAAAGGAAACACTCCTGAAATTCCTTGATCATTGTAAAAAGATCGGCGCTTTCGATCAGATCGCTCTCATTGAGGAGCCATTTGATGAGATGCAGGAGATCGATGTTTCGGATATTCCGGTACGTCTGGCGGCGGATGAGAGCGCTCATACAGACATGGATGCCATAAAAAGAATTCAAATGGGTTATAAAGCAATAGCCTTAAAAGCCATAGCAAAAACCATGAGCATGACCATGAAAATAGCCCAGGCGGCTTATGAAAGAAATGTCCCCTGCTTCGCTGCAGACCTGACTGTAAATCCGATACTTGTGGAATGGAACAAGAATGTGGCAGCCCGGCTTAAATCATTCCCCGGCCTCAAAGATCTTGGATTACTGGAAAGCAATGGCCATCAGAATTATTTGAATTGGGACACCATGAAGAGTTATCATCCACATAAAGATGCTCCCTGGGTGAAAGTCAATAAAGGAATTTATGATTTAGATGATAATTTCTACCAAACGGGCGGCGGAATTTTCGAGCCAGTGGACCATTACGAAAAGATGTTTATTGATAAACACTAAATAAATAAGACCTAAAGAAGAGAGTGTCTCAAAAATTTTCGACACTCTCTTTTTATTTGTGCTCCTTTGATAAATTGTTCAAAAAATTAAGAGTTTGTTAGGAGAAACATTGATTGAGATATATCCCTTGGATTATTGAAAATTCATGTTTAAATTTTTATTTTTGCTGAACAATAAAAATTACTAACCATGAACCTGTTTTTCAGATTAAACCTGTTGCTGCTTTTCTTTTTCTGCATTCCGGATTTAATAGCCCAAACTGATTTCAGACCCGGATACGTTATCACCAACGAGAATGACACCCTAAAAGGAATGATCGATTACAGAGGCGATTCAAGGAACTCCCAGATTTGTGTATATAAAGAGAATGAAACCTCTGCCTCAAAAGAGTACCTTCCGGGTAAAATAAAAGGATACAGGTTTTTAGAAAGCAAGTATTATGTCTCAAAAAATATTTTGGTAGAAGGTGTAAAAAAGGATTTGTTTCTGGAGTTTTTAGTGAACGGCATTGCCAATCTTTACTACTACAGAGAATTCAATGATAATCCCCATTATTTTATAGAAAAACGGGACGGCCAGCTTTTTGAACTGAAAAATACTGAGGGATTGATAGAAAAGAACTTCGTACATTATTCTCACGAAAAAAAGGAATATATTGGTTTGCTAAAATATGCATTTGCAGATTGTCCCCAACTTTTTGAAACAATTGACAATACAACCCTGGATACTAAATCATTAGTTAACATTACAAAGAAGTACCATAACTATGTTTGTAACGATGAGAAATGTATCATTTATGAAAAACGATTACCTGTTATTAAACTAAGGTTTGCTCCTTATTTATCGATGAATGCCACATCTTTTAATTTCATCAACAGTAATCATCTTAATTATTATTATCAAGAAGTAAAATATCAGATCACATCTTATCCATCAATCGGAATACGAATGAACACTTCATTGCCTCAGACGAGTGAGAAATTATCATTTCAGGTTTCCGCTGAAATTGGCAGGAATTATATTTATGGCAATGGAAACTATCCAGAAAACACTTTTAATGAATTTCACTTGCATAATACTTTCCTTACAGGAAAAGGAGGATTTAAATATACTTACCCCACGGGAAAATTAAGGCCAACCATGATGATAGGTGCAAATATGATCATGTTACTTGATAAGGAAGGTAAAAGGATGCAAGATGCGAATTATAATGGAACGATCTATGCCAGTGAATATGAAGAGAAGAATTTAATAGCAGACCGGCTATACGGGTATAACCTGGATTTGGGAATTGATTATCATCTTTCAGCTGTTTTTGTTCCATTTATTACCATCGGATATACAAGTTCAACCGGAGCCAATTCAAAACCGGCCTCCTACAATAAATCTGAACCCCTGATTTCAAAATTTAAAACTCTAAATATCAATGTTGGACTATATTTTTAATATTATTTCAGGAGCAAGGAGATTAAAATTTCTTCCTTACTTAGTTATCCTTGTTTTTAGCCTAAGTAATTGCGAAAAGGAAAAAATCGCAACTAAAGAATATCCCAGGATAAAAACACTTGATGCGACTGATATTAACGAGAAGGGTGTATCGTTCAGAGCTGAAGTGGTCAGCGGGAACGTTTCACAAATAAAAAAACATGGATTCGTCTGGAGCCAAAGAGACGATCCTAATTTACAAAATTCAGATGGAACCTATATTGATGAATTGATAGAAAACAATTCATTTCAGACCCGGGTGGACTATAATTTAGTAAAGGATAAAATTTATTTCTTCAGGCCTTTCGTAATCACCGATAATTATACAGTGTATGGGAAATCGGTATCATTTAAAAGTCTGGGATCAAATCCTCCTGATATTACAGATTTTTATCCAAAAAATGGTAAAGGTTTAGATACCATCACAATTACGGGAGACAATTTCAGTTCTTATGCACCAGATAATGGCGTCCTATTAAATAATCTTTCTTTACGTCTGATTGAATGCAATAAAACAAAGTTGAGAGCCGTCATACCTAACAATAATACATCTGGGCTTTTCCAGATCCGGGTTTTTGTTTCTTATATTGAAACAAAATCCGCGGAATATTTCAGGCTTTCAGAATAATCCGGCGATTAACAAATTGAGCAGAATCGCCAATCTTCCCTCAACAGGAGTTGATGGTGGAGTTTCAGTAGTTATAGATGGTAAAGCTTACGTAACTGTAAATTATCACTAGGAGATCTGGGAATATGATCCCTCGAAGTAATCAAATGAGGATACTTAGCAGTGGTTTGTAATCCAGGTTAATAGAGATTATATGTATAAAGTGATTAAATTCATTATTTTCCCGTTTCTCTTTCTTTTTCTAAGTTGCAATCGTGAAGAAATTCTATTTCGAATTAAAAAGAGTTAACAAAAGGTACAAATAAAAAAATACACTGATTATCAGTGTATTTTCTACTGTGACCCCGAAGGAACTCGAATCCCCAACCTTCTGATCCGTAGTCAGATGCTCTATCCAATTAAGCTACGGGGCCAAACTTGTTTAACCGGCGCAAAGATAATCAGTTTTCACTAAAGAGTATCACCAAAAAGAAAAATATTAAATAATAGACCGGAATTATTGAAGCAGGCTTAGACCATAGACTTTAGACATTAGGAAAACAGATCAGCTTTTTCTAATTATTTCCTGCTTCAGCTCTCTTATACTGGAAATACAACGACCTGAAAAGCAAAATCAGAAATACGATACTCAGCAATACAAGGTATGATGATCCGTCGGAAGAGGTACCCACTTTATCAATATCTTTGCTAACCATCCCTTTGTTTAAAAGAAAATAAGCAACAACAGCAGTGCCATTATTTACAAAATGAGCAATTACAGGAAGCCAAAGCGTTCCACTCCATTCGAGCATATAGCCGAACATCGCCCCTAAAAGAAGCCGGGGAAGAAATCCGAAAAACTGTAAATGAAGGGCACTAAAGATTGCAGCCGAAATCCAGATAGCAGTGTGTGCATTTCCGCTCCATTTTTTCAGAAGTTGCTGAACTACTCCACGAAAAAGAAGCTCCTCGCCAAGAGCCGGCAGTAACCCAATCATAAAAAGATTAAACAGCAATCCTGATACAGAGCTTGTTTTCAGAAAAGCATCCGTAACTTTACCAGCCTGTTCCTCGGATTGCTCCATCCATTTCTGAAGCGCGCTTAATCCTTGCGGTAAAACAAGCTTTGAATTTATTTCATTCAGCCAATTGATCAGGGGCTCTGATAAATAGACGATAGCAATCACGAGAATAATACTCTTCAGGACGGGGAACTGTTTGTAACGGAGAAAAACGGATGGTTTTCCGTCAAGCAGGAAAGCTACGATGAAAGGCGGTACAATAAAAAGTCCGATCGATTGAACCACCTGAAAAAACTTCAGCAATGTAACACCCTGTGGAGAAGTAAAATCAGTCAGGGCAACCTGCATCTGCTGAAGGCCCAACCCAAAAATCAGCCATCCTGCAATGAATCCGATGATGATGAAACTAAGGCCACAGACCAGGATTACAACGGCTGTAAATGCGATCTGGGTTGCTGCAGAGGATTCCCGAAGTGATTTTAGAAACATTCTTTTCGTTTTTTGCAAAGTTAATAATCCTCTTCAATCATCAATTGAAAATTAGAACACAGATGATACGGATGTAACGGATGACCACTGATTTAGCCTTAATCCCAAAGCCTGAATAAATCAGTATCTTTGCAGTTGAATTATAATTGTTTAAAAGTGAAGATTGGAAATCTTGAATTGGGGCATTTGCCATTGTTTCTTGCCCCGATGGAAGATGTGACTTATAAATCATTCCGCTACATGTGCAAGAAATATGGAGCGGACGTGATGTACACTGAATTTATATCCGCCGAGGCCCTGATCCGCGACGTGCAGAAAACCAGGAAGAAAATGACTCTTTTTGATTTTGACCGGCCCATCGCCATTCAGCTTTATGGAGCGAATATTGATTCGATGGTCGAGGCGGCTAAGGTGGCAGAGGAGGCCGGCCCCGATTTTATCGATATCAATTTCGGCTGTCCCATGAAAAAAATTGCCGGGAAAGGCGCAGGAGCAGGATTGCTTTGCGATTTGCCCAAACTGGTAAAAATGGCGGAGGAGGTAGTAAAAGCGGTAAAACTTCCGGTTACAGCCAAAACGCGGCTCGGCTGGGACCAGACCAACAAACCGATTGTCGGATTGGCCGAACAGCTGCAGGATGTGGGGATACAGGCTCTTGCAATTCACGGCCGTACCCGGAATCAGCTTTATACCGGCGATGCGGACTGGAGCCTTATTGCAGACGTCAAAAAAAACCAGAGAGTAAAGATACCAATTATCGGGAATGGCGATATTAACGGGCCTGTCAGGGCAAAGGAGTTCCTTGAAATGTCCGGAGTCGATGCCCTGATGATTGGGCGTGGTTCTATCGGCAGGCCCTGGATTTTTCAGGAGATCCGCCATTACCTTCAAACGGGCGAGCTTCTTCCCAATCCCAAAGTCTCCGAAGTGGTAGAAAACGTCAAGGAGCAACTGAAGCAGTCAGTCATGTGGAAAGATCAACCCAAAAGAGCGATCCTGGAGATGAGGAGACACTTTGTAAAATATTTTCCCAATCTCAGGGATTTCCGTGAATTGAGGATCCGGCTTCTGCAGACTGAAGATTTTGATCAGGTAAATTCAATACTGGACGAGATCGCAGATAAATACCACGAAGAGCGGGTTGATTATTCCAACGTCGGCCTGAAGTAAGCCCATATTGTTTTCTCCCGGAATAGAATTCGTTTAAAATCGGGTTATATCTGATCCGTACTTCCTGCGGACTTCCTGTTGACTTTCTGTTGACATTATGTTGAAATTTCAATAAAAAGTCAATAGATATTCTGCAAAATGTCTGAGTGAACACTGAAGATGACAGGAGGCGATTACGATTGGAAATTGATCCGGGGGTAAAGCCAACGAGCCGAATTTGTTTTTACTTTGAATTCAGGTCAAAATGATTGAACCAAGGCGTCAAATTTCATTAAAAACATAAAGCATATTAAAACAATATTTGCGAAATTTGACTGAATACGTGTACTATGTACGCCAGAAATTTAAAACTGAGGAGAAGGGAATCAAAGTATTATAAAACAATAAGGCTGAGGTTTTACGCGGAGCTGAACAGTTTTCTCCCCGTGGATCTTCGGCAGCGGGCTTTTGATTATTCCTTTCCGGGACCCATTACGGTTAAAGAGGTGATCGAATCGATGAAAATTCCTTTGTCGGAAGTGGATCTGATTCTTGTGAACGGCCGGGCGGTGGATTTCAATTACCCGGTGAATGATCTGGATTATATTTCCGTTTACCCTGTTTTTGAGCAATTTGACATTACTGAAATCTCAAAGTTACGAAAAACCCCGCTCCGTGTTTCTAAATTTATATTGGACTCCCATTTGGGGAAACTGGCAAAATATCTTAGGATGGCGGGGTTTGATACCCTTTACGAAAATAATTATTCAGATAATTCGATCCGGGAAATTGCCGCAAAACAGTCAAGAATTATTCTTACCCGTGACCGGGATCTTCTATCCTCAAGAAACGTGACGCATGGTTATTACATCAGGAATATAAATCCAAAAGAACAGATGGCAGAGGTTGTAGCAAAATTTGAACTTCGTACACAAATTAATCCTTTCACGAGATGCCTTATTTGCAATTCAGAACTTAAAGCTATTGATAAACAAGATGTTAATTCTGATGTTACTGAAGATACGAGGAAGATTTTCGATGAATTTTACCAGTGTTCTCATTGTCATAAAATTTACTGGAAAGGATCACATTATGAAAGGATGATGGAGTTTTTAAAATCGGTAGAATTATAGGGAAAATTTCCTCAATTTTTACCCTTGTAAAAAGCTGATTTCCAATTTGAATTATACATTCCTCAAATTACAAATTAATTTACAATAATTTAACATAGGAAATTTGCATTTCGGGGGTTTGGCTCCTTATATTTGTATTACATTTTTTTTCATAAGTTTAGGTTTAGTTAGGTTAGTTAGTTTGGTTAGTTTTAGTAAAAGGATGGATCCGCCCGGATCTGTCCTTTTCATTTATAGACACGAAAAGCGGGAAAGTTAGTTTAAGTCTTTTCGTTCGTTAGAGTTGGCTTGATATTCTCTGAAGTCATAAATTCAATCTAAAATACCAGATTTTAATTGTGAAGCCTCGATAATTAACCTTTATCGAAATTCAAAAAAAATTGCTTATTTTGATTCATTGTTATTAGTCTGAATTGATTGAAAATAAAAAGATATGAAAGAAAAACTACAAAAATTTATTTCTGATGTTGGAGATATTGAAACTGCAGCAATCATTCTTGATATTTCAACAACAACATTAAAGAAATACATTGATGGAAAAGTTATTGCAGAATCTTTTTATAAAAAGATTTCACCTGTTATTGATTCTCCTATGCAGGATTTACTTAAAATTCTTGCACTTAAAATTAAATATCTAAGGAATGATGTAAAGGAGCTGAATGAAAAAATTCATGAACTGAATATTGATAATTACAGATATGAGTTATCAAATGAGAAATATTTAAAAAATTTAAAGAAAGTAATTGAAAGTCCGTTAATTAGCTATATCAATTATTTCGGATATCGAGAAGACCCGATTCATCAACTTGAGGAAGCAATTGACAAACTGATAGCTGATGAAAAATATCCTCAGATATATCTTTATCATGCTTGTGAAAATTATGCGAAAGTATATGAATTATTCAGACCATTCCCAGTTTCAAGTCATGATTATTATCACGGGACTGTAACAATGATAGATGAGATTTACAAATTCATTTATGGTGTTTTATTTCGAATAGAACCTAAAGTTTTCTCAAGGGTGGTAATGTCTTCATACACTTATAGGGTTGAGAAAGAACCTTACCCTGAATTTAAATTTGAAGAAATAAATTGGTTGTTATTCAAAAAGAATTTAGGCAAGATCAGCAAAGCAATAAGAAATACTATGTTTCAGGAATCCATCAGACTATTTATTAATATCGGTAAAGACATTCCATATCAAATTGAAGATTTTATCAAAGATTATGTAAAAAGCTTTTTAAAAGATATAGCAGATAAAGAAATTGAAATTGAAACGAAGAATGGAAGAGCAATCGTTATTAAAGGAGAAAGAATGGTCTTTGAAAGTGAACACGAATTACGTTCAATATTGGAAAATAAAAAGAGATTGAATACGTAAAATTTTTGGTCATGATACCTATCGAGACGGTTGCTGGTTATTTTTGGTTGATAACTTTGATTTCTCCTTAACCGGGAAAAGCGTATCTTTTGCTACCTTTGGCCTTATTGTTTTTAACCTGAATTTAATGATCACCAAACAAGCCTTAGGCAGCACCCTCTTTGGGATGGCCGATATTTTAAGGGATAAAGTTGAAGATTACAAAGCTTATATCCTTTCCCTTCTGTTTTTTAAACGGCTCTCGGATAATTTCACATGGGAGAGTGATATGAAATTTGCAGAAGCTGAAAAGGAGTACGTTAAGCTGAATGCGAAACAGATCCAAAAAATCATCGCGGATGCTCATGATTTTAAAATCCCGGAGGGTTGTTTCTGGAAAGATGTGCGCGAGGCTCCCTTGGATAAAAAGAATGAAAAACTTCATTTAGCGGTAAACGGCATTGCAGATGCAAATCCTGCTTTAAAAGGGGTTATCAATACCGTTCGATGGAATGAACCTGCCCCCGATGGATCCGGCAGTAAAAGGCTGAATCCTGAAGTCCTGTCGCTTCTGGTGAGTTATCTCGATGCCGTTGACCTGAGCAATAAAAATGCTTCTGTTGATGTATTGGGCGATGCCTATGAATACCTGATCAAACGCTTTGCTGACGAGAATAAAGGAGGGACTACAGCAGGTCAGTTTTATACTCCGCAGGAAGTTGTAGATATTATTGTACGGTATTTAAAACCTCAAAAAGGAAATACGGTGTATGACCCAACTTGCGGATCGGGCGGGTTCCTGATTAATGCAGCCAAGTATTGCAGAGAAAATTACAATGATTCAAAAGCGATCCGTATTTACGGGCAAGAGGATGTCTGGAACACCTGGGCTATCTGTAACATCAACATGATCCTCCACGGATTGGATGCGCAGATCAAAAAGGGGGATACCCTCAAAGACCCCAAGTTTTTTGAAGATGACAATGAACTTTCGATCAGGAAGTTCGACCTGGTGATGGCCAATTTCCCTTTTTCACAGGAGAACTGGTGGAAAAACGGCGAACCCAAAAAGGATGCGAAAGGGAAGATCATCAATAAGAAAGACGGCTCCCCTCAACTGGAATACGACGGGAAGAACTTTACTGACCCCTATGAAAGGTTTATCTACGGGGTCCCGCCATTTTCGAATGGGGACTTTGCCTTTCTGCAGCATATTGTCGCCTCGATGAATGAGACGGGTAAAGCCGGAGTTGTATGTCCGCAAGGAGTATTGTTCAGGGGCCAGCCGGAGAAAACGGAAGAGGAAGACGGGCAAAAGCGCAAAGCAGATGACGAGTACCAGATTCGACGGGGATTTTTGCAGGGAATTGTTGACATTAACGGTCAGCATACCCAAATGGTCAATATCATCGATGCCATTATTGTATTGCCCGGGAATCTCTTCTATGGAACCACTATTCCCGGCGCTATTCTTTTCTTCAACAGGAATAAACCGGAACACCGAAAAGACAAGGTGCTGATGATTTATGCCGCCAAAGAGGGCTGGTATAAAGAAGAACCAAACATGAATACCCTTCAGCCGCATGATATGTTGAGAATCAGCACCATTTTGGAAAGCTGGGGCGAATTATCCGCAGCTGAAGAATGGATCGGCGCTCAAAAGTCAAGGCTCTACAACCTGATCCAGGAAAGGCTTGACTATAAAATGAGTGAAATTGAGGAGTATTACGAGGAAGACCTGAAGATTAAAACTGAAAAGCTTAACAAAGCCCGTCAGACCGTTACAGAAAAAAAGCGTCGTTATCAAAAGCCAACGAAATCAGAGGAAAGGAACCTTGAGATGGCTCAAAATAACCTGGATAAACTTTTAAAAGAGAAAGAAACCCGGATACAGGTCGAAAACGAGCAGGCAGAATCGGAGCGCGGCGCTATCTGTGCTGTAGAGAAAGAGCTGCTCGAAATGCTGCAAAGCCCCGAGCTGCGGAAGCGTTATTTCTCTGTAGTGGATATGGCAGAACTGGAAGAAAACGAGTTTAATCTTAATATTCCAAGGTACGTGGACACCTTTGAACCGGAAGAGGAGATTGATTTAAAAGAGGCGATTGAAGATTTTAAAAAACTTCAACTCTTGGAAAAGAATGCAGACAAGATGTTAACCCAATTTCTAAAATTCTAAGATGGAAAATATTGGGCAACATATAACACAGTATATTAAAGGAAAAGTTCCAAAGCAATTGTTTGAAGAATTTTCCGAAAATTATATTCCATATTTATCACCTGATTATTTAAGAGGTAAAGCAAAACCTGAATTTTGGACGCCACCAAATGGGAAAACCGTTTTTGTGGAGGAAGGAGAAGTAATTGTTCTTTGGGATGGGAGTAATGCAGGTGAAGTCTTTGTTTCAAAAAGAGGGATTTTAAGCTCAACCATGGTCAAATTAGAATTTAATGATACTCTAATTGACCGTAAATATTACTTATATTCTTTTCAGTTTTTGGAATATATTTTAAAAGCGAAAACAGCTGGATCAGGTATTCCTCACGTTGATAAGGGAATAATAAAGAATCTGAATTTTTTCAAGCCACCTAAACATGAGCAATCTGCTATCGCTTCTTTAATTTACAAAGTAGATGAAGCCATTTTAGCGGCTGGAAACAGCATCAAAGCAGCCGAGAAGCTCAAAAAAGCGCTGATGCAAAACCTGCTAACAGGGAAACTTAAACCTGATGGGACCTGGAGAAAGGAAGATGAGTTTAAAGCAATAGAAAAATATGGCGCTGTACCATTACATTGGAAATTTGGTAAACTTGGAGATATTGCTGAGATAATAGCCGGACAATCACCAACTGGAGACACTTATAATGAAGAAGGGAAGGGAATGCCAATGTTAAATGGTCCGACAGAATTTACAGATTATTACCCGACACCAATTCAATACACAACTAAACCAACGAAGATTTGCAAGGTTGGAGATATTCTATTTACTGTGAGAGGATCCAGTACGGGGAGGATGAATTTTGCGGACCAAGAATACTGTATTGGTAGAGGAATCGCTGCAATAAGAGCAAATGAAGATTCAGACATTGATTTTCTGTATTACACATTAATCAGAATTGCACATATAATCTTAGCTGAGGCCAAAGGTTCCGGATCCACCTTTCCAAATGTTAATCGAGGTGAGTTAATGAAAAAGAAAATTATCTATCCAATTTTAAAAAATGAACAAGCTGAAATAGGAAAGAGAATAAGGTCAATAGAGAATAACATTCGATCGAAGCAATTCAAAATACATTCACTTCAGCGTCTCAAAAAATCGCTAATGCAAAATCTCTTAACAGGGAAAGTGAGGCTTTCGGGAGAATTAATTAACCAATTGCAAGAGAATAGTTAAAAATATAATTTACATTTGCTGTTAATTATAAATGATGTATCTTTGTAATGGAAATCAAGTTCAGCGATAAGAAGCTTGAAAAGATAGTCAACGATGATAAAAAGCTGTTGAAAGAGTTTGGGCAAATCAGGGCTGCAATCATCAGGCGCAGACTGACTCAGCTCGAAGATGCAACATCACTTGAAGATGTGAGGTCTTTGCCGGGCAAATGGCATGAACTTACAGGTGACAGAAAAGGGCAATGGGCCTGCGACCTTGATCAACCCTACAGGCTGATTTTCAGACCACAGGAGAAGCCTATCCCTACAGATGAACATGGTAAATATATTTGGATCGAAATAAAAGGAGTTGAAGTAACAGAGATTACAAACTACCATAAAGAAAAGTAAGCCATGACAATAATCAATCAATATTTTCCACAATCAAGACCACACCCTGGAGAAACACTCTCCGAAAAACTTGAAGAAATGGGCATGGGTCCCAAAGAATTTGCCCTGCGCACGGGTAAACCGGAAAAAACCATTACTGCCGTTCTGAAGGGTGAAAGCTCCATTACTCCGGATATGGCCGTACAGTTTGAAAATGTAACACGCATTCCCGCGCATTTCTGGCTTAACAGCCAACGCCATTACGATGAATACAAAGCGCGCGAAAGACGAAAAGAAATCCTGAAGGAGAGTATATCCTGGATGAAAGAATTTCCAATTGCCGACATGATTAAGAAAGGGTGGATCGGGAATTTAAAAACATTGGAAGAAAGAACGGCAGCACTCTTAGCCTTCTTTGGCTTTTCGTCGCACACTGCCTGGGAAAATTACTACTTTGATCAGCAGCTTAAAGTTGCCTTCCGAATTTCTCTTGCCTGTACAAGAGAACCACATGCACTTTCAGCATGGCTGAGAAAAGGTGATTTGCAAGCCTTGGAATTAAAAGCGCCTGATTATGATGAAAGGAAATTTAAATCCAATCTTTCCAAAATTAAAGACGTAATGGCTGATCAGCCAGATGATTTTTTCAGTCTCCTTCAGAATTTATGCCTTGAGGCGGGGGTAAAGGTTGTACATACACCTTGTTTGCCCAAAGCGCCTATCAGCGGCTCCACACGTTGGTTAAATGAGGGTATTCCATTGATTCAGTTGTCAGGGCGCTACAATCGCAATGACAGCTTCTGGTTTACCTTTTTTCACGAGGCAGGACATATTATTTTGCATGGTAAAAAAGATATTTTCCTGGAGAATATAGAGTACACGGACAAAGATCTTGAAAAGGAAGCACAGGCTGATGAATTTGCCGAAAAATGGACATTTTCGAAAGAGCAGGAAGCTGAATTGCTGCAACTATTTCATATAACAGAGGCAGACGTTATTGATTTTGCAAAGAAATACAGTACACACCCTGCAATGATTGTAGGAAGGCTGCAAAAGACAGGGAGGATCCATTATGCGACGGGAAGAAATTTAATTGTACCGATTGATTTAAATTAAAGAAAATGCCACCAAGACTCTAAATCACAGAGCTTCACAAAGTGATTTTTTCTTGGTGAACCTTGGAGTCTTGGAGCTTTGGTGGCAAAAAACCAATTTACAGGATTAAGATTAGAAAGAATATTCTGTATCCAAAGGCACAAAAAGTAGTTGTATCATTTTGATCTATAAATATTACATGCCTCCGGCATTGAGTATTAGGGAATTTAAAAATATATTGAAACATTACATTTAACCTAATCAATTAAATTGTATGGGCAATCTATCAGAACTTAAAGGAGTCGAAAAACCTGTAACTGAATGGCTCAGTAAGATGGGCTGGACATTCAAATCAAATGACGATCTGAAATGCTACAACCGTCCTTTTTCAAATCCGGTGATCGAGCCGATCCTGATAGAAAGAACAGCCCTGATCAATCATATTCCTGAAAAGGTTGCAAAACAGGCGGTGGATCAGCTTCTACATCACCTGAATAATAATTCTCCCATTCTTGGCAATGAGCTTTTTCTTGAAAAACTGGCAGGCCATGTAACGATTTCAGTTGAAAAGGATGATATCGATGTACATTTTATTGATTTCGGAGATATCCGGAACAACGATTTCATTGTAACCAATCAGTATTGGGTACAGGGCTTCAAACTGGTAAAAACAGACATCGTACTGCTGGTAAACGGTATCCCTCTGGTACCAATCGAAGCAAAGCAACGGGCCAGAAAAGGAACCAACTGGATGGAAGGAGTCGTTCAGTTCTCCACTTACGAACAGCGCGCAGACAAGCTTTTCATGTGCCATGCATTTGGAGTTGCCTGCAATGGACGTATTGCAAAATACGGGATTCCCGGAGCCTCCTCTTCCTACTATGCTGAATGGAAAAGCACTGTTTTGGAAACTAATCAGCATAATCCCATTTTAGATCCTTTAAATGATCTTTGCCGCACCTACCTTGATCCAAAAGACGGCCTTTGGAATTTTGATGTGGAGCGGTTACCAAATGGTGAATTTTTGGAGCGCATGAAGCTTGGAATTATCGGCTTATTACAGCCGGCAAGAGTATTGGATATTCTTAAAAATTTCATTGTATTTGAACGCAGCGAAGGGAAAATCATAAAGAAAGTAGCGCGTTACCAACAGTTGAGAGCTGCCAATAAAATTGCTGACCGGGTAATTAGCACCGATTTAAAACAGGGGGTCATCTGGCATACGCAAGGATCGGGAAAGAGCCTAACCATGCTTTTCACGGCTTATAAACTACTGCTGAGCAAAGAACTGAAAGATCCCACCATCTATATCGTCGTGGACCGGAAAGACCTTCGCGAACAGATTGGCGGGACATTCGACGATTGCATATTCCCCAACTCAAGGTCTGTGAACAGCATCGGCGATTTAAAACATATCATAAAGAACGCCCCTTCGGGAGTGTTTATAACTACTATACAGAAATTCAGGGAATTGGGAAGCATTGAAGATGATCGCGAAAACATTATCATCCTCATTGATGAAGCCCACCGGACTGAATTTGGAGATTTCCAGATTGAATTAAAAAATGTTCTGCCCAATGCCAAACGCTTTGCATTTACGGGAACCCCGATCCCCAAAGTACATCAGGAGTTCGGGGTTAAAAAAGAAAGCGGGGAATATGAACATTACCTGGATAAATACGGGATACAGGATTCAATCGATGATGGGGCAACCGTTCCGATCCGTTATACTTTCGGGCCACAGGAATGGTTCCTTGATAAAGAAAAGCTGAAACAGGGTTATGAAGAAATAACCGCCGAGCTTAATGAAGAAGAGAAACGTCTGGTGGAAAAACGGGTCCAGCCATGGAAAGAGTTTCTGAAACATCCTGAGCGGATAGAAGTTCTTGCTAAAGATATAGCCTCCGATTTCCGCGAATCAGTGGAACCACAGGGATATAAAGCCCAGGTCGTAGCCTGCTCTAAAGAGGCTTGTGTATTGTATTACAATGAACTTTTAAAATATTTTGATCCCTCTGAAATAACAATTATCTTCTCCACAGGGGCTTATGAAGATAGTGAACGTTATCAGTTATTCGTTGATCACTATAAAGATGATGTTGAACGCAAAAAACTGATCAGTCAGTTCAAACGAAGGATTACGGCTGAAGAAAATAAACTGGGCAATAATTTGAAGATCCTGATCGTCTGCAATATGCTTTTAACCGGTTTTGATGCGCCCGTTGAACAGACCATGTATCTTGACAGCCCCATCCGTGACCATAACCTTCTTCAGGCAGTGGCCCGCACCAATAGGCCATACGATGACAATATATCCAAACTTTCGAAGGAATTTGGACGGATAGTTGATTATATCGGGATCTTTCAGAATTATAAGGAGGCATTAAACTATGATCCTGAAGACATCGGAGAATTCGAAGATGTTGACAGCCTTGTTGAAACCTTTCCCAAGGTGTTGGATGCAGCTTTTGAACCTTTCGCTGAAATAGAACTGGAGGACAGTTATGAATGTTCCATGCAAATTGTCAGAAAACTGACAGAGATCGATCATGGCAAATTTGAAAACTCATTCAGGGAAGTGGTTCAGCTTTGGGAGGCTCTTTCGCCACATGCCGGATTAAGGGAATACAAGCTGAAATATCAATGGCTGAATGAGATTTATGAAATCTATCTCGAAGAATTTAAACGAGTTGATTTTGATGCTGAGGTCTATGCCGCAAAAACACGTAAACTGATCCAGGAATCATCGAGACTGATCAACTTCAAAGGGCACCTGCCTGAGATAAAAATTGATTCAGATTATCTGAATAAACTGAAAGAGATTAAACTCAGTCCTTCTGATAAAGCCGAAAAGATCATCCGTGACATCGAAACCGTGATCCGCAGAAACGAGTTGAACAGCGCTGTATACGTTGATTTTCAGAACCGGCTTGATGAACTGATCAAGCGAAAACAAAATGAAAGCCTTGCATTGGAGGAGATACTGAAAAGGTTGAGCGAACTTTATACCGAGTTGGACGATGTTGCCTCTTTGCCCCAAAGGATGGGGTTTAATGACAAAGGGACCTTCGAAATATTCACCCTGATAAAAAACGTGTCTGATGGTAACTTCAATGAAGAGCTGACCAGGGATTTTGTCAGGGAACTGTTGGAAACAAAAATAAACAGGAAAATTTACATCGGTTGGCAGGATATTCCAAGAGAACTGGAGCGGCTGAAAGTAGATGTTGAACTTTTTGCAGCATCGGATAAATATGAAAACCTTAGAATTGATGAACATTCAGAACTGATGGAAAGAATTATGAATGCCATCGTTCAGAATTACAGTCTTGAATAAATGCAGATTCCCGAAAAATATGTACTGATTCAGAAAGAAGTTAAACATGCGCGGATTCGTGTTGACGAAGATGGGACTGTCCGTGTTTTAATACCTTTCTCCTTTACCCAGGATGATGTTGATGCGCTCCTTCTGAAAAAATCAAAATGGATAGCAAAGCATCAAAAATATTTCGGAGAAAAAACAAAGATACAGCTCAACCGCAATCAATTGCTCTTGTACGGCAACCGGTACAGTTATTTTTATGATTCTACCTTTGACCATAAAATAGTAGTTGACCATGAGCACAAGACGATACGGGCCAAAAGAAATCTTCTGGATCCTGCAGTCCAGCAAAAATGGTTAAAAGGAGAAGCAAAAAAATACCTGAGCGAAAGAGTTGCCGAACTATCTGAAAAGCTTAACTTTCAATATAACAGGCTCTACATTCGCAACCAGCGTAAAAAGTGGGGCAACTGCTCAAAAGAAAAAAATATCTCTTTGAACTGGAGGCTGATCAAAGCGCCATTTTTCGTGAGCGATTACCTGATTGTACATGAATTAATCCATACCGCAGTAATGAATCACACAGCAAAATTCTGGACAATACTGAAATCGCATTATCCGGATTATAAGGATGGGATCAGGTGGCTGGAGAGGTATGGAAACAGTTTGTGAGAATTTCATCATTTAAGAGTTTATCTAATTATTATTACGAATTGGACTTATAAATCCTTTATTTCGTAATTTCGTAGTTTCGTAATTTGTGGTATTGTTTATGTTTAACATTTTTTAATAATATCATTCGTTTGCAAATAACGGAAAACACTATTTTCGTAACCGTTTTTTAAAACTATACATCATCAATAATCTAAGGGATTATGAATCAAACATTGGATATCAGAGAATTGAATGAGCGAATTCAACGGGAGAGTTCTTTTCTTGATCTCATCAACATGGAAATGAATAAGGTGATTGTCGGACAAAAGCACCTTGTGGAAAGTCTTCTGATCGGATTATTATCCGATGGGCATATACTTTTGGAAGGGGTGCCCGGACTTGCCAAGACTTTGGCCATTACGACCCTGGCACAAACACTGGATGCCAAGTTTGCCAGAATTCAGTTTACTCCTGACCTTTTGCCGGCCGACCTTTTAGGAACAATGATTTACAGCCAGAAGAATGAAGAATTTATAGTCAAAAAAGGCCCTATTTTCACCAATTTTGTTTTGGCAGATGAAATAAACCGTGCTCCTGCCAAAGTTCAATCCGCCTTATTGGAAGCTATGCAGGAAAGGCAAATCACCATCAGCGATCATACTTACAAACTTGAAAATCCCTTCCTTGTAATGGCCACGCAGAATCCCATTGAGCAGGAAGGCACTTACAGGCTTCCGGAAGCTCAGGTAGACCGGTTCATGCTGAAAGTGGTTCTTAATTACCCGAAAAAGGAAGAAGAAAAAGCAATCATTCAGCTTAACCTTCGCAAGGAATTTCCAAGAGCCAATCCTGTGATCAGGCCGGAGGATATCATTAAGGCCAGAAATGTGGTTAAGGATGTTTACATGGATGAGAAGATCCAAAACTATATTGTAGATATCGTTTATTCAACACGCGAACCCGAAGCACACGGCCTGGCGAAATTCAAGGAAATGATCACTTACGGGGCTTCTCCACGTGCCTCAATATCTCTGGCCCAGGCAGCCAAATCGTATGCCTTTATCAAGAGACGTGGGTACGTGATTCCCGAAGATATCCGTGCAGTATGTCATGACGTAATGCGGCACAGGATAGGCCTCAGTTATGAAGCAGAAGCCAATAATCTGACCTCGGAAGAAATTATCAGTGAAATATTGAATACGGTTGAAGTACCTTAGAGAATTACGAATTAGGAATTACGAATTAGGAATTGGTTCACAGTGATTAATTACGAATTAGGAATTACGAATTACGAATTGGCACATTCATTAATTCTTAATTCATAATAAGAGAATGAGGTAATTAGGTTGGTTTTGAGGGCTATTGGTGTGTAACTAAGGTTAAAAAAATAACATGAATAAGGTTGAAAAGCAAGATTGACCATTTACCATTAATTCGTAATTCATAATTCATAATTCGTAATTCAAATCGTAATTCGTAATTCGTAATTCGTAATTAATTTAAAGTGGAAGCATCAGACCTTTTAAAGAAAGTCAGGAAGATTGAAATAAAGTCAAGGGGGCTTTCGCGCAACATTTTCGCGGGAGAGTACCACAGCGCCTTTAAGGGAAGAGGTATGGCCTTCAGTGAGGTACGTGAGTACCAGTACGGTGATGATATCAGAAATATCGACTGGAATGTGACTGCACGCTACAACCGTCCTTTTGTAAAGATCTATGAAGAAGAGCGGGAAATGACCGTTATGCTTCTGATAGACGTCAGCGGATCGGGAAATTTCGGCACTTCGGTCAAAATGAAAAGAGATGTTATCACTGAAATTGCCGCTATACTTTCCTTCTCAGCCATCTCAAACAATGACAAGATTGGCGTCATATTCTTCTCGGATAGGATAGAAAAATTCATCCCACCTAAAAAAGGGAGTACACATATTCTGAGGATCATCTCCGAATTGCTGGAATTTAAGCCCACTTCCCGAAAAACAGATATCGAAGGGGCTCTCCGCTACCTTACCAACGCCATGAAAAGAAGGGCCACTGTATTTGTGATCTCGGATTTTCTGGTTGATATCCCTTCCCTGGAGCAATCGCTTTCCATCGCCAACAATAAGCATGACGTTGTAGCGCTGCACATTTACGACGAGCGCGAAAGGGAACTGCCCGATGTCGGGATGGTAAAACTGAAAGATGCTGAAACAGGAGAATATCTTTGGGTGGACACTTCCAGTAAACAGGCGAGAGAGGCTTATGCCAAATACTGGATATCCAAGAAGAAAAAACTTGACAATCTTCTGTCTAAAATCGGACTGGATTATATCAGCATCGGCAATCGCGAGGACTACGTTAAGTCGCTTGTAGCTCTTTTTAAGAGGAGGGAACGTAAATTATGAACAGACCAAGTAAAATATTGCTCAATATTTCTCTTTTCGTTCTCTGCTTCACCGGCAGCCTGATTTCGTACGGACAGGAAGTAAAGCTGAGAGCAGAAATAGAAAAGGACACGATATGGCTCGGGGACCAGATTCATTTATCCATCCTGGCAGAACAGCCTGCTGGAGCAAAACTGGTTTTTCCACAAGTGCCCGATTCAATTTCCGGGAAAATAGAAGTATTAAAAAAATCAGGCATTGATACCACCAAAATAAACGGGAACCTCCTTCGTCTGAAGCAGACGTATGTAATCACCTGTTTTGACAGCGGGCCGCATATCGTACCACCGTTCCGCATTAAAGTTCAATCAGGCACGCTGAATGATACCCTTAAAACAAATCCGCTGAGCTTATTTGTCAAATTGCCCCAGGTAGATTTGAAACGAGGTCCTGCCGATATCAAAAAGCCATTTGCTGCTCCTGTTATTTTTAAGGAGATCGCTCCCTGGGTACTCGGGATTATCCTCGCACTGGCATTGATCTTTTTGGTTATTTATGCTATTAGCCGAAGCCGTAAGCATAAACCGCTGTTTCAGCGTCCGGAGAAACCTAAATTGCCTCCTCATGTGATTGCGTTGCAGGATCTGGATAAGTTAAAAGAAGATCAGCTATGGCAGCATGATAAGGTAAAAGATTACTATACACGGCTAACTGACATTATCAGAAATTATATTGAAGGTCGTTTCGAACTATCAGCAAAGGAAAAAACCACCTTTGAGATTGTTTCAGCCTTTGTGCAACGGAAGGATCTTATTGATGATATCTCCATGAAAAATCTCAGGGAGATATTAGAGCTTGCAGATCTGGTAAAATTCGCCAAATTGATGCCGCTTCCTGATGATAATCATTCATCGCTTAACGATGCGTATCAGTTTGTCCAGCGTACAACGATCGAGGAAAAACAGGAGCCTCAAAAGCCTGCAGAAAAAAAAGAAGAAATGGTTGAAGATTTAAGCAATAAAGAGAAAAACGTCGGCCATGAATAGCATCGTATTTGCCAAACCTCATGTATTGTACCTATTACTGGGATTAATTCCAATAATAGTCTGGTACGTATTCCGCAATAAAAAGTCACAGGCAAGCATCCGGATTTCCAGCCTCGAGGGATTCAAGAAAGTCCAAAAGACCTGGAAACATGTTTTGCGACACGTGGTTTTTGCACTGAAATTAGCCGTTATAGCCCTGGTTATAGTATGCCTTGCCAGGCCCCAGTCGTCCAACAGCTGGCAGAACCAGACGATTGAAGGTATTGACATTGTCATTGCCCTCGATATTTCAAGCTCAATGCTTGCGCGGGATTTTCATCCTGATCGTATTGAAGCGGCCAAAAATGTAGCCACTGAATTTATCTCCGGCAGGGAATATGATCGCATTGGATTGGTCGTGTTTTCAGCTGAAAGTTTCACACAATGTCCGCTGACCACTGACCATGCAGTATTGATCAATCTTTTGAGGAATGTCCAGAGCGGGTTGATAGAAGACGGGACTGCCATAGGTCTTGGATTGGCCAATGCCGTTTCAAGGCTGAAAGACAGCGAGGCCAGGAGCAAGGTGGTTATTCTTTTGACGGATGGAGAGAACAACAGGGGAGAAATTGCCCCGGTTACTGCTGCAGAGATCGCTAAAACTTTCGGAGTCAGGGTTTATACGATCGGAGTGGGCACGGAAGGCATGGCGCCTTATCCTGTTCCGACCCCTTTCGGCATTCAGATGCATGACATTGAAGTAAAAATTGATGAACCGACCTTGCAGGACATTGCAAAGATCACAGACGGAAAATATTTCAGGGCCACGGACAATAAAACCCTGGCTGCCATTTATAAAGAAATTGACCGGATGGAACGTTCAAAAATTGAAAACAGAGAATATTCAAAGAAGACTGAGGAATATCAACGGTTTGCGATACCTGCTTTGATATTATCGCTGCTTGCGCTTGCATTACAAACAGCAGTATTCCGATATATTCCATGATAAAAATGGTTAATAATTAATAATTAATGGTTAACGTAATTCGTAATTGGTAATTCGTAATTCATAATTCATAATTCGTAATTCTTATTTATGGATTCTTTTAGATTTGCACATCCTGCGTATTTTTATTTGATGCTGGTGATTCCGGTTTTACTGGTATTTTTTATCATCTCCAGAATCATCCGAAATAAATCGTTAAAAAGATTTGGCGATATAGATCTTGTAACGCAGCTAATGCCCAGCGTGTCCATGGGACGGCCAGTTTTAAAATTTCTTTTGTGGATGTTAGTTTTAACGCTGATTATAACTGCACTTGCCCAACCCCAATTTGGTTCAAAATTACTGACTGAAAAAAGGAAAGGAATAGAAATTATTATTGCATTGGATGTTTCAAACAGTATGAAAGCTGCAGACATCAAGCCCGACAGGCTTGAAAGGGCCAAACGGGCGATCGCACAGCTCACGGAACGGCTGCGCAATGATAAAATAGGTTTGATTGTATTTGCCGGACAGGCTTACGTGCAGCTTCCTATAACGACGGATTACACTTCCGCCAAATTATTTCTGGATGCTATCTCAACGGAAAGTGTGCCGGTGCAGGGGACAGCCATCGGGGCTGCGATTAACATGGCCGCGAAATCTTTTACTCCCAATTTCGAGGGAAGCAAAACCATTGTGGTCATTACCGATGGAGAAAATCACGAAGATGATGCCGTGGGCGCTGCCAAAGCCGCGAATGAAGAACATATCACGGTCAATACCATTGGGATGGGGTCACCTCAGGGAGCGCCGATACCTTCAGGTTCAGATTTTCTCAGGGATAAAAACAATACGGTCGTTGTGACCAAATTGGATGAAAAAATGCTTGCAGAAATTGCCACTGCAGGAGGAGGAACCTATGTCAGGGCCAACAATACCGAGATAGGCCTTAACAGCTTATTCAACGAAATAGAGAGAATGGAAAAGTCAGAAATTAATACGCGTCAATATTCAGAGTATAACGATCAGTTCCCTCTCTTCCTTTCGTTAGCGCTGGCCTTCATCGTTCTTGACTTCATGATTCTTGACAGGAGAAATAAATATTTCCGTAATTTCAGGTTATTTGGTAAAGAAAAATGAGAAAAATATTATTCATAGCAATTGTGATATGGTTTTCCTTGCCGGCTTTTTCCCAGAAAGAGCGAAAGTTTGTCCGTAGGGGGAATAATTATTTCGAGGAAGGATTAAAAGATACGGCGAAACTTGATACCATTTCTTTTGGAAAAGCAGAAGTGGCTTACCGGAAAGCTTTACAAATAAAGCCACAGGATTTTCACTGGAATTTCAATCTTGCTGACGCAATTTACAAACAAAAGAAAGCAGAAGAGGCTGCTTCGGAATTTGAGAAACTGGCCGATAAGGCAGAAAAGCCTCTCGAAAAATATGCAGCGTATCATAATCTGGGGAATTCTTTATTGCAGCAAAAGAAATTCGACCCAAGTATCGAAGCTTATAAAAAAGCCCTGAGAATAAACCCCAATGATCCTGAGACGAAATATAATCTTGCTTATGCCATGAAAATGAAAAAGGAAGAGGAAAAGCAGAAGCAAAAACAAAACAAGGACAATAAAGATAAGAACAAGGACAAGAATAATAAAGATAAGAACCAGGATAAAGACCAGAACAAGGATCAGAATAAAGACCAAAACAAAGATAATCAAAACCAGGATCAGAAACAGAATCAGCAGAACAAGCCTCAGCAGAACAAGATTTCAAGACAGAATGCTGAACAAATGCTGCAGGCACTGGAAAATGATGAGAAGCAAACCCAGGAAAAGGTAAAAAAAGTCCAGGCATTGCAGGCACAAAAGTCTACTGTTGAAAAGAACTGGTAAAGAAATATATTGAAAGGAATATTTAAATAATTTAGTCAGATTATTTGAAGAATAGTAATACTACCATGAAGATTAGGAAACTCTATCTTTTTATACTTCTATTTATGTTCGGCATCAATGGATTTGCCGAACAGGTTACTTTTACCATGGAGGCTCCACGTGTAGTCGAACTCGGAGAACAATTCAGGTTATCATTTTCAGTCAATGCAAAAGGGCAAAACCTCAAACTGCCTGAATTATCAGATTTTGATGTCCTGATGGGGCCTTCCACTTCTACCAGCTCCTCCTTCTCGATTATAAATGGGGTAAGTTCCCAATCTGTAAATTACGGATATCTCTTTGTTTTAAGAGCTAAAAAAGCCGGTAAATTTACGATAAGTCCTGCATCCATTAATGTGAATGGAAGTCAGTTTACTTCCAACAGTGTGACAATCGAAGTTGTCAAAGGTTCTGCCAAACCTTCCGGCGGAGGAAATGATGAACCTGCTGCTAAAGTTGGATCAGTTCCGAAATCTGATCTGTTTGTAAAAGTGATTCTTGACAGAAGAAGCGTTTACAAAGGAGATCATCTGATAGCCACTATCAAGATATATTCGAAGGTTAACCTCAATGGTTTTGAAGACATTACGCTCCCCAATTTTGAGGGATTCTGGGCACAGGATATAGAATTGCCTCAACAGATTAACCTGCAGAGGGAAACTCTCAACGGAGAAATATACAATGTGGGGACCCTGAAGAAAACAATACTATTTCCTCAACAAACGGGCAACATTACGATAGCGCCGGTTAAAATTGATTGTATCGTTCAGCAAAGGGTCCGGCGTTCCGGCAGTTTCTTTGATGACTTCTTTGATAGTTTTGCCAATGTTAAAGCCACGGTTGTTAGCGATCCTGTTACGGTTTCCGTAAATTCCCTGCCCTCCTCTCCTGCCAACTTTTCAGGTGCAGTCGGAAGGTTTGATCTTAGTTCCTCCATCACCAACACCAGTGTTAAAGAAAACGATCCTGTCACTATAAAACTGGACGTGAGAGGCACCGGAAATATTAAATTAATCAATCCTCCCAAAATACAATTACCGCCTGATTTTGAGGTTTATGACCCTAAAACAACGAGCAATTTTACTGCAACTTCAGCGGGAGTAAACGGGTCGATCTCATTTGAATACCTTTTCCTTCCGAGGAATGTAGGCGATTATACCATACCTCCTGTTGATTTCGTTTACTTTGACCCCTCCGCGGGTAAATATGTAACGAAATCGACTCAGGAATTCAAAATCCGTGTGGCAAGGGGCGAAGGGTCAAAGAATATTATGAGCGTTTCTTCCAAGGAGGATGTAAAAATGCTTGGCAAGGATATAAGATTCCTGAAACAAGGAGCCATCCAGCTCAAACCAAAAGGATATGTTTTCTTCGGCAGTTTAAATTTCTATCTCCTGTATTTAGGTGGGATTGCCGCCCTGCTGGCGCTTTATCTGTTCAATCAGAAACGTATTCGTGAGAATGCCAATATCGCCCGGCTAAAGAACAAAAAAGCGAATAAAATCGCTTTAAAGAGATTGAAAGATGCCAATCTCTACCTTAAAAAGGGCACTGCCGAGAAATTCTATGAATCCATTACCAAAGCATTCTGGGGATACTTAAGCGACAAACTTACGATTCCGGTTGCGGAATTGACCAGGGAGAGCGCTTCTGCTGCTTTGGAACAACGCAAAGCATCTGCAGAAGTTATCACGGGACTTATGCATATTCTGGACACTTGTGAGTATGCAAGATTCGCCCCCGGAGGAGGATCTGAAAAAATGCATGAACTGTATGATGAAGCCACTGATGTAATGAGCCAGATGGAAAAAGAGATAAAATGAATTGGATCATGAGAACGAAAATTTTAAAATATTGTCCTTTCTTATTTGCCTTCCTGGTAGTCAAGGGAGTATCAGCTCAACCAGCAGCATTGCAGGATTCTTTGGCACAAGCCGCAAAATTTTACAATTCAGGCAAATACAATGAAGCTGTCAGAACCTACGAAAATGTCCTGACGCGGGGTTTTGAATCTCCTGTTCTCTATTTTAACCTGGGGAACGCTTATTATAAAGCCGGCAATTCGACCTATGCAATACTCAACTTTGAAAGGGCGAAGAAATTATCCCCCAATGATGAGGATATCAGCTATAACCTGGATATGGCCCGCAAGAAAATAGTTGATAACATTGTAACTCTCCCTCAACCGGGATTCCTTGCATGGTGGAAACAGCTGATCAGCATTCGCAGCGCCGATCAATGGGGAGTGCATAGCATGATTGCCTTCTTTATTTTCCTTGCTCTGTTTGGATTATTTCTTTTCTCGGGGACAGCCCGCGTTAAAAAACTGGCATTCTGGATTTCTGTGGCCGCCATCTTTTACAGTGCTGTAACATTTTCATTCGGAAATGAAATGAGGAAGAGGCTTCTTAAACCCAATTCAGCGGTTATCACCGAAAGAAGCGTCAGGGTCAAAGGATCCCCCAGCGAGACGGGCACCGAACTTTTCATCATTCATGAAGGATTAACTGTTCAATTAACCGATCAGCTCGGTGACTGGATAGAAATCAGGCTGCCCGATGGGAACAAGGGTTGGGTGAAAGAGGCAACCATGACGAAGATTTGAGGAAAATTAATGATTAATGGTTAACGGTTAATGGTTAATCATTTATCCATTTCCCATTTTCAATTATCAGAAACTGTTTAAATTTTATTTTTAGTTCTATTAATGCAGAGATTCCTCATTCCGCTTCGCTGCATTCGGAATGACACCGGTGATGGCAAAGGGGTGATGAGGGGCGGCTCCGCCGCCCCTCATCACCCTAATCCTTCAAACAAAAGTGTCATTCCGACACGAAGTGAGGAATCTCTTGAAAAATGGTTTTAATGGAATTTTACCGGGACAAGTTGAAATAGAAAATTTAAACAGTCTCTCAATTATCCATTATCCATTTTCAATTACCTATTTAACCATGAAGTTTATTGATCTCTCTCATACTATTTCTTCCGAATTGCCGGTTTTTCCCGGGGATCTTCCGGTAAAACTAAAAAGGGATAAAGAGATCAGTAAAGACGGATATACCAATTTCCGGCTCTGCACAGAAATGCATGTTGGGACTCACGTGGATGGGCCCATGCATTTGACTTCTGATGTACGCTATATATCAGATATTGACCTTGAGCGATTTTCAGGGGAAGGCGTAATTTTTGATGTCCGGGGTATTGAAAAAATAGCATTGACTCACATAGTCCCCGACAAAATAAGGCAAAATCAGATCGTTATATTCTATTCAGGCTTCGATAAAAAATTCGGGGAAGAGGATTATTACCACAATTATCCTGTCTTGGAAGAGGGCCTCATCAATTTCCTGGTAGAACAAAAGATTAAAATGATCGGTATCGACTGGTTCTCCCCTGACAAAGAACCCTATCCAATGCACAGCATTCTTCTGAAGCATGATATTTTGATTCTTGAGAATCTTAAAAATCTGGAACAACTGATAAATAAAGACTTTGAAATTTTCGCTTTCCCTCTAAAGATCAAGGCTGATAGTTCAATTGTAAGGGCGGTGGCGGGAATTAATAAGTGAAAAAACATTGAAGACTGTTTGAATTTTATTGCTTAATTATACTGTAACAGAGATTCCTCATTACGCTTCGCTCCATTTGGAATGACAACTAAATGAGTCTTTTGGGGGGATGAGGGTTGGCGGAACCGCCCCCCATCCCACTCCACCGCTGCCGCACGATTGTATCGTGTGGCTCTATTTTCAAACAACATTGTCCAGGGGAAATCAAAAAAATGCTCATAAACCCACGCGATACAATTTCGCGGGAGTCAGGGGAACCACTGAAAATGCTGTTCGCATCCAGATTTACTCGGCCATCATCAACTACTGCATGGTTGCAATAGTTGGTCATGACCTGAAGCTCGAACGCTCAACCTACGAGATTTTAACAGTTCCGGGAATATCGCTTCTTGATAAAACCCCTATAAAAGAGCTCTTTGGCAAAACAGATAATGAATATCGTATTTGATACCTAAAAATTATTATCTTTACATCTTACCAAATCCTTATAAATGATGAACTTGCTTAATTCTATAAGTCAGTTTCCTGATGAAGATAGTTGTAGGTTGAAGCTTAAAGCTATCAGGGATCAGGAAGATCAACACCATGCACCGCTGCCGCACGATTGTATCGTGTGGCTCTATTTTCAAACAACATTGTCCAGGGTAAATCAAAAAAATGCTCATAAACCCACGCGATATGTTCGCGCGGGAGCCAGGCGAAGCCCTATTTGACAGACTTTTAATGGTCGGAGCAACATCGAAAAATGAATTTAGGTATAGATTACGATGATCATTTAAATTAATTTTTTATAAGAAACCTTTTTAAATTTACAGCAGTGTAAGGGTTCAATATATAAACATCAGATCAACAAAGCCATGGAGAGGTATTCTACTATCAGAATAAGAGAAACAAACGAATCTAAAACTGTTAAAATCAGTTCGAATCTAAAACCTGATCTTGATTCGTTAATTATTGATAAATGGCAATCTTTATTAGATATTACAGCAAGGATTGTTGGTGTTCCCAGTGGCCTGATTATGCGTTTGAATGAAAAGACAATTGAGGTATTCTTAAAAAGTGAAACAACCGGAAACTCATATAAAGTAGGTGGAAAAGCAGAACTTATTTATGGTTTATATTGTGAAAATGTGATTGGTACGCAATTGCCTTTATTGGTTCCTAACGCTGCAAAGAGTTTAATTTGGAATAAGGACAATCCGGATGTCGACATTAATATGATTTCCTATTTAGGGTTCCCTGTTAACTGGCCTGATGGTGAAGTTTTTGGTACTATATGTTTGTTAGATAATAAAGAGAATCATTATAATAATGATTACAGGAATTTATTAATGCTCGCAAAACAACAGCTGGAGACAGATTTGGAATTGTTGCAGACGAATAATGAACTTCATCAGAGAAATATTCAACTTGAACAATTGAATAATATAAAATCAAAATTTTTGGCCCTGATTTCGCATGATGTCAGAGGCATGATTGGAACACTTGATCAATTATTAAAGTTAGTTATAACAGATTTTGAAAATTTTGAAATTTCAGAATTAAAAGAGATTATTAAATCATCCAGTATGAGTGCGAGTTCATCTTATCGTATTCTTGAAGATCTTTTAATCTGGTCTAAAAATGATTTAATTCAAATGGAACCCAATAAAACAGAGATAGATATTGTTAATTGTATTGAGTCACTCTTACATGATTTTCAGCAAGAAATAACCATAAAGAGAATAAACATAGTGAAGGAATATTGTACACCAAAGGCAAATATTTTGGCAGATAAGGGGATGGTTATGGTTAGTTTGCGTAATATACTTTCAAATGCAATTAAATACACAAATTTAAATGGCAAAATATCAATTAAGATATACTACGCACATAATCATTATATTACGGAAATTGAAGATACCGGAATTGGAATGAAAAAATCTTCTGTTGAAAATCTTTTTCACTATGATATTTCACACAAGTCAAAAGGAACAAATGGAGAAAGTAGTGCAGGAATTGGATTAATGTTAGTCAAAGAATTCCTGGATAAAAACAAAGCCACCATCGAAGTTGAGAGTCAGGTTGGTGTAGGTTCCAAATTTAAAATAACGTGGTATTAAATTAGAGATCTATAGAAATCTTTACTCTTCCTGAGTCATATTACCACCGCTGCCATCACCGCTGCCATCACCGCTGCCGCACGATTGTATCGTATGGCATATTCTTCGGTAGTGCAATTGATATCTTCTCTTTCGCATAATTACATTGATTTTTTTGAGGGATCATGGACAATGTTAATGTTATAAAATAATGCCACACGATACAATCGTGCGGCAACAGGGGCAGCGGTTGGTTTTCAATCCTGTCAGACAAATTCAATATTAACGTGCAATCTGTTTTTTAAAGTTGTCCTAATGTTATCCTAAAGTTGCATAGCCGGTTAGCATAACTTATTGATTAGTTTTATATCCGAGGGGTTTTCTTGGTTCCTTTGTTTTTTGGTGTAAAGCATCGATTTTATCCAGCAGAAACTTGAATGAATGGTTAAGTTTAGCATCGAGCTTCACTATTTCTTGTCTCAATTCCTCATTTTCCTTCATAAGGGCCCAGTAACGGGCAAAAGCACGCATAATTTCAATATTGATCTTAATTGCTTTTTCAGAACGTAATACCGATGAAAGCATAGCAACCCCTTGCTCCGTAAAGACGATAGGATTCACAGAAGAATGTTTGAGATTTGCTAACCGGTCGCAATTTGCGACCAGTTCACCCCTTTCATTTTTAGTGAGTTCAAACATGAAATCTTCCGGGAAACGCCCTATATTTCTTTTTACCTGCTCTTTCAAACGCTTTGTAGGAACGTCGTATAAAAGGGCCAAATCGGCATCTGCCATGACTTTGTAACCTCTGAATTGAAATATTAGGGATTCATACACGGGCTTTATAATTTCATCCATCATTATCCCCTTTCAAATTTTCCAGTTAATTCAGATGCTTCTCTGCCGCCTTTAATGCTTCAAAGCCAAATTCTTCATCCTTCAGTCCGTAGATTAATTTTTAGCTTATAAAATCAATGATTAATTCTTCCGGGTTCGCATTAAACAGCCGGCCAATTTCAGAATATTGTCAAAATATAAAAAAATATTTGTTAAGAAAAGAGCAAAAGGTCAATACTTATTTAAATAATTTATTAACACCCTGCTGATACGCATTTTCCCTGTTGCCGCACGATTGTATCGTGTGGCTCTATTCTCAAACAACATTGTTTAGGGTAAATCAAAAAAATGCTCATAAACCCACGCGATACAATCGGGCGGGAGCCAGGTGGAGTTACCCTATGAACAACCGTAAAACGAAGTGGAGCTGGGGGAACGAGCCAAATGCCTTTGATCTCAACTGCAAGGGGTTGTCCAACATATCAATCAATAAAATGAAAGGACCCAAAACAATTTGCAGTGAGTATTTTCAAAAAAGATCTTACTAGGATCAAGAAAGCACCCATATTTTTTCAATAGCAAATAAAACATAAAATATCAGATATTTTATTAATTTTGAGTTCAATTCTGATTATTTTATTGGAAATACCTAAACTTTTAAATCCTGGTTGACCATGCTTCCCGAAGAAAAGGCGAGGTTGGAAATAGACAGTAAACTGCAGGATGCAGGTTGGCAGATAACCGATAGAGAAAACTACTCACCCTCTGTTTCTGCTGTTGCTGTTGCAGAAGGTTTACTGAAAGGCAATCTCGAGGCAGATTATTTGCTGTTTTTAGAAGGCAAAGCTATTGGCATACTGGAAGCCAAAAAAGCAGACATCTCATTAACGGAAGTGGTTGCAAAACAAGCGGAAAACTATGCTCATAAGTTGTTGAGCTGGTATCAGTACTGGCAAAAACCGTTGCCATTTGTATATTTATCCAATGGCAAACAGTTGTTCTTTAAAGATATACGAAACGGAAAATCGGAGTACCAGCGATTGCTGCGAATGCATACTCCACATGAATTGGTAAAATTGGCCGGTATCGGAAATAAAACAATGCTCGGCTTTAGCCAATTCGCAGGATTACCAAATCTCTCACCAAAAGGGTTGAGAAAATGCCAGTTTGAGGCCGTTACTCAATTAGAAAAGAGTTTTCGGCGTGGAGAAAAAAGAGCTTTAATGGTCCTTGCAACCGGTGCGGGGAAAACTTTTACCGCTTGCATGGCGGCCTACCGTTTATTGAGCTACACGCCTGTAAGACGCATTTTATTTCTGGTCGACCGCAACAATCTGGGAAGACAGGCGGAAGGAGAATTTGGCACATTCCGTTTGACGGAAACCGGAGAACCGTTCAATACCATTTTTTGCGTTGAACGTTTAAAATCACGCAATATTCCACCCGAATCGAACGTTGTGATCTCCACGATCCAGCGGATTTTTGCCGTACTGACCGGTGAAGATTTTATAGATGAAGACGAACCGGATGATGTTCAGGAAAATAATGATGAAGTTACTATTGGTGACAATCCCCAATTACCGCCTGAATTTTTCGATTTGATTATTGTGGACGAATGCCACCGCTCTATTTATGGAAAATGGCAGCAGGTATTGAAATACTTTAATCGCGCACGGATCATCGGACTGACGGCAACTCCTACGCCCGAAACATTGGCTTTTTTCAACAATAACCTCGTTATTAATTATAAACTGGAACAATCTATTGCTGACAAGATAAATGTAGCTTCCCGCATTTTCCGGATAAAAACAAAAGTCAGTGAGGAGGGCGGAACGATTGAACAGAAAGAGAAAGTTACCGAGGTTACAAAATATACCGGTAAAACGAAAGATTTGATTATAGAAGAGCCTGAAATTTATTTGAATAATGAATTAGACCGTTCAGTGGTCAATCCGGCGCAAATCCGTTTGGTTTTAAAGGAATTTCGCGATACAATCTATGACGATTTGTTTCCGGAACGCGAGTCGGATTTTGCCTATATTCCCAAAACCTTGATTTTCGCTAAAAGCGATGATCACGCCTCCAGGATTGTGGAGCTCGCTAAAGAAGTATTCCCCGGTCAATCTTCTGATTTTGTTCAGGAAATTACTTATTCAGCGGGAGACAGCACGGAACTGATTCGACGTTTCCGCAACGATAAATCTTTCAGGATAGCTGTCACCGTCAATTTGGTTGCCACCGGAACAGATATCAAGCCGTTGGAAATACTTCTTTTTATGCGCGACGTGCACTCTGAAATTTTATACACCCAGATGAAAGGTCGCGGAGTTCGGACCATTGATGATGACTTACTCCGTAATGTTACACCCAATGCTTTGAGTAAGGATCTTTTCTATTTAGTGGACGCGGTAGGTGTTACCGAAAGCGAAAAGTATGCACCAAAGCCGCAGGGTGGAACACTCCCGCCGCCTCCCAATCCAACGCTTGAACAGCTCCTGGAGCAAATTACCCATGGTTATTTATCGGACGATTATTTGTATTTGCTGGCAAGCCGGCTCTCGCGCATTGATGCAAAAAGCGGGGACAAACACCGGAATGAGTTCGCAAAGATTGCGGGTGTTACCATGTATGATTTGTCTGTTTCGATCTTCAATGCCTTGGAAAATGATCCATTACCGCCTTTTGAAAATATAAATCAACCCAATGCTGAGCGGAAATCACTGGTCGCGCTTTTGTCTAACAATCCCGCTGCCCGAAATTATCTATTGACCTTAAATGCGGGATTTCTCAAAATTCTGATCCCGGGTGAGGATACAACGATCTTTAAGGGTTTTTCACTGGAAGAGGCTGTCTCTACCGCACAGGCTTTTGAGGAGTATGTAAATACGCACAGGGACGAGATGGAAGCCCTTCGGATTATCTACAATAATCAAAACGAAGCGGTTACTTATTCATTGCTCACCGACTTGAAAGAGAAACTGTTTGCAGCGGATTCGCGGTTTTCGATGTTACGGTTGTGGAACTCTTATTCAGTCGTAGCAGCGAAAAACGTAATTAAATTACAGACTCAAACCGAGCGGGAAAGTCTAACCAATCTGATACAATTGGTCCGATACGCTTTCCGCCTGATTCCCGAACTGAAATCCCTGCCCTCCCTTGCTGCCCAACGTTTTGAACTCTGGTGCGGCCAGGCTCAACGCCCTTTAACGGAAGCGCAAAAGGAAATTATGAAACAGATCGTCGGCTACATCGTTGCCAATGGCAACTACACCAATGCTGAATTGCGGGAAGAAAATCTGACTGTTTTTGCACAATTGGTACAGAGTTTTGGCTCGGCGGATATGGTAAATGAAGTATTGGGGAGTTTGAGTCGGTGGATGTTGAAAGCAAGTTAATCTTTCTCATTATGAAAATACAAAATGACATAACTGGTTGGTTGAAAACATTAAAAGGTTGGCAAACAGAATTAGCATATCGTATTCTTACGAAAAGAATTGAAGAGGCTGATATAGTAGATATTATCACGATGATAGTATCCAATGCTTCCTTTGTAAATAAAGAATTTCCTAATTTTTGTGATTCTTTAAGTGAAAAGCAATTAAAATTACTCTCTATTGAATCAATTCAAAATATTGAAAGTTTAGCACCAAGGAATCCATTGAAATTTGATAAGGATAAGAATCTTATTGTCATTTATGGTTCCAATGGTTCTGGGAAATCAGGTTATACCAAAATCGTAAAAAAAATTAGCGGAAAACCTCATGCAAAAGATTTAAAACCAAATGTTTTCAGTGATAGGCCCAGTGAAAGCAAATGCACTGTTAAATATTCTATTGACAATATTGAGTATTCACATGATTGGAACATTAAAGATAAAGCCTTATCAGATCTATTTCAAATAGATGTTTTTGATACAAATACAGGAAAGGGCTATATTGAAGAGGCAAGCGCAACTACATATACTCCAATGTGTATGACTTTATTTGAGGCACTATCTCATTACTATTCAGTGATTGAACAACGATTGGAACAGGAAAAATATAAGTTAACAAAAACACTCCCAAGCATTCCCAACGAGTATTCGACAACAGAATCTGCAAGATTATATAATAATTTGAGAAAAGGCCATACAGAGCAATATATTGCGAGTATATTATTGTGGACTGAAACAAATGAACAAGCTAAATTACATTTAGAAAAACGATTAAAAGAAAAAGATCCTGCGAAAAGCGCAATAGAAAAAAGAAAACAAAAAAAAGAGATAGATAAGATAGTCAAAGAAATTTCAGATGCTTATTCTTTGATAAACCTTAATGCAATAAAAGTAATAACGGCATTAAAAGATGATGCTATTAACAAACGTAACATTGCTCAGGAAAGTGTACAAATCATTGCAGGAAAATCCGAAATTCAGGGTGTTGGTAGTCAAGTTTGGAAATCTTTATGGGAAGCGGCAAGAATATTTTCCATTGAGGAAGCATATAAAAATAATGATTATCCCAATTTAGATGATGGTGCCAGATGTATCCTGTGCCATCAATTATTAGATAACGACGCAAAAGAACGACTGTCCTCTTTTGAGATTTTCATTAAAAGCAAGTTAGAGAATGAAGCAACATTAGCGGCAAGAACTCATGAGAATAAAATAGGAGAGCTGCCTATTGCAATAACCAGGGATGTACTTTCTTTAAAATGTGATGCAGCTGGTCTAAACGATGAGTGGTTGGAGTGTCTAATTAAAATATGGGAACAAATTGGAAATGCTTCAAATTCGATAAAAAATAATGTTCCTGTTTCTACCGATGAAAAGTTTATTATTGACAATGTTGATATCCTGAAAAGTAAATCTGCACAATTTGAAAATGAAGCAGTACAGTATGATAACGACGCCACACAATTTGATAGAATTAAATCCGAAAAAGAATTATTGGAATTAAAGGCAAAAAAATGGTGTTCTGAACAAAAAGAACACATATTAAAAGAAATAGAAAGATTGAAAAAAGTTTCTGCTTATGATGACCGAATCGCCCAATGTAACACACGTTCTATTACAATAAAAGCAAACGCCATTTCTGAAACAGTAATTACGGAAGAATATGTGAAACGATTTAATAATGAATTGTCGGCTCTGAACGCAAAAAAAATAAAGGTTGAATTAGTAAAAGATAGAGCATCAAAAGGCACAATAATTCATTCTTTAAAATTAAAGGGAACTAATGGTTATAGACCTGCTGACGTATTGAGTGAAGGTGAACATAGAATAATAGCTCTTGCCTCTTTTCTTGCTGATGTGACAGGAGGAAATAGTGCAAATCCATTCATCTTTGATGACCCAATATCTTCTCTTGACCAGCAATACGAAGAAAAAACAGTAGAACGTTTAATAGAATTAACCAAAACAAGACAAGTCATTGTCTTTACTCATAGACTAAGTTTACTAGGGCAATTAAATGAAAAATGTGATTCCAATTCAATTCAAATTATTGGAATCAGAAGAGAAAACTGGGGCACAGGTGAAATTGGAGATACACCTCTTTTTGCAAAAAAAACAATAGCAGCATTGAATTCTATCAAAAATGAAAAAATAGCAAAAGCCAAGAAGATATTTAATGATCAAGGAAGATCAGAATACTACCTTTATGGAAAAACACTTTGTAGTGAATTTAGAATATTGATTGAAAGAGTTGTGGAGTGTGATTTACTGGCAGACGTAATCCAAAGGTATAGACAGGCAGTTAATACAAAAGGTAAAATTGATAAACTTGCAAAAATTACAAAAGCAGATTGCGATTTGATAAATTCATTTATGACAAAATACTCATGCTATGAACATAGTCAGCCAATTGAATCTCCAATTGATATCCCAGAACCCTCAGAAATAGAACAAGATGTTATAAATGTATTGACCTGGCTGAATGAATTTAATAACAGAGTATAACAATATGTCAAAACAACAAAATAAGAAATCGTAACCATCGGAGATAACAATTATTCAGATTGGAAGTTCTGATTATATCTCTTATAGATATGGCTACAAGCCAAATGGAGGAACATATCATTATCAAATGGCCCATTTTGAAAATCACGATTGAATACATTGGAGAATGGGAGCTTTTGTTCAATCCGGATTTTAATTATACCGAATTCGGTACAATTAAAAATTCCGCAGGCAGCAATAATTTTGTTCCGTCTGTAAAACAATGGATTGAAAGCACCAACACTATCGATATTACCACAAAGGTTGGTGGTTACGGCAAATAATCTACATTCCAAAGTGAAAAGCAATATCTTTGTGAGCATACGTTGATCTTCGCTTTCAGTTACATTACCATCCAACAAATGACTGTTTTACAAGAGGTTGAAGTAAATGAAATATAATAGGCTTAGACAGAATAAATTATAATTCAAATATGGCAAAATACCAAAATAATAACTCCGAACAATCACTCACAAAAAAAGTCTGGACGCTGGCTGATGTTATCGCGGCGGCGGGGGTAGGCTTTACCGACTACATTATTCAACTCACGTATCTGCTGTTCCTGAAAATGGATGACGAAAAAGTGGTGTTGGGTTTTCCGAGTTCTATTCCGGCAAGTTATGGCTGGAAAGAACTGACAAGCCTCAACGGCCTCGATCTGCTTCGCCAATACGAAGAAACGCTCAAAACCCTCAGCAGTCAGAACGACCTTATTGGTACGATTTTCACCAAAGCCCACAACAAAATAGAGCAACCTGTCCTGCTTAAAAAAGTAATTTCGCTCATAGAAAGCGAAAACTGGCTATCGATGGATGGCGACCTGAAAGGCTCCATTTACGAAAGCATTTTGGAAAAGAACGGACAAGACAAGAAAAGCGGCGCTGGACAGTATTTTACTCCCCGTGCGCTGATTAATACGATGGTGGAGGTTACCCACCCTCTGATTACTGAAACGGTCTGCGACCCGGCTTGCGGAACAGGCGGTTTCCTGCTTGCCGCTTTCGACCATATGAAAAAGCAAAGCAATGACTGCGAAAAACTTCGTTTCCTGCGTAACGAAGCGTTAAGCGGCAACGACATTACGCCGCTCGTGGTTACGCTTGCTTCAATGAATCTTTATTTGCACGGCATCGGCACGGAACACACACCGATACATTGTCAGGATTCATTGGAACGCACGCCCGACAAATTAGTGGATGTAGTGCTGGCTAATCCGCCCTTCGGAACACGCCCTGCCGGTTCTACTGATATTTCAGCTATGCGCGATGACGTGTATGTATCCACAAGCAATAACCAGTTGAATTTCCTGCAACACATGATGTTGATGCTCAAAAACGGCGGACGCGCTGCAATAGTTTTACCCGATAATGTATTGTTTGAAGGCGGGGCCGGTGAAACGATCCGTAAGAAGTTGCTTACCGATTTTGACTTGCACACTATTTTACGGCTTCCGACAGGTATTTTTTACGCCAACGGAGTAAAGGCAAATGTGCTGTTTTTTACCAAAGGAATGAAGACCAGGGAAGTTTGGTATTACGACTACCGCATAGGGATCAAGCATACGCTGGCTACCAATCCTATTCAACGGCATCATTTAGATGATTTTGTAAAATGTTATGGTAACAGACAGGAAACATGGTCTGCTGAAAACCCAAACGGCAGATGGCGTAAATTCAGTTACGAAGAGTTAATTATTAGGGATAAAACCAGTCTCGATATCACCTGGCTTAAAAACGGCCAAGATACGGTTGATTACTCACTTGCCGAGCTGATGGGAATGATGGAAGAAAAATCCGTCAATATTATGGAAGCGATGAACAAATTGAAGGCAATAATCGGTAACATAGAAGAACAGTGAATACAAAACAGTTACGACAAAAAATATTAGACCTCGCCATACGCGGCAAACTCGTTCCGCAAGACCCGAATGATGAACCGGCTTCCGTATTGCTTGAAAAAATTCGCGCTGAAAAAGAAAGGTTGATCAAAGAGAAAAAAATCAAACGGGATAAGAATTATTTTTCAAATTCCAGTTCCGGTATGTCCCATTATCAGAATGTGCCATTTTCGGTGCCGGAGGGATGGGTGTGGGTGAAGTTGGAAGATATAGCATTTTTGAAAGCAGGTTTCTTTGTCAAAGCAGATGACATAAGCAAAGAATATCATGAAAATTTATTCCCATGCTATGGTGGAAATGGTCTTCGAGGATATGTTACAACATTTACTCATGAAGGATTATATTCTTTGATAGGAAGACAAGGAGCGTTATGTGGAAATATAAATCTTGTCCATGGTAAATTTCATGCTACTGAACATGCGATTGTCACGTCTCTTTATACAAAAATAAATTCTATATGGATGTTTTATGTATTAAAAGCTCTCAATCTTAATCAATATGCTATCGGCGCAGCACAACCCGGATTGTCAGTTGAAAGAATCAATAAAGTATTATGTCCTCTTCCCCCTTTCCCTGAACAACAACGTATTGTTTCAGTCGTCCAAAAAGTTTTTGCTTTAATTGATGAAATAGACTCCAACAAACTGTCACTACAACAATTTATTAAGCAAAGCAAATCCAAAGTCCTTGACCTTGCCATCCGTGGTAAACTTGTTCCGCAAGACCCGGACGATGAGCCTGCATC